>Ga0190284_1000415_pt1 | contig 25496 bp, 30 predicted proteins | sample 48691812_MG_FD_161668 | JGI IMG/M metagenome (GOLD analysis project Ga0190284, IMG submission 161668) | Hydrothermal vent microbial mat bacterial communities from Southern Trench, Guaymas Basin, Mexico - 4869-18-1-2_MG | ecosystem: Environmental > Aquatic > Marine > Hydrothermal vents >...
TGCGAGCCTTCTGGCCTTTCGTACCACGTCCAGCCGTCTTACCCTGCCCGGCAGCAATGCCCCGCCCGACGCGCTTACGTTTCGTCACCGCCCCTTCAGCGGGTTTCAATTCGTGTGACTTCACACTTCACCCCCACCAGCCAACTAATCCGCTTTCTCCACCGTCACCAGGTGCCTCACCTTAACGATCATCCCCCGGATGACCGGTGTATCCTTTTGCTCCACCGTCTGATGCATCCGCCGCAAACCCAATGCCCGTACCGTCCGCTTCTGCCGATAGGAATATCCGATCGGGCTCTTCGTAAGCGTAATGCGTAACAGTCTGTCTTTCTCCTTCGCAGCGCTCATCGCCCTCGCCTCCAGAACGGCATCACCCTGACCTCAGGCACACCGCGCTCACGGGCCACATCTTCTATGCGACGCAGTTGTGCAAGTCCATCCAGCGTCGCCCGCACTACGTTGAGAACGTTAGAGCTGCCCTGCGACTTTGTGAGTACATCGCGTATACCCGCTGTTTCCAACACGGCGCGCACACCTCCGGCAGCGACCACACCAGTGCCCGGTGTAGCCGGCTTAAGTAGCACCTTCGCGCCGCTGCATCGCCCGGTCACCTCGTGCGGGATTGTGGTCTGCACCATCGCCACAGGTCGCATATTGCGCCGTGCCCGCTCCGTCGCCTTACGAATCGCGTCGGGCACACCGCGCGCCTTGCCAACCCCAAGGCCGACCTGCCCGCGATTGTCGCCCACTACTGCCACGACACGGAAGCCGAAACGACGACCGCCCTTAACAACTTTCGCGACCCTCGTGATGTCTACAACGCGCTCGTCCAGTTCCTCTCGCTCTTTGAAGACCTCACGATCCCGTACGTTTCCTCTGGCCATTCTGCCCTCCGTTGCGCCTCAAAACTCGAGCCCACCCTCACGGGCTGCGTCCGCCAGAGCCTTTACCCGACCATGGTACTTGTACCCACCACGGTCGAAGACCACCTTCTTTATACCACGGCTCAAGGCACGCTTCGCCAACATCTCGCCCACCACGCGCGCCTGCTCAGTCTTCGTCAACCCTTGAAGTTGCACTTTCACGTCTGGGTCAATGGTCGAAGCTGAAACCAGCGTGTGTCCCTGGCTATCGTCAATCACCTGAGCGTAGACGTGACGCAGGCTGCGAAAAACGTTCAATCGCGGTCGCTCTGATGTCCCAACCACGCGCTTCCGTACACGTGTATGCCGCCGCAGACGGGCCGCTCGACGATCAATCTCTGGCATATCTCAACCTCAATCCTCACCCATCATCCAATCTTACCGGCCTTGCCTGCCTTGCGGCGAACGTACTCGCCGACATAACGGATACCCTTGCCCTTATAGGGTTCCGGCGGCCGCCAGGCACGAATCTCCGCCGCTACTCGCCCCACCAATTCCTTATCAATCCCGCTCACCGTGATCACCTTTGAGCGGGGCTCAACCTCAAACTGAATTTCCTCGGGCGGGGCGATGCGCACCGGGTGAGAGAAGCCCAATTGTAGTAACATACTTCCATCTCCCTGCAAGTCCACCCGATACCCTACACCCTGGACCTCCAACTGCTTCTGGAAACCCTGCGTCACGCCAACCACCATGTTATTCAGCAACGCCCGTGTCAGGCCGTGCAGCGCCTTATGATGCCGTTGATCGGTCGGGCGCTGCACCCTCAACAAGCCATCTTCCAGCATGATCTCCATATCCGGATGGAAATCGCGAGAAAGGCTACCCTTGGGCCCTGTCACCGCCACCCGGCTACCTTGAATATCAACTCTCACCCCCTCGGGTACAGAGATGGGCATACGACCAATCCGTGACACTGCCTGCCTCCTCCCTCAACACCTACCACACATAACACAGCACTTCGCCGCCTACACCCAGACGGCGGGCCTGCTGCCCCGTCAATACTCCCTTGGGTGTCGAGAGAATAGCGGTACCCATGCCGCTTCGCACCCATGGCATCTCCGATGCGCGCGTGTAGACGCGGCGTCCTGGCTTGCTAACACGCTTCAACCCCGTGATTACCGGATGACGTTCCTTCCTCTCGCCCACGTACTTAAGCCTGATAACCAGTTGTGGCTGCGGGCGCTCACGCGTCACATAATAGTCCACAATGAACCCCTCGTCTTTCAAGATATTGGCAATCGCCACCTTGATCTTGGACGAAGGCACGCGCACACCTGGATGCCCCATCGCCAGGGCGTTGCGAACGCGCGTCAACATGTCAGCTATTGGATCGGATGTCGTCATCAAAAAAACCTCGTTCCCGTTTGCTTACCAACTCGACTTGACCACGCCGGGGATTTCTCCCCTCAAAGCCAATTCCCGGAAGCAGATGCGGCACAGTTGGAAGCGCCGGATATAACCCCGCGGCCGACCGCATAGCCTGCAACGATTCCGCACCTGCACCTTATACTTGCGTCGTGTCTCTCGAATCGGCAGACATTTTCTCGTCATACTCGCTTCTCCAATCCAGGTCACCAGTCCCTGCGGCGAAACGGCATCCCCAACAACTCCAACAGCCGCCGCCCTTCCTCATCCGTACGAGCCGTGGTAACGATACTGATCTCCATGCCCCGTATCTTATCAATCGAGTCATAATCAATCTCAGGAAACACCAGTTGCTCACGCAACCCCAGTGTGAAGTTCCCGTGCCCATCGAGGGTGTCGGGAACACCACGAAAGTCACGTTGACGCGCCAACGCCACATTGCACAACCGGTCCAGAAACGCCCACAGGCGTTCTCCTCGCAGTGTCACCTTGACACCGATGGCGCGACCTTCCCGCAGCTTAAAACTCGCGATAGATTTACGCGCCCGAGTGACTACGGGCCGCTGCCCAGTGATGGTCGCGATGTCCTGCACCGTGTGATCCAGTGCCTTAGCGTTCTCCAGCACTTCACCCACGCCCACGTTGACCACGATCTTCCGCAGGCGCGGCACCTCCATAATATTCCGGTATCCGAACTCCTTCATCAGCTCGGGCCGGACCTGTTCACGGTAAAGCCTATGCAAACGTTGCATCAGTCTGCCTTCCTACCTCTGGTTGGGAACCTGCTACTAATCAATTGCCTCACCGCACTCCTTGCACACACGCACCTTGCGCCCACCCTCCTGCCAGGTAACCCTCACGCGCGTGCGTTGATCGCACCGTGGGCAGACCAGCATAACGTTAGAGATATGAATCGGAGCCTCAAACTCGATGATGCCTGGTTGAACCTGGCCACGTCCGGCACGGGTGGGACGCTGGTGTTTCTTGACAGTGTTAACACCGGAGACGATGACCCGGTTTCTCTTCGATAATACCCACTGCACCGTCCCCCGCAGGCCCCGGTCGTCGCCAGAAATGACCTCTATAGTATCACCCTTCTTGATTCGATTACCCACCCTGCACACTCCTGCAATCGTCGCCTCTACAATACTTCAGGAGCCAACGAGACGATCTTCATGAAGCCCTTTTCTCGCAGTTCGCGGGCTACAGGCCCGAAGATGCGCGTGCCCTTCGGGTTCAGGCTTGCTCCATCCAGAACCACCGCCGCATTATCATCGAAGCGGATGCTAGAGCCGTCAGAACGGCGGTACTCCTTCGCCGTACGCACAACCACCGCTCGCACGACCTCGCCCTTCTTCACCTGTCCCTTTGGGGTGGCCTGCTTCACGGTCGCTACGATAATATCACCCACCCCACCATACCGCCGCCTGGAACCACCCAGCACCCGGATGACAAGGATTTCCCGTGCCCCGGTGTTGTCGGCCACCCGCAGACGGCTCTCCTGCTGGATCATTGCCCAACCTCCGTCGCTGTCCCAGCTCCGGATCGCTTCAATATCTCCTCCACAACCCACCGCTTTTCACGACTCAGTGGGCGGGATTCGACAATACGCACCACGTCACCAACGTGGCAGGTATTCCTCTCATCGTGAGCCTTATACTTTTTCACCCGGCGCAACACCTTGCCATACCGCGGATGGCGCACCAGACGCTCAACCAGTACTACCACGGTCTTGTCCATCTTGTCGCTCACTACGTTGCCAACGAGCCGCTTTCTCGTAGAAATGCGCCGTCCCCTCACTGTGCAGCCTCCCCGATCAACTCAGCGACCAACTCACGCTCGCGCAGGAGCGTCTTCATCCGGGCGATGTCACGTTTCACAGCCTTTACCCGATTGTGATCTTCCAGACGCCCCAGGGCCAATTCGCGGCGCAGGGCGAAGAGCTCCCGGTAGGCCTCTTCCAGCCGCCCCTGCAACTCTTCTGTAGTCCAGGTTCGAATCTCCTGTGCCCGCATCCTCTTCTACTCCCTAAACAGAGATCTCTTCGCGTTTCACGAAATGGCACTTAACGGGTAGCTTATGGGACGCCAAACGCATCGCTTCGCGTGCCATCTCCTCAGAGACACCGCTCAGTTCGAACATAACACGGCCCGGTTTGACCACGGCCACCCAGTGATCCACTGCCCCTTTGCCTTTGCCCATACGAGTCTCGGCCGGCTTGACCGTGACCGGCTTATCGGGGAAGATACGAATCCAATACTTCCCACGCCGGCGCACGTGGCGCACAATAGCCCGCCGCGCCGCTTCGATCTGCCGCGCCGTGATCCACGCTGGCTCCAGGGATTGCAACCCGTAGTTCCCGAACACAACCTCGGTCCCGCGCGTGGCCTTGCCCTTCATTCGGCCGCGCATTTGTTTGCGATACTTCACTCTCTTTGGCATCAACATCGTTTTCTCCCTCTCCAATGAGCCCAGGCTCTCACGTACCTAGACGACGAAGGGTTCTTCCTGCGCCTTTGGCGCAGGTAATATCTCGCCCTTGTAGATCCACACCTTCACCCCAATGCGGCCGTAAGTTGTGCGCGCCTCTTCCTGAGCGTAATCAATGTCGGCACGCAAGGTATGCAACGGCACCCGTCCCTCGCGCTGCCATGCCCGACGGGCCATTTCGGACCCATGCAGACGCCCCGCGCACATAACCTTAATCCCCTGCGCGCCAGCGCGCATCGCTGCCTGCACTGCTCGTTTCATCGCCCGACCATGAGAAATACGCCGCTCTAACTGATTAACGATATTATCCGCCACCAACTTGGCGTCCAGTTCAGGCTGCTCCACCTCTTGCACATCCACAGAGACGCGCTTGCCAGTCATTTCCTCCAATTCCCTGCGTAGCATCTTGACCGTAGCCCCCTTGCGCCCGATGACAATGCCAGGCCTCGCTGTCCAGATAGTTACCGCAACCTGATTCGGGAAGCGCTCAATCTCCACACGGGAAATACCTGCACGCTCTACGCCATCTTTGATGAACCGCCGAATCTTCAGATCCTCGTATAATAGGTTGGCGTAATCATCGCCCTCCGCATACCAGCGCGCTTTCCAATCCCGAATCACTCCGAGCCTGAAGCCATAGGGGTGCACTTTGCGTCCCAAATCATTCCTCCTTAACAGCCGTCCCTACCCATAATCCGCTGTTCTCTCCTCCAGCACCACCGTAATGTGCGAGGAACGTTTACGGATCGGCCGCCAGCGACCACGCCCACCGAAGCGCCGCCGCCAACCCTTTCCCGGCATCACGCCCGGCCCCTCATCGGCCACGATGTGCGCCACGTACAGATCGTCACGAGGTATCCCGAAATTTTCCTCCGCGTTCGCCAGAGCGGAGCGGATCAGTTTTGCGACCAGATGTCCCGCCGCGTGGGGTAAGAAATGTAACGTCTCCAATGCCTCGTCAGCATCCAACCCACGCACCTGGTCAATCACTCGCCGAACCTTACGTGCCGATATTGGCACGTGTTTCGCTCGGGCCACCACCTCTGTGCCCATGCCTATCCCCTCCTCATTCCGTCCGTACTCGGCCTTTTCTCTCTTTCACAATATGACCCCGGAAGGTGCGGGTGGGGGCAAATTCACCCAGCTTATGCCCTACCATATCTTCCGTGATATAAATCGGCACATGTCGCCGGCCATCGTGAACAGCGATAGTATGCCCAATCATATGCGGGAAAACCGTTGAAGACCGGGACCAGGTACGGATCAGCCGCTTTTCTCCCATCTGGTTCAAGCGCTCAATCTTCCGCAACAACTTCGGATCCACATACGGTATAGGCCTCTTTAATGGCGATCGTGACATTGCAGGTCTCCTAATGCGTAGCACGTAATGCGTAACGGGATCAAAAATCTCCCAACCTTAAATCCTTTACCGTCGCCGCTTGCCACGTCGGCGCACGATATACTTATCGGTGGCCTTGTTACGTCGCGTCTTCTTACCCAGCGTCTTCTTCCCCCAGGGTGACTTAGGACTCGGCATACCAATCGGTGACCGGCCCTCACCGCCGCCGTGAGGATGGTCACGAGGGGACATGGCCGAGCCGCGCACCGTCGGACGCCACCCCAGCCAACGCTTCCGGCCAGCCTTGCCCAGCTTAATGTTGCCATGATCCACGTTGCCCACCTGACCGATGGTAGCCACACACTCCTTGCGTACCAACCGTACCTCACCGCTAGGGAGACGCAACGTCACATAGTCCCCCTCCTTAGCAAGCACCTGTGCCGAGGTACCGGCAGAGCGCACCATTTGGCCTCCTCGCCCCGGGTGCAACTCGATGTTGTGCACCAACGTGCCAAGCGGGATACGTGCCAGCGGAAGTGCGTTCCCCACACGGATCTCCGCATCCTCACCGCTCATCACCGCGTCACCTACCTGCAACCCCAGCGGGGCGATGATGTACCGCTTCTCGCCGTCAGCGTAGACCAGCAACGCGATGCGGGCCGAGCGGTTGGGATCGTACTCGATGCTCCGCACCCACGCTGGAATACCCGCTTTGTCGCGCTTAAAATCAATCAGCCGGTATCGCCGCTTATGCCCGCCACCTCGATGGCGCACCGTGATGCGTCCATGCACATTACGACCAGACCGTTTACGCAATGGATGCAGCAAGTTACGCTCCGGCTCCATGCGTGTAATCTCTTCAAAAGTCGAGCCGGTCATCCCCCGTCGGCCGGGCGAGGTTGGCTTATATACCTTTATCGCCATACTACACCCCTTCAAACACCTCTAGCCGCTGCCCCCCCGCCACAGTGACCACAGCCTTCTTCCATGGTGAGCGGCGCACCACCCGACGACGGCCGCGCCGCCTGGTAGCCTTGGCTGGCATATTTATTACATTGACCGCCACAACGTCTACCTCGTAGATAGCTTCAATCGCCCGCTTCACCTCAATCTTATTCGCGCGGCGGTCTACCTCAAACGTGTATTGACCTAACTCCGAAGCCTGATAACGTGTCTTCTCCGTATCAACTGGCCGGATGATCACCTCATAGGGATTCATCGCCCACCTACCCTAGAATATTCTCGATCACCTGCAGCGCACCCAGCGGCATCAACACATGATCGTATCCGAACAAATCACTGACGTTAAGGTAATTGGCTCGCAACGTCTTCACCTGCGGCAGGTTACGCGCCGACTTCTCCACTGGCTCGTTCCGCTCCGGCAACAGGATCAGTACACGCCGATCCAGCCCAAGGCTCCCCAACACTGCCACTATCTCTTTTGTCTTGGGCATTTCCATCTCCAGCACGTCCAGCACGACAATCTGGTTCTCCATTGCCTTAGCCGACAGTGCCGAGCGCAGCGCTGCGCGCCGCATCTTACGCGGCATCTTCTTGGCGTACCCGCGCGGCTTCGGCCCGTGAGCCACCCCACCACCGACGAACAGGTTAGCATTACGGCTACCGTGGCGCGCCCGCCCGGTGCCCTTCTGCCGATACCACTTGGCCTTGGTACGATTCACCTCGCCGCGCGACTTCGCCTTATGCGTCCCCAGGCGAGCGTTCGCCAGTTGGCGCACCAACGCCTGATGCATCAGTGGCACATTGATGGGGACCTCGAAGATGTCGGAACGCAACTCGACATCGCCAACCTCTTCTCCCCTGGTGTTATACATCGGAACAAGCATTGCTCTCCTCACAGGCCGCTCTTCACTGGCCCCGTTGCCTCGCCAACTCTCTCGATTTGCGAGCCTGCTCGACCATCACTAGCCCACCGTTGGCACCTGGCACACTACCACGCACCGCCAACAGGTTACGCTCCGGGTCCACCAGCTCCACACGCAGGTTCTGGGCCGTGACACGCCCCCCTCCCATACGACCGGGCATCCGTTGTCCCTTCCACACTCGACCGGGATTGGTGGTGGCACCAATGGAACCTGGCGCACGCTGCCGATCCGACTGACCGTGTGTCTTGGGTCCACCTCTAAATCCGTACCGTTTGACCACGCCAGCGAAACCACGCCCTTTCGAGAGGCCGACTACATCTACCCAGTCACCTACCTCGAAGACGTCCACCAGTATACGTTGCCCCTCCTCAATCTCTTCGTCCATTCGCAGGCGGAACTCCCGCACGTGGCGCAGCACAGGTGACCCACTGCGTGCCAGATGCCCTTTCTCGCCACCGCTCAGCCGCTGCGGCTTCACTTCCTCAAAGCCGAGTTGAACAGCTCGATATCCATCCCGCTCAAGAGTCTTGACCTGGGTCACATAGCCCGGACCCGCCTCGATAACCGTCACGGGGACGGCCTCACCGCGCTCGTTAAATATTTGCGTCATTCCAACTTTTTTGCCCAGGATTACCTTCACACCAATACCTCCCAAGGGGACGCAGGGCCCGGCGATAACACTCCCCCGCCGCAGGCAAAGGCCTTATTGATGCAACCAGCCCCAGCCTCCCATCGCACAGGGAAACCCGGTGACAGCCAGGCTACATCGTCATCCCCGCATCGGAAGGGACAATGCATAGGAGAGAGCACCCTCCCTCACTCCTCTATCTACTCCTGCCACCTAATTTATAGCTTGATTTCGATATCTACACCGGCTGGCAGATTCAGCCGCATCAGGGAATCAATCGTCTTGTTGTCTGGCTCAATGATGTCAATCAGCCGCTTGTGGGTGCGGATCTCAAAATGCTCGTGTGAGTCCTTGTGAATGAAAGTCGAGCGACGAACGGTAAAGCGCTCGATCTTGGTCGGCAGAGGCACAGGTCCCACCACCGTAGCGCCTGTGCGCTCCGCCGTCTCCACAATGCGCTTAGCCGATTCATCGAGCACACGATGATCGTAGGCCTTCAACCGGATGCGGATCCTCTGCTTAGCCATGCCCCGTCACCTAGTCCAGAACCTTCGTGATGACACCCGCACCAACGGTCAGACCACCCTCACGAATGGCGAAACGAAACCCTTCCTCAAGAGCGACCGGCTCGATCAACCTCACCTCCAGGTTGACGTTGTCGCCGGGCATCACCATCTCGACGCCTTCCGGCAAGTGGATCTCCCCCGTCACGTCCATCGTGCGAATATAGAACTGCGGGCGGTAGCCGTTGAAGAAGGCCTTGTGGCGCCCCCCCTCTTCCTTCTGCAGCACGTACACCTCGCTCATAAAGCGCCGGTGAGCCTGGATGCTGCCCGGGATCGCAATGACCTGACCGCGCTGCACCTCATCCCGATCCACACCCCGGAGCAACAACCCGGCGTTATCGCCCGCCATCACCTTGTCCAGCTTTTTGCGGAACATCTCCATGTCGGTGACGATAGTCTTGGTGGGCTCGTCCTGCAAGCCGACGATTTCAACCGGGGTCATCGGCACCATCGTACCTCGCCCGACGCGGCCAGTCACGACCGTACCCCGTCCCTTGATCGAGAAAACATCCTCGATAGGCATCAAGAACGGCTTCTCCTCATCTCGCATCGGCATGGGGATATAATCGTCAACCACACGCATCAGCTCCCAGATACACTGGTACTCGGGCGCGTCCGGGTCGGTGCTCTCGCTCTGCAGCGCGCGGAGAGCACTGCCGCGCACGATAGGCGTCTCGTCGCCAGGGAAGCCATACCCATCGAGTAGTTCCCGCAACTCCAACTCGACCAGTTCCAGCAACTCCGGATCGTCCATCAGGTCCACCTTGTTCAGGAAGACCACAATGGCTGGCACGTTCACTTGGCGGGCCAGGAGCACGTGCTCCCGTGTCTGTGGCATCGGGCCATCCGCCGCCGAAACGACCAAGATTGCCCCGTCCATCTGCGCCGCCCCGGTGATCATGTTCTTGATATAGTCCCGGTGACCCGGGCAGTCAATGTGAGCGTAGTGCCGATTCTCCGTCTCGTACTCGACGTGAGCGATGGCCACGGTCAGAATCTTCGTCGCGTCACGACGGAACATCTTCGCATCCGCCCTCGCCACTTCTTCATACGCCTGGAACTCAGCGAATCCCTTGAAAGAGAGCACTTTCGTTAGAGCTGCGGTAAGGGTTGTCTTACCGTGGTCAATGTGCCCGATAGTGCCCACATTGAGGTGTGGCTTTGTACGTTCAAACTTTGCTTTTGCCATTTCTCACTCCTTTCGGATGACATAAATCTGCTGTATCTACCAGCCTCCACCATACACAATGGTGTTCATCCGTTGTTGATCTACCTCCGCATAATGATTAAATTCCATCGTAAAAGTGCCCCGTCCCTGCGTCAGACTGCGCAGGCCGGTCGCATACCCAAACATCTTTTCCAGCGGGACGAAGGCACGTACCACCTGCATCCCTCCTGCCCGAGACGTCACTTCCCTGATCTCGGCCCCCCGAGCGTTCAGATCTCCCATCACCTCGCCAGTGTACGCCTCCGGCACAACCGCCTCCAGGTCCATCACCGGCTCCAACAAGACCGGCCCGGCCGCCTCTACCGCCTGGTCGAAAGCCATCGTGCCAGCTACGCTAAAGGCCAGTGCCGAGGACATATCCTCATCCAACTCTGCGTCAAGCAAACGGACGCTCACATCCACCAGCGGATAACCAGCCAACACGCCGCTCTCCATCGCTTCTCGGCAGCCTCGCTCGACCGCTTGGGCGAACTCTGGAGGCAGGGCTCGGCCCCGCGTAGCATCCGCAAAGAAAAACCCTTCCCCACCAGGCAGAGGTTCCACCTCCAGCCACACATGGCCGAAGTGCGTCCGTCCCCCAGCCTGTCGCTCGAACACCCCCTCGCCTGCAGCCTGCTGTGTGATCGTCTCGCGGTAACTGACCCGCGGACGACTCACCCGCCCCTTCACGCCAAACTCCCGCACCAGCCGGTCGGTCAGGACTTCCAGATGCAACTCACCCATCCCAGAGATGAGTGTCTGGCCAGTGTCCTCGTCAACCCGTACCACAAAGGTGGGGTCCTCCTCAGACAACCTTTTCAACCCTTCAGCCAACCGGTCTTGATCGGCCGCCGTCCTCGGCTCAATCGCCACCGAGATGACCGGCTCCGGGAAAGAGATTGACTCCAGGATGATCGGTCCGCTGGGCGCACACAGCGTCTCACCGGTGAAGGTATCTTTCAACCCTAGAATCGCACCGATGTCTCCCGCGCCCAATTCCTGGATTTCCTCCCTGTGATCGGCATACATACGCAGCAGCTTGCTGACACGCTCTCTACGCCGCTTGGTGGAGTTAATGACTCTCGAACCCACCTTTACTTTCCCGGAGTAGACCCGGAAATAGGCAAGCCGGCCTACATAGGGATCACTCGCGATTTTAAAGACCAATGCCGCCAATGGCACGTTTGGATCCGCAGGGCGGAGTTCCACTTTTTGAGTGTACGGATTAACCCCTTCCACCGGGGGAACATCCAGCGGTGACGGCAGGTAATCCACCACCGCATCGAGTAAGGGCTGGATACCCTTGTTACGCAACGCCGAGCCACACAAGACCGGGTGCAACTGTCCAGACAGAGTAGCCCGCCGCAGCGCCTGCCGCAACTGAGCGGCTGAGATCTCCTGCCCCTCCAAATAGAGCATCACCAACTCGTCGTCGGTCTCGATGATTTGCTCTACGGCCCGCTCCCGCGCTTCAAGCACCACTCCTTCTAGCCCGGGCGGTATCTCCACGGCCTCAGGAAACGCCCCCAGTTCATCCGTCCAGACAACGGCCCGCATCTCCAGCAGGTCCACCACCCCTCGAAAATCGGCCTCGCTGCCGATAGGCCATTGAATAGCGACCGGGTTGGCAGCCAGCCGCTCGCGGATCGTTTCAACCGCGTGAGCGAAGTCGGCGCCCAACTTATCCATCTTGTTAATAAAGGCGACCAACGGCACACCGAATTCCTGTGCCTGTCGCCACACCGTCTCCGACTGCGGCTCCACTCCGGCCACCGCATCGAAGACGACGACGCCACCGTCAAGAACACGAAGACTGCGCTGCACTTCAACAGTGAAGTCAATATGTCCAGGCGTATCCACAATGTTAATCTGATAGTTCCGCCAGAAGCAGGTCACTGCCGCAGCAGTGATTGTGATACCCCGCTCCCGCTCCTGCGCCATCCAGTCCGTGACCGTCGTCCCCTCGTCCACGTTACCCATACGGTGGGTACGGCCGGTGTAGAACAGGACACGCTCAGTCGTCGTCGTCTTACCCGCGTCAATGTGAGCGATGACGCCAATATTCCGAATGCGATCCAGCGGGTTTTGTGCGACCATCGTTTGCCCGTCCCACCCACCGGCCCTGCCCACTCATCCACGAGCGTATCCTTGCCGCCAGGCGGCGGGACCGTCCGGCCAAACGAGCAGCGGCTCGACTGAGCTCGCCGAAGTCTCACCGAAGTCCTACGACCGACAACCTACCACTTGTAGTGGGCAAAGGCACGGTTAGCCTCAGCCATCCTATGTGTGTCTTCCCTCTTTTTAACCGCCACTCCGGTCCTACGTGCTGCATCCATCAACTCACCGGCCAGTTTTTCGGCCATAGATTTGCCAGGGCGATTGTGCGCAGCATCCATCAGCCAGCGAATCGCCAGATTGACCTGGCGACGTGGCGGCACCTCCACCGGAATCTGGTACGTTGAGCCGCCCACACGACGCGGTTTGACCTCCAGCACTGGTGAGACATTCCGCACAGCCTCTTCCATCACTTCCAGCGGAGGCCGTTTCATCCGATCCTGCACAATGTCCAACGCGTCATACATAACCCGCGCCGCTACACTTTTTTTTCCACCCTTCATCAACTTATTGATGAACTGAGCCACTATCACGCTGTTGTAGCGGACCTCGGGTTCAACCTGTCGCTTTGGCGGACGATATCGTCGGGGCATAGCTCACCTACCCTTACCCTCTATCTCTTGGGACGCTTGGTCCCATACTTTGAACGTTGTTGCACACGATCTTCCACGCCCATTGCGTCAAGAGTACCACGAACGATGTGATAGCGCACACCGGGCAGGTCCTTAATGCGCCCTCCCCGCACTAACACAACCGAGTGCTCCTGCAATGTGTGCCCCTCTCCTGGTATGTAAGCAGTCACCTCGATGCCATTGGTCAGCCGCACGCGAGCGATCTTCCGCAAGGCGGAATTGGGCTTCTTAGGCGTCATCGTGCGCACCTGCGTACATACACCACGCTTCTGCGGCGCTCCCTTGGAACGTCGGCGACGCCGCTGGTTGAAAGAGTTAAAAGTGTACTGCAACGCCGGTGCCTTGGACTTGCCCGGCTTAGGTTTTCTCCCTTTACGAACCAACTGATTGATAGTGGGCACGTCTCCTCCCAAAACTCAGTGAAGAAGGCCATCCACCCGTACCGATGGCCTCCCTCGCAACACTAAACAAGTCCTCTTTGCTTGTCAATCAGACAGCAGGGGCTCTGGCTGCTGCCTACTCTAGCGAGCGTACATTCTACCACGAAATTGCCAGAAGTCAAACAGGCACGTATCCCCTGTAACTACCCCACACCCTGCCAGACGAAGCCAACGAAGCCCAGGCACGGAGCACTCCCTTAACCAAATACTGCCGAGTGCCAAGCAGGACCGTACTAACGCCTCCGCCGACCCAGGCTCAAGAGTCCCATACCTAGTACGGGAACCTTGTCCCTTTCCTCACTCCTGCCGAAGTCTATCACTTCGCCATCCTGGGTGATCGCTTCGACCGCCAGCCCCAGGCTCTGTAGTTCCTTCACTAACACCTTGAACGAAGCTGGGACCCCCGGCTCCTGGACAGGCTCTCCTTTAACGATGGCCTCGTAAGTCTTGACACGGCCTTGCACATCGTCGGACTTGACGGTGAGCATCTCCTGGAGCACGTGAGCGGCACCGTAAGCCTCCAGTGCCCACACCTCCATCTCACCGAAACGCTGACCACCGAACTGTGCCTTACCACCCAGTGGCTGTTGCGTCACCAGGCTATAGGGCCCTGTAGAGCGCGCGTGCACCTTGTCCTCAACCAGGTGAGCCAGTTTCATCAAATATATCACGCCCACCGTCACCGGTTGGTCAAATGGCTCACCCGTTTTGCCGTCATAGAGGATCATCTTGCCCAGAATTGGCAAGGGGTCGGAGGTCTCCATACTCACCTGCGTGGCCAACACCTCGACAGGTTCATCATCCAGATCAGTCACCTCTCGACCACGGTCTTCTAACCAGATGCGCAGGCAAACTACTCTCGCCCGCTGATCCACCACGTCCCGCTCGGCTAACGTGCGCACGTCATCTTCAAAAGAGAGCAGTTCATCTGGCTCATAACCCCTCTCTCGTAGCCATTCGCGCAGCACCGCTCGCCGGGCATAGACATGCTCAGTAATCAACCTGTCCACATCGTAGTCACGCTCTGCCAACCAAGCTACGATGTACAGCCGCCGCGCTTCCCCATCATCCCTCAGCGTCTCCAAAGGATAACCCTGCCCCTTCAGCCAGGTCCACGCACGCTCGGTCATCTCATCCCAGGCACGGTCAATGAGCCATGCTCGCGCCAGTTCCGCCTCGACCTGGGACTCGCTCGCGCCGTCAAAAACTGGCGTGACGGCACGAAAACCAAGCCGAGAAACAGCCCATCCCAAATGAGTCTCCAGGACCTGGCCGATGTTCATCCGTCCCGGCACCCCCAATGGGTTCAGTATCAAGTCAACAGGGGTACCATCGGCCAGAAAAGGCATATCTTCAACACGCATGACCTTGGAGACCACTCCCTTGTTACCGTGACGGCCTGCCATCTTGTCACCCTCGGTGACCTTCCGTCCCTGAGCCACGCCGACTCGCACCATCTTTTCCACACCAACCTTGAGGTCCCGATGCTCCTCGCGGTCAAAGACCTTAACATCCACCACCTTGCCGCGCTCTCCGTGTGGCAGGCGCAGGCTGGAATCTTTCACCTCGCGGGCTTTCTCGCCGAAGATGGCACGCAGCAGCTTCTCCTCGGGGCTCAACTCCTTCTCCCCTTTGGGCGTGATCTTGCCCACCAGAATATCCAGGGGACCCACCTCCGCCCCGACGCGGACGATGCCCTCCCCATCCAAGTCCTTCAACGCTTCCTCACCCACGTTGGGGATGTCGCGAGTGATCTCCTCCGGGCCAAGTCTAGTGTCACGAGCCTCCACCTCGTGCTTCTCGATATGGATGGAGGTAAACTTATCCTCGCGTACCAGACGTTCGCTGATGAGAATAGCATCCTCGAAATTCCCGCCTTCCCAGGAAAGGAAAGCACACAACACGTTATGCCCAAGGGCCAGCTCACCCTCATCGGTCGAGGAGCTATCCGCAAGCACCCAGTCTTTGCCCACTTGCTGCCCCTTGTAGACAACAGGTCGTTGATCAATACAGGTGCTCTGGTTTGAGCGCCGGTACTTGTGAAGATGGTAAGTGTGCAATCCACTGGCATGGCGAACCACAATCTTGTCACCCATGACGCTGACGACCTCTCCATCATCTTTCGCCAGCACAACCTGCCCCGAACCGAGGGCGGCTCGCCCCTCCATCCCGGTGGCTACAATCGGCGCTTCAGGCTGAATAAGCGGCACCGTTTGACGCTGCATATTGGAGCCCATCAGTGCGCGATTGGCGTCGTCGTGTTCCAAAAAAGGGATCAACGACGCCGAAACACCCACAATCTGGCAGGGTGCAACGTCAATGTAATCAATTTTCTCCGCTGCAGCTAATAGGAACCTATCAGCACGGCGGACCGAGATGCGTGGTTGCACAAAATGCCCTTTCTCATCCAATTCAGCACTGGCCTGTGCAATCGTGTAGAGGTCCTCCTTATCGGCCGTGAGATACACAAATTCATCAATCACCGCTGGCACGACAGGAACTTCATCCATAAGGCCCAGAGCAGCGATACGGGCAGCCAGTTCGGGCGTCACTTCCGTCCCTACCTCGGCTACCACCTCACCACCACCAGGGTCCACCACATCCTCCACCAGCGTCTGACCGGCAAGCGCCTCGACGGTAGGCTCCACTGCATGGACAACCCTACGATAGGGCGTCTCAACGAAACCCAGGGAATTGACACGGGCGTAGGTTGCCAGACGGCCAATCAACCCGATGTTTGGTCCCTCCGGGGTCTCAATGGGGCAGATACGCCCATAATGGCTGTAGTGCACATCACGCACATCGAAACCAGCTCGCTCGCGTCGCAGCCCCCCCGGCCCTAGCGCCGAAAGAGTGCGCTTGTGGGTCAGTTCCGCCAGCGGATTGGTCTGCTCCATAAACTGCGAGAGTTGGCTGGAGCCGAAGAACTGGCGGATGACTGCAACCACTGGACGGATGTTAATCAAGTTAACCGGCGTCAGCGACTCAGATTCACGGATGGACATACGCTCTACCACCAATCGCTCCATACGACGCAGGCCTATCCGCAACTTATTTTGGATCAGTTCGCCTACTGTCTTGACACGACGGTTGCCCAAATGGTCAATGTCATCGGCATCCTCGATGCCGTTGTCAATGCGGATCATGCGCTCTACCAGAGCTACCAAATCACGCTTGGTGACAGTACGATGTTCGGGGGATGTATCGAGGCCAAGCCGTTGATTCAGTTTGTAACGGCCCACTCGCTGCAGGTCATAGCGCCGAGGATCAAAGAGTTGCTGTTCCAGGTACTCACGCGCATTCTCCAGCGTAGATGGGTCACCAGGACGCAAGCGACGATAGAACTCCAACAGCGATTCCTCAGCCAGGGTACGCCCGCCCTTTGGTTCCCAGTTTGGCTCCTGACGGATAGTCGTGGGGATGTACTGATGGTGAGGATTACTGTCGGCGTCTTCGAAAAGCTTCAACAACTCCTCATCACTTCCACTGCCCAGGATGTCGCTCCCTGTCCGGTCGTCCACCGCCGCTAGGGCCCGCAACAGGATAGTGACGGGCAAGGTGCGCTTACGGTTGAACTTGATGGTAAGGTAGTCAGACTTCCGGGTCTCGAACTCCATCCAGACCCCGCGGTCAGGAATAAGCTTGGCCATACTGAGCCGTCGCCCCGTAACCCGATCTTCCTCAACGTCGAAGTAAACGCCAGGGGAGCGGATCAACTGGCTGACGACGACCCGCTCGGTACCATTGATGATAAAAGTGCCCTCCTCGGTCATCAACGGGAAGTCACCGAGGAAGATCTCCGATTCAACAATCTCACCCGTCTCGCGGTTGTCAAGCACCACCTCAACGTACAGCGGAGTAGCATACGTGATATCCCGCTCGAGGCACTCTTCCTCCGAATACTTAGGCTCGCCGAAGCGATAACTAAGGTCGAACTGCGCTTCTCTGGCTTTAGAGCCAGGGAAATACAGTTTGAGATTACCATTAAAACTCTCAATGGGGGAAATTTCGTCGAAGAGTTGAGCCAGGCACTCTTCTTGGAACCAACGGAAGGACTCGAGTTGAACCTCGATCAACCGTGGCAGTCTCCCCACGTTGGTAATGCGGGCATAAGACTTACTCCCCAGATAGGTCATCACCGTTTTTCCTTTCTCTTCCTATCCACTCAAACCGCTGCACAATGTATTTATGTCACCATGTGAAATTGATGAACGGACATTATAACACGAAAAACCGATTTGTCAAAAATCGGCACATGGTTCGGAACAATGGTGAGTGGGATAGGAATTTTGTCACTCTGCAAAAGGGGGCCTGGTCGTTTATTTGGCCCCCCACTTGCAGGCGTGTCACCTAATTTTTCACCGGAACGCAATGGGCTAGGTCCAGTCGCATCTGCACCAGCACGCGCAGTTTCCGGAAGCCGGCCGCCTCCAATGCCGCGACCAGCGGCTCAGTAGAACTCGGCAATACAGTCTCAACCATCTTCTTGGGAGCACCACGCAGACTGGCCATGCCCTGTTGCACCAGCACGGTCTCAAGACGACCGCTATGCCCAGGTTCCACCAACACCTCCAGCCGGTCTGGGCGGCGTCCACGCTCGCGCAGCGCTCGTACTGCCCCACAAACCACGCCAGCTTCCTCGACCACCCACCAAACCTCGCGCCGTCCTTCGAGCCAGCAATCGAGGACGCGTCCCCAGCCCGGCCTATAGTCCTCTTTTTTCCGCAATTCCAGCAATGGGCGTTGGGATTCAGAGACGAGAGCGTGCACCAGTCCAATCAGCGCCGTGCTATCGAGGCTACGCCCCCGACGCAGCGAAGGACGCGGCGGGGGATCCCCGGCCCACGGCAGACCCACTGGCCGGAGCATGTGCAGTGTCCTGCCAACATCCCGGAAGCCCAGGCGCTCGTAGAGCCGGCGTGCTACCTGGTTGCCGGCCCGCACCTCCAGCCCCACCCAGCGACCACTTCGCTCAGAAATTGCCTCCAGCGCCGCCTGCATCAGGGCACTGGCGATACCGCGCCCCTGCCAATCGGGATGGACGGCCAGGTTGCCGATAAAAAACCCGCCCCACCCCAGTGCGCGCCGCAGCGAGACGTTACCTACCACACGCCCCTGCTCGACCCACACGAAACCTGGTGCAACCCCCCCCCTGCCCCACCCAGGCCAGTAGAGCCACCACAGCAGCGGGCCCCAGCGGGCAACGCGGCACATCTCCGCCAGTGCTATCTGACCGTCAGGCCCTAGCCTGTCGCTGAAAGCAATGGTGATCAACTCAGTAACTGGCTTGAGGTCACGGGAGGGATCAAAGAGACGCACCCCAGTTTGAGCACGACCCCTAAGTAACATAGCGGCCACCACGAGTTAATCCCTCAGTGTCTTCAACAAACCGATCTCTTACACCAATATCTCAAACCAACGCCTCATACGGCTGGCCCAGCAGCAGGGGGTGGGAGACCCAGGCTGAAGTAAGTCTCGAGACAGCCGCTTAGCTCACGGCCGTCACAACCGACCCTCTAAATAACGACGCAACAGATCAAGCGCAGCCTCAGCCGAATGCTCTTTGTTCTCCCAGCGGTTACCGTTCCATACACGATGCTCTACCCACTCACCATCGGGGGCAGCCAGTGCGACATAGACAAGACCCACAGGCTTCTCTGGCGTGCCACCGTCTGGCCCAGCGATACCGGTCACAGCCAGACCTATGTCGGCGCAGAAGGCACGCCGCACACCCCAGGCCATCTCTCGCGCCGTCTGTTCGCTCACCGCGCCATGTTGGTACAGGGTGTTATGCCGCACACGAAGGATCAGTTCCTTGACGTCGTAGGAATAAGCCGTGATAGAGCCCTCGTAGTAAGCCGAACTGCCAGGGACACCAGTGATGCGGTGACCAACGAGCCCACCGGTACACGATTCTGCCACTGCCAATGTCAGCCCACGCTGCTTAAGCAGCCTGCCGACAATCACCTCAAGCCCATTCTCGTCCGGTGCTTCCACTCCCATCTGAGCCCCACAACACAACAGACCCCGGCTCATCGCCAGGGTTTAATCACAACTCTGTGCCCCCAAAGGGATTCGAACCCTTGTCGCGGGCTTGAAAGGCCCGTGTCCTAGACCAGACTAGACGATGGGGGCATTTGCATTCTCATTCTCATTTTACCACAAAGCCCCACTGCGTCAAGCACTATGTCAAGGTCAAGTTGCTACTGGCCCCTCTCGCTCCACCCTCGCGCCTCCTCCAGATTTTCGTACAACGTGCGGCTGAATCCCGTGACTGTGAGGAACCGGTTCAGCAGTGCACGTTCCATTTCAGCGTCGCGAACCTCAAGATAGGCACTGTAGATCAACGCCAAGTCAAGATTCAACGCCTTGTCCAGCGTGCGCATCGTGGATGAGAGCACCCGGGGGTGTTCACCCAGCTTTTTCTGGGCGAACTCAAATAACTGCTTCCGCGCCAATTCCTTCAGCAGAATGACGTCCTCGAACGTCAGATCAATATCCGCCAACTCCCGTCCAAACGTCAAACGATCCTTGATATACTCCCCGTCGAACGTTCCATCGAGCAAGCCCATCAACCACTCACGGAGCACACTGTGCAGGCGCTGGACGAAGCGCGCATTGGACATCAACGGCTGCGTACCCTTAAACTCTGCCAACTGCTTGCCGAGATCCTTGATCACCTCGGTGAAATCAGAGTCCAGGCAGCGACGCAGTTTGGCAAGCCGTGCCCGGTCAGCTAAATCCCACCCGACATACATTTTGATCCTATCAAACCAGGTCATCATCACGGGCACACCCTCCACATGTCCTCGTTAGTCGTCCCAATGAGCCCCCTCCACTCTCTCGGTACAAGGGCAAGCATAGCATACCACAGAAAGCCGTGTCTGCAGGTTGCAAAGAGGTTACGATTTGGTTACAAGGGGAAAAAGTCAGTCCGAGAAGTCAACCTGTGTCAGGGCTACTGCTCGCGAACATGTAACCCACGCCACGCACATTGAGGATGTACTTGGGGCTAGAAGGATCTATCTCCATTTTCTTGCGCAGGCGGCGGATATGGACCCTGACGATCGCACGCGCGCCCCAAGCATCAGTTTCGTACCCCTGGGCACGTCGCACCAATTCTTGCGGGCTCCAAACCTGGTCCGGGATCTCCATCAGACAAACCAGTATCTTGAACTCAGTTGGGGTCAAGTCTAGCTGTCGTCCCCGCAGCATGACGACATGTTTCTGACTGTCCACCACGACATCGCGAATCTGGATAAAACGACTAGGCTGAGAAGATACCGCCTCTTCAACTACCTCCGCACCTTCCGCTGTGACCAACTCGGAGAGCATGTGCCGCAGTTGGCCGACCAAATGCTGGCGATGCCGCTCTCGTTGGTGCTTCGCCAAGCCTCTGTGCACGCTCTCCAACACCTCCGGGATAGGACAGGGCTTAAGCAGGTAGTCATGCGCACCCTGCCGGATGGCCTGAACCGCGGTCTCCAGCGTCGCGAAAGCAGTCAGCAAGATAATCACCGTACCAGGAGACTGTCTCTGCACCGCTTCAGTCACCTCAAGCCCGTCCATCCCAGGCATCTTGAGGTCGAGCACCATCAGGTCAAAGGGATCACTCTTGCTCAATAGGCTCATAGCCTCTTCGCCACTGGCAGCCGTAGCGACCTGGTAGCCTTCCAATCTCAATATCTCCGCCAGGGAGACGCGCGCTACAGCCTCATCATCCACCACCATAATGTGTGCCGCTCGGCCCTGCTCCGCCATTTCTCCATCCTCACTGTGTGGTATGCTCAGAGAGCATACCATTCCCTGCCCCTGCCCGGTGCACAGGTAACTTCACGACAAATGTCACTCCCTCGCCCGGCTGGCTCGATATTTCGATCGTCCCCCCGTGGCGCTCGATGATTCCGTAACTGACGGCCAACCCCAGCCCAGTGCCATCGGGCTTGGTCGTATAGAAAGGCTCAAACAGATTGGCGATCTGTTCCGCTGACATGCCCGGGCCAGTGTCATGGAAATATACCAACACCCACTCGCCGTCCTCCGAAAGCATCGTCTCCAATCGCAGGTCACCGCCCGAGGGCATAGCCTCGACAGCATTAATGACGATGTTCAAAAACACCTGGGTTATCTGGTCGGAAACCACAGGAACCAAGGGCAAGTCAGGGCTCAGGTAAGTATGCACACGAATGTGACCATGTTGCAGCCGTTTGTGAGCCAGGGCCAGCACGTTTTCTGCGATGCTGTTGACGTCAGTAGGCACCACGCCACCGCGTGAGGGCCGATAGAAATCCAACATGCGCTGCACGATCTCGATCAAGCGTTGCACTTCGACCTGGGCCATGGTCAGATACTGCAGGCGTCTATCTTCACCAAGACGCTCGTGCAGGCTCAAATGCAGGCTGTTGTGGATCGCCTGAAGGGGGTTATTGATCTCGTGGGCAATAGAAGCAGCCAGCCGGCCGATAGCAGCCATCTTCTCCGCCTGCACAAGCTGTGCCTGGGAACGTTCCAACTCCTCTGCGAATTCGGCCAACTCACTGTATAGGCTTGCATTGTCCACCGCCACCGCAACCGAGGCCGCCATCGCCTGCAGTAGTTCCAAATCTTGCTCGGTGAACACTCCATCTAGTTTATTGATCACCTCGATGGCACCGATCACCCGATCGCGGATTCTCAATGGCACACAGAGAATGACACGCGAGGTGAGACCTCTCTCCTCATCCACCTCGGGCAAGAAGTGAGGGTCGCGCTCGACATTGTTGACCAGCTTCGGCTCGCCAGACTGCACCACATAGCCCACGATACCCTCTCCTGGTTGGATGGTCCGGCCAGTGATCCAGCCACGCTCTGGGCTCAAGGTCTCACGGAAGACTAATCCACCCGTCTCCTCATCCACCAGCACTAGAGAGCCAGCCTCGACATGCAGGATTTCACGAATCCCTCGTATCGTTGCCTCCAGAACCTCATCTAATTCCAGGCTAGAGGTGACCATACGGTTGATCTCGATAAGGACCGACAGTTCCTGATTCCGCCGCCGCAGTGCTTGCTCGCTGCGGCGGATACGCATGACAGCATCAATCCGCGCCAACAGTTCCTGGGGATCGAAAGGCTTGGTAAGGTAATCATCGGCTCCCAATCCCAGGCCCAGCGTCTTATTGCTGATCGAATCGAGAGCCGTGGTCATAATGATAGATGTGTTGCAAAGCACAGGGTCAGCCTTGACCCGGGCGATTACCTCGTAGCCGTCCATCCCCGGCACCATGATATCTAGCAAGATCAGATCAATCTCACGCCCCGCCGTCGCATCCCGACGCAAGAGGGAAAGTGCTTCTTCGCCGGAATGCGCAACCTGCACCTGGCAGCGCACCAGCGCCAGCATGTTTTGCATCAGTTCCACCATCTCGACATCATCCTCGACGATGAGGATGCGGGGAATTGCCTGTTGCTGACTGTTGTTCATCTCGCTATCGTTACGTAATGCGTAATAACGTAATGTGTAACAGGTAAGGGATTTTCTCGATGACGATTATACGTCCTTATGCACACGTGCACAAGTGCAAATTAGACATTACGCAATACGCATTATTCCACATCAAGCATCTCGATATTCCATAACTCGCTTCGTGCCGTGGGGTCCAGTGCGAAATTCAGCACATTCGGCCGGGCGACAGCAACCCGCAGCCACATAAACAGCGGGACGGCGGGGAGTTCCTCAGAGAAGATGACCTGTGCCTGCTTATGATATTCCTCGTACTCGGGGGTGCCGGGCAACGCCCGGAGCGCTGCCTGGCAGACTATATCGTAGTTGGGATTGCTGTAACCAGTCGAATTATCCCCATACCAACGTCCGTCTTCTGGAATTTCAGAAGACATGTAATGTCCACACGGAGGAGTGGTGTCGAACCACCACGCCGTTTCAGCCAGGTCGAACTGGCGACCAAAGAGCGGCCCCTCGGGTCCATCGGCGAAGAACTCCCACGAGGGCCGGGTTTCCAGGTTGACGCGGATGCCACAATCCGCCAGGTGAGCTTTGACGATACGAGCAACCTGCTGCGAGGCCGGGCTATCCGAAGATGTCAACAACGCAACTTCAAACGGCGTACCAGTGCTGATCCCCTGGATGCGGTGGGCCTCGCGCACACCATCCTCGTCCTCGTCCAGCCACCCAACCTCCTCCAATAACGCCCGTCCTGCCGTCGGATCGCAGTCCCAGTGCACAAGGTGCTCGCCCGCGTAGAGCGGGTGCTCCGGTGGAAGGTAACTATCTGGCACGACGCTGCGTCCATAGGTGACCTCGTCTACGATAGCCTGGCGGTCAAGACACTGAACGATAGCCTGTCGCACCCGTACATCCCCGAAGAAGTCCGTCCGACGGTACCCAGGCACTGGGACGATGCCAAAGTTAATGTGCTCCCACCCGTTACTGGTCGCGGAAACTACCTTCAGCAGGCCATGCTGTTCCGCCTGCACCAGCAATGGCATAAACGGCTCGAAGCCAGCACCCTGGGTGCCAACGTCGCACTCGCCCGAGAGAAGGCGAGCGACCAACTCTGACGCACCGGAGGTAAACTTGAACACCACGTGATCCAGGTACGGCAGCCCCTCGGCAGCACGGAAATAATGAGGATTGCGGGAAAGAGTGATGTGATCCCCGGGCACCCACTCTTCCACGACGAACGGCCCCCAACCCAGAGGATAACGCCGGATCTCGTCGGCCCGCAACAGTGCAGTCGGAGAGTGGTCCTCCAGTTGGTGACGGGGGAGAGGAGCGAAAAAGTGCGAAAAGTAGGTGGGGTCAATGAAACCGGGCAACCCAACCCACTTCACGCGCCACTCGTCCAGGGAGCGATAACTGGTTGTGCGCTCCGTCAGGTAGTGACCGCCAGGCGTGGCAGGGTCGGAGGCCACCTGGAAGGCGAAGGTCGAATCGGCCGCCGTGAGCGGTTCGCCATCGGCCCAGGTAATGTCCTCCCGCAGCGCAAACGTGACCTCCATTCTCTCCATCCACAGCGGTTCACCATCGAACTCGACCGCGCACTCCCCAGTATAGCAGCCAACCGGATATACCCGTACTCCCTCCGCCAGCTCCACAACACCCTCCTCGGCACTGAGCACCCGGCTGCCCTCCCGCACGCGCACAGCGTGCGTGATAGCGTCACCGTCGGCGATACTGGGTACTTTTTGCAGGATCACCGGCTGGTAGGTGTAACTCAGGTGATCAATGGGACCGTCATAAAGCGCTTCCATCACGTGCCGCGTAGCCGCCAGGCGAGAGCCGCCGTAGAGATACAGCGTGTCAGGCTCGCCGACCAGGCAGACAGTAAGCACCTTGGGCCCCGGCGGCAAAGGGGTAGGCGACGGAGAAGGCGTGGCCGTGACCACGACTGTCTCCGGCGGCGTCGTCACAGTGACGGTCACGATCTGTGGAGCGCAGGCGGTGAGTAGCAAGGCTACTGTGGTGAAGGCAATAAAGATATCTCGTAGCTGATGCAGCATCTATCCCTCCTCAGGGGTCGAGTATAACATCACACGGGCTGGAATGCAACTCTCAGCCCCCTTGGGATTCCGCAATAAGTCAGACCTATGCGAAGTCGTGCAAGCACCAGATGTAGGCGAATTACCTCGTCTCATCCCAGATGTGGGGGGGCAACATCAAGTAAGCATGGATGAACGATCGCAATCTACTCCGAGGGAATGACCGCTTAGTGCCTATCCGAAAAGTGTTGGTAGTAGCGGTTTCAACCGCTTGGGGAACGACCAAAGTCGTTACTACGGATTTTTCGGATAGGCTCTCAGTAACCACACTACTCTACGCTGTCACACTCGCCCAGCGCATCCACATAGGCATCCCATTCCATAATGGCCACGTTGACGTGGACGCCGAGGTTGGACTCCCACTGCC
>Ga0190284_1000416_pt1 | contig 25417 bp, 19 predicted proteins | sample 48691812_MG_FD_161668 | JGI IMG/M metagenome (GOLD analysis project Ga0190284, IMG submission 161668) | Hydrothermal vent microbial mat bacterial communities from Southern Trench, Guaymas Basin, Mexico - 4869-18-1-2_MG | ecosystem: Environmental > Aquatic > Marine > Hydrothermal vents >...
TAAGGCGGATAGGAGTACTTAAAAGATATTTGTTATTCAGGATAAAAATCATCATCCAATACTTGTTCTAAAGAGTATGGGCAGCTATCTGGAAAAGTCTTCTTTGGCAAATTTGTTTCATTTATGGCTGCTTTCAGTGCTAAACAATAAGCACCTTGAAGTTTTTCTATCAATTGATATTTTAAACTAGGGCTATCAATTAATACTAAATCGACTTGTTCACGTTGTTCATTAATCGTACTTTTCCAACTTTTTGAACGTTTATTTTTTTGAAATTGCCACTTTAACAAGTGCATCAGTAAAACTTTCAAACGACTCAATAATTCACGTTTATCACGCTTACCCATACTTTCTAGTTCTTCCGCAATATTATTCACATCAATTTCTGTCAAACGGCGTTGTCGTAATAATTCGACATTTGTCATCAGCCAAACATAAAAATCTTTTTCGTACTGTTTTGCAGCTGCTAAATTTAGCATTATATTTTCACCGACTTATTATATGTAGATAAATATTTTAATATTTTTTAAAATCAGTAAAAATCGGATTTTTAACACGCTATTTTGACATTAATTAGCCAAAAATCTCTCATAGCCAACTTTTTCTAAATGCTGCGCCTTTTTTGTCACCATTTTTTCTAAATTCGCTTTATACTGTTTAACATTTTGGCGAATATCCGGATATTTAACACCGATAATTTGCGCGGCGAGAATACCTGCATTTTTGGCATTATTAATCGCAACGGTGGCAACCGGGACACCGCCAGGCATTTGTACAATAGATAATAAAGAATCCAGTCCTTGTAAGCTAGAAGTTTTGACCGGGACACCGATCACGGGAAGAGGGGTGATTGCGGCAATCATACCCGGTAAATGGGCGGCACCGCCCGCACCAGCAATAATCACTTCTAAGCCCTTCGCTTCAGCTTCTTTGGCATAAGTAAATAAACGTTCAGGGGTGCGATGAGCGGAAACGATGGTTAATTCATAACTTACTCCTAATTCTTTCAATATATTTGCTGCTTCTTTAAGCACGGGCAAATCGGAATCGCTGCCCATGATGATGCCTACGTTTGTTTGAGTCATATTGTTTTTTGAGCCTTGATTTTTAAAATATTCTTAATGTCTTGAATGCTCGTAATGGCACGATCCAACGAGTCATCTAAAATTGTGATATGCCCCATTTTTCTAAAAGGGCGCGTGGTCATTTTATCATACCAATGAAAGGATAAACCAGGTATCGCTAAAGCTGCCGGTAAACCTTCAATCAGGGGATCGCCAGTATAACCTGCTTCACCTAATAAATTAAGCATGGCTGCCGGTTTCAATAAATCACTCTTGCCAAGCGGTAATCCGCTTATCACTCGAATCAATTGCTCAAATTGACTGGTGAGACAAGCTTCTATCGTGTAATGCCCTGAATTATGCGGTCGTGGCGCAATTTCATTGACTAATATTTGCCCATCACGGGTAAGAAACATTTCTACTCCAAATACGCCAACTCCCGCCAAGGCTTCAATAGCATGTAGGGCAACTTGACGCGCCTTTTCTGCTATTGCTGGATCAATTTGAGCAGGTGCTGCGACAATATCACAAATATTCGTTTTATCATCAAAAACCATTTCTACCACGGGATAACAGGTCGTTTCTCCCGTTGGACTTCGCACAATAATAATAGCTAATTCTTTGGAAAAGTCAATATATTCTTCAAGCATAGAAGGCGTTTGCAAGACATCGTCTGTTGGACTTTTCAACACGACTACACCTTTACCATCATATCCCCCTTTACGCGCTTTTTGCACAATCGGAAAATGTGTTTTAGCCAAAATTTCAGCTGTCAAATTATCAATTGCTTCAAAACGTGGCACGGGTACGCCATGTTGAGCCAACACTTGTTTTTGCTTTAATTTATCTTGGATAATGCCCAATACCTTTGGTGATGGATAAATGCTATAACCTTCTTGATGCAGATTTTTGAGCGTTTCCGTGTCAATATGTTCAACATCATAAGTCAACACGTCACTGACATTCGCGAGCTTTCTGATTTTTTCAGCATCATATAAACTCCCTATAATTTGAGCGTCGGCAATGTGAGCGGCAGGACATTTTGGTGTAGGTTCCAATACAGTGACATAAAACCCCATTTGTTTAGCAGCCTGGGCAGACATTTTAGCCAATTGTCCACCGCCTATAATACCTATTCGTTTGATAGGGTAGGGAAATTTTTTATTCATTAATTGTGTTTAATTATTATTGGTATTGAAGGGCGAACACACGGGTTCGCCCCTAAATGAAAAAATTGTAGCGGTTAAGAAAAACAAACTCTAAATTTGAGTTTGTACTAGCCACTTCGACAAATTATAATATCATTTAATAATTAGGAATACCATTTTTTTAAAAATGCTATTTTTTCTACAATATCTTCGCCAATTTTAAATTTTAGCGATTTTCAAAAACAGATTTAAAAAATTTTCTTAAAAACTGATAACTAGAAATATTTAAAGTACATGCGCCCTATTCTCCACAAAATCGGTTTTATTTCCCTCGGTTGTCCAAAAGCGACAGTCGATTCTGAACGTATCCTAACTCAATTACGTACTGAAGGTTATTTAATTACGCCTCACTATGAAGAAGCAAAACTCGTCGTCGTCAATACTTGCGGTTTTATTGATGATGCTATTGCAGAATCTTTAGAAGCGATTGGTGAGGCATTAAGCCAAAATGGCAAAGTCATTGTTACCGGTTGTTTAGGGGCGCGGGCTGATATGATTAAGGCAAGCTATCCAGAAGTATTAGCCGTGACTGGACCGGATAGTTTGGATGAAGTGATGGCAGTGATCCATACTGAATTACCGCCACAGCCTGATCCTTATAGTGATTTAGTTCCCCCTGGCGGTATTAAACTCACACCTCGTCACTATGCTTACCTTAAAATTGCTGAGGGTTGTAATCAAAAATGTACTTTTTGCATTATCCCAACTATGCGTGGCAAATTAGTCAGCCGCCCGATTGCTGAGATACTTAATGAGGCAGAACGTCTAGTTGAAGCGGGTGTACGGGAATTATTAATCGTCTCTCAAGACACCGCTGCTTATGGTATTGATACCCAATACCGCCTGGATTTGTGGCGAGGTCGTCCACTCAAAACTCGTATTGTTGAATTAGCTCGGCATTTAGGGCGTTTAGGTGTCTGGGTACGCTTGCATTATGTTTATCCTTATCCTCACGTTGACCAATTGGTTGAATTAATGGCAGAAAATTTAATTTTGCCCTATTTGGATGTTCCGCTACAACATGGCAGCCCCTCTATTCTTAAAGCGATGCGTCGCCCGGCAGATAGTGAAAATCTGTTGCACCGTATTGCTCATTGGCGCGAGCTTTGTCCCGACATTACTTTGCGTAGTACTTTTATTGTTGGTTTTCCAGGTGAAACCGAAGCTGATTTTGAAAAGTTATTAGCCTTTATCCAGGCGGCTCGTTTAGATCGCGTGGGCGCTTTTGCTTATTCTCCTGTGAAAGGGGCAGCGGCTAATACATTACCTGGTATGGTACCGGCTGAAATTAAAAAAGAACGTTTAGCGCGTTTGATGGAAACACTCAAAGCCATTAGTGCCAATAAACTTCAAGAGCGAATCAATCAAACTGTGATGGTCCTGGTAGATGAGGTCACACCTGAAGTCATTTATGCTCGAAGTGCTGCTGAATCCCCTGAAATAGATGGCATGGTTATGATTGATAATCAAGAAGATTGGGATTTAGTGTCAGGAGAATGGGTTAATGTGAAAGTGATAAGGGCTGATGAGCATGATTTGTATGCTAAAATTATACCTTAATACTGTTAACGAATGCCGACTGACGGTCTCAAAGATGGCAATTTGGAAAACTAAAACATGTCGAATTCTTATACTGTTGCCACTCAAAAGTTATGGGGGGGACACCTTAAAAATGCATTATTCGCTGCAGTGGTTGGTTTTTTTTTGTGTTGGGGCGCATTTGTTTTGCTATTTTGGAATGAAGGCAGGGCGGTGCTACGTGCTCAAACTTTAGAAGGCGGTGTTCGTATTGTGATGCCAATTAATGCCAATCAAATTTCTTCTCTTTATGAAGGCAAACTCGTTTATCTCAGCGGTAAAGCAACAACTGATGAAACTTTAATTGATGATATGTTTGGTGTGACGGTGCCCAATGTCATTAAATTACAACGTGTGGTGGAAATGTACCAGTGGCAGGAAATTCAGCAGTCTGAAACACGGGAAAAGTGGGGAGGGGATACTGAAACCGTCACAACTTATAGCTATCATAAAATATGGTCAAAAAACTTGATTGAATCTAACCATTTTAATCAATCGCAAGGTCATGTTAATCCCTCTTTTCTGCCCGTTGAAGGAAGCATATTTATTGCTGAACAAGTGACTATCGGAAAATTTACGCTGTCTTCTAACTTGGTTGGAAATTTAAACAATTACCAGCATTTGCCTATCAGTGCTGAAACTTTTGATACTTCGCAAATTAAATTGTTGGATAAAAAAATTCGTTTAAATTATGGCAATTATTATGTTGGTGAAAATCCCGTTCATCCTCAAATCGGCGAGCTACGCATCAAATTTGAAGTCGTTTTACCTACAATTATCAGTATTGTCGCTAAACAATCTGAATCGTACCTAACGGCTTATACGACTGAAGCAGGTGGAGACATTGAATTGTTTGAATATGGTGTTGTGGATGTCCAAACTTTGTTTAAACATGCCCAATGGAACAATATTGTTGTGACATGGATTTTACGTCTTGTGGGTTTTGCGATGATGTTTTTGGGTTTACTGATGATCTTCGGAGTATTGGGAATATTAGCGGTGGTGATACCCGTTTTAGGTTACATCGTTGGATTAATCAGCAGTTTTATGGCTTTTATTTTAGCACTCGTGTTGTCTCTTATTACTATTGCCTTTGCTTGGTTATTTTATCGCCCCTTATTAGGTATCATTTTCATTTTCATTGCCCTCGAACTTTTGTTTTTAGTAAAATGGGAACGTCAGTCGCAAAGCACACAAAACATAAATGATGAACCTAAACAATCTGAATCGGGGTTAAAACCCCAAAAACTTAGTTTAGCGTCTGAAGTAGTTATCCCTCAAAAGGATGATTTGGAAGCGACAAAATTTTAAATGAGAAATGAAATAATTTCCCTGTATTAAAAATCTTTCTACAGGACAAAAAATCCAAACATAACAAGGAGAAAATGATGCAAAAAAGATTCAATGATACAGGGCTCTGTATTCCTAATCGACATTACATGGTTGATACATCTGTCAAACTTAAGCAAGTTATTCAACTTGTGGAATATGGCGAATATTTCACCATCAATCGACCGCGTCAATTTGGCAAAACAACGACCCTGTTTATGCTGGACAAAGCACTGAATCTGCGAGATGATTATGTGGCGGTAAAGATTAGCTTTGAGGGAATAGATAGCGATGCCTATCAGCATCCAGAACGCTTTATCATGGAATTTCTAATCCTGATAGCTCATCGGCTTGAGTTTTTAAAGTTTTCAGTTCTCAGCCAATTTGTTGAAAAACATCGCTCGGAGATCACTAATTTACCTGCGTTATCTCGCTTCATCACGAAGTTGGTGGGAACGATGCCCACCAAATCGTGGGTATTGATGATAGATGAAGTGGATAAAAGCAGTAATAATCAGTTATTCCTAGATTTTTTAGGTTTGTTACGGAATAAATACCTGCTTCGAGACGATGGTGAAGATACTTTCCAATCAATCATTTTAGCCGGGGTGCATGATATAAAAACCCTTAGGCGAAAGATTCGCCCTGATGAAACTTCAGGCTACAACAGCCCTTGGAATATTGCGGTTGACTTTAAGGTTGATTTAAGTTTTGCGCCGCATGAGATTGATACAATGTTGCAGGATTATAGCATCGATAAGCAGATACAACTTGACATCTCAGCTATTGCGGAGCGATTATATTACTATACCGAAGGTTATCCCTACCTGGTTAGTAAGCTGTGTAAATTTATCGATGAGGAAATTATCCCCAATCGGGCTGAGAAAAATTGGTCGCTTGATGATGTGGAAGCGGCTTTTAAAATGATTGTGGATGATGCCTACACGACGACACTATTTGATAGTTTAGTCAAAAATTTGGAAAACAATCAAACCTTGTATGAGCTGATTTTCTATATTGTCATCAATGGCAAAAGTCTCCAGTTTACCATTTCAAACCCAGTGATTAACTTGGCTCATTTATATGGTATCTTGAGACCCTCAGAGCAGGGACGCTGTCATATCCATAACCGCATTTTCGAGCAACGGATTTATGCCTACATGCTTTCAAAATCCATGCAAACACAATATGGGGACATTAATGGTTTCGGCGGACCTGAATATTATACCGCTGAAGGTTTGGATGTGAAGCTGGTATTACAGCGATTTCAAGCCTTTATGCAGGAAAACTATTCTCATCGGGATGTCAAATTTTTGGAACAAGAAGGGCGATTATTGTTTTTAGCCTTTCTCAAACCCATTTTGAATGGTAAAGGCTTTGAGTTCAAAGAGCCCACTGTAGCAGATGAACAACGCATGGATATCGTGATCACTTATCAAGATAAACGGTATGTCATTGAGCTAAAACGGTGGTACGGGCAGAAATATCATCAACTGGGTTTGCAACAGTTAAGTGATTATCTGGACATTTATTCGCTTAAACAGGGCTATCTACTCATTTATGATTTTAACAAGGGCAAAAGTTACAAAGAGGAACTGATTCAGTTTGAAGATAAAGAGATTTTTGCTGTGTGGGTATGAGGAAAAAGCCATTACAAAATCTCCTGTATTCAGGGACTGTAGGGCGAACATAAATGTTCGCCCTGACTTAACCCCCCATTCCCTTTTTATGTTAAACTGATTTAACATTTTGTAATTTATTTTATTGATGATTGGATTAAGTGTCTTAGCGGCTTGCGCTCCGATCAAACCAGGAGGGTAACGTGATCCTGGTGGATTAACGGATGAATCTGTGCCGTATACGCCTGTGAAGCCTGGACAATCATCATCATCTACTTCTACTTCAGTGCTTGGCTCGCAAATATTGTCTTCATATTCAGGGAGTTACGCGCTGTTGATTGGTGAAAGCCAATATACTCATGGTTGGTCAAAATTGGGGAGCATACCCGGCGAATTGCAGGAAGTGGAAAAAGTTTTGGTGTCGCAAGGTTTTAATAAGGTTGAAAAATCGTTAAATGCGCCGGTTTCATCGTTAAAAGTCGGTCAAAAATACAAAAATGTCGCCTTCGATAATAAGTGAAATATAACTATAATGATTATAGGGTTAATTCTTGATGGTTGCCCTTAACTGGTATATTATTTTGGGTGAGTTATTTAAAAACTAAACCGGTTTTCAGGCGATTTTTGAGGGGAATATTAAAAATGGTTTTTTCCGTCCCCAAATTCAGGTTATCAATAATAGTTGTCGCCACCGCATCATGATCAAATAACCGAGTCAGCAAAGTTTGAAATAATTCCTTTTTAGCGGCTTCCGTATTGGCTTGGGAAATAGCTTGAAAATAGGTTTGAACGGTATTTGATTTCATAGTTATTATTTAAGGTTTGTTATGTCGTTTATTCAAACGTGAAATGCTATATGCTAATATATCCTTATGCAATACGCCCACCACGAAGACACATTGTTCTAAAAAAAATATTGGAATCTTATCCAAATTGATTATTAAAGGTTAAGTTAATGTCAAAGGTTAAATTAATATCTATAAAATTGACTCAAACACTTGAAGGGTTTATTGAAATATTACTATTTAAAAGTCGCTGGCTGTTAGCCCCATTTTATATCGGCTTAATTGGATCCCTGGTAATTTTATTGATAAAGTTCATTAAAAAGCTCTTTGTTATCATACCCGATATTATTTCTATATCCAGCACGGATTTGATTTTGCACATATTAGGATTGATTGATATCGTCCTAATTGCGAATTTGCTGTTGATTATTATTTTTAGTGGCTATGAAAATTTTGTATCGAAAATTGAGGTGGCGGAAGAGCATATTGATAAACCAGAATGGATGGGTAAAGTTGACTATGCAGGTCTTAAACTCAAGGTAATAGGTTCAATTGTCGCCATTTCTTCGATTGAACTATTAAAAGTTTTCATTAGCATTTCCGAAAGGGGTGATCCAGAACAACTTATGGCAGGCAAAGTTTTATGGGAAGTAAATGTTTTCTGGTTAGTTGTTATCCACATGACTTTCGTATTTTCTGGGGTGTTATTTGCACTTATGGATAGGATCATACACCCACCTCATACCCACGAAACAACTGAAGACAACCATTAGGCTTTTTATTTATATAATTATACTTGTTCCTGAATAAGCTAAGTTATTGATTTATAATGTTTTTATATTTATTCTTTTCAAGGGTTTACGCTTATTAAGGAACAAGTCTATTGTATAAAAGTAGGCTGGGTAGTAAAACCCACCAAAACCATGCTACGCTTGCTGTTGTAAGTTTAAAACGATAAATGCCAGTAACGCCAAAAGTGCCACAGCATTGATAAGCAATAAAATTGAATAAAAATACACATGCCATGCCGATATTCAGTCTTTAATCACAAAAATAATATCTGATTATGTTCAATATCTTAACTTTACACTACAAAAAATATAATATAGCCCCAGCTTTTTCATAATCAAAGCCTTCTGGCCATTTTGTCATCTTATCATATATGGCATTTTTCAAATTAGCATCTGATAGGTTAGCTCCCAATTTAGCTCCCCTCAAATCTGCACTGCTTAAATCAGCACCCGTCAAGTTAGAATCTGTCAAATTAGCGCCCATCAAATTAGCACCTATCAAATTAGCATTTGTCAAATCTGTATCCATCAAGTAGGCATCTCTCAAATCAGCTGCCTCTAAGTTAGCTTCCATTAAGTCAGCTTTTACCAAATAAGCGTTTTTAAGAAAAGCTTCAGTCAAAGTGATGTTAGTAATATTATGACGATTAAGTCTTTTGATATTTGCAAGAATTTTATACATTGCCCTTTCATCATTCCACCCAAGATAATCCTCTATTTCCTCTCTATACCTCCTAACAATCAATTGCAATTTACCAAGCTTTTGCAGCCATAGAACGAATACGCCTAAAACGAGAAGATCAAATAATAATCCATGAGCTTCTATTAAGATATTTCCTAAAAAATTCCAAAAATTTTCCATGTAAAATGGCACAGATAATGTCATGACAATCAAGGCTGCTAGACAGAAAACATAAAACGCTAGTTTTACAGGTTTTTCTGCAGCATGATACTTTAACCATTTTTTTACTGATGTCGTCATTATTTATTCTTTTGTTATGTTCTTAGGAACGTGAAATAATTTAGTCAATTTTTAGTTGTATACTAGCCTGTCGAAATATAACCTTTTGAAATAAAAACTTATGCCCGCTTTTTGGATTTTAATTCGATAAAAAAACATTGATAATTTAAAAGAAATCCGATTTTTTGAAAAATCTGATTTCTAGACTCAACATGTGATTCATTGCTTTATCAGAACCGGTAGGTAAAATTCAGGCTTGTACATAAGTTTCCTTAATATCAAAACAATGTTATGGGTGCTCTTAATGAAAGTTAAATAATAACATTCGCAACTAACCAGTCTGTCAGACAAAATTCATTAATAGTGATGACAGTATTAAAGATCGAATTAGTTAATCTATAATTTAATCTATTTTTTGAATACTCAATTCTTATTATTTAAGTTAGCTGTTAATACTATACAATTCAAATTATCAAGTCAAGCGTTCCTGCTTGAGTTAAATCACCAGGCATCAACGCTTCTTATGAAGATTAAATACCAACCATCATACTCCGTTAAGGGCGAACACGCAAGTTCGCCCATACAGCCCCTGAATACATGCTGGTTTGTAGGGGCTGCCCTGGTTCCCTTCGCAACCGCTTTGGATTCCAAAATACCCGACAATTTATGATTAATTTTTCCAAAACTTGGTATTTCAACAAAAATTTTAAATGGCATACCCCAAAATCGGCGCTAACCATTTTTCCACCTTAGCCACTGTCATACCTTTACGCTTGGCATAATCTTCCACTTGATCTTTCCCAATTTTACCGATGCCAAAATATTGTGCTTCTGGATGGGAGAAGTACCAGCCAGATACAGAAGCGGCGGGAAGCATGGCAAAACTTTCCGTTAGCGTGATACCCGCCTCTTTATGGGGTTTAAGTAGGGACCACAGCGTTGCCTTTTCAGTGTGATCTGGACAAGTGGGATAACCCGGCGCAGGGCGAATACCCTGATAAGCTTCTTTTATCAGTTCTTCATTCGTCAAATTCTCATCAGGAGCGTAGCCCCAAAAGTCTTGTCGCACTCGCTCATGCATCCGTTCAGCAAAAGCTTCAGCGAGACGATCAGCGAGGGCTTTTAATAAGATACTGTTGTAATCATCATGTACCTTTTCAAAATGGGCAAGATGTTCTTCGATACCAACCCCCGTCGTGACAGCAAATGCACCGATATAGTCGGCAACGCCGCTATCTTTAGGGGCAATGAAATCAGCAAGACACCGATTATGCTGTTCCTGAGTTTTGGGCATTTGTTGCCGTAAGTGATGTAATGTTGCCCTAACTTGGGTGTTTTCAGGGTAAATTTCAATATCATCATCATTAACACTGTTAGCCGGGAACAAGCCCATAACGGCATGAGCATGTAACCATTCTTCCTGAATAATGCGATCTAACAGGACTTGTGCATCTTGATAAAGTTGACGCGCCTCCTTGCCGACGACTTTATCATCCAAAATTTGGGGATAACGCCCTGACAAACTCCAAGTCTTAAAAAACGGTGTCCAATCAATACGCTTACGCAATTCTGCGAGAGAGTAATTTCCAAATAGTTTGACACCTAAAAAGTCAGGCTCAGGGGGCGTATACTCTTCCCAATTGAGGACTAACTTATTCGCTCTTGCTTGTTGCAAGGTGAATGTCCGGCGTTTGCTTCCCATTTTACTTGCGTGTTTATCGCGGACTTGATCATATTCTGCACTTATTTGTTTGACATACTCCGTCTTTAATACAGGAGAAATCAGCTTTTGTGCAACGCCCACCGCACGAGAAGCATCAAGCACATAAACCGCCGGATGACTATAATTCGGTGCAATTTTAACGGCGGTATGCACTTTAGAAGTCGTCGCCCCGCCAATCATTAACGGTATCTCAAAACCTTGGCGTTCCATTTCTTTAGCGATATGTACCATTTCATCTAATGAAGGAGTAATTAATCCCGATAAACCAATCATATCGCAATTCTGTTTGCGGGCTTCTTTTAGAATCGTCTCTGCCGGTACCATGACACCGACATCAATGATTTCAAAGTTATTGCATTGTAAAACCACACCCACAATATTTTTGCCAATATCATGGACATCGCCCTTAACCGTTGCCAATAATATTTTGCCCGCGCTCGTGACGGCATCATCTTCACCTTTTTCGGCTTCAATGAAGGGCATGAGGTGAGCCACTGCCCTTTTCATCACGCGAGCAGATTTCACCACTTGCGGTAAAAACATTTTGCCCACTCCAAATAAATCTCCCACCGTATTCATGCCATCCATTAAAGGTCCCTCTATGACATGTAAAGGGCGTTCCGCTTCTAATCTCGCTTCTTCTGTATCGGCATCAATATAATCAGTAATGCCTTTCACCAGGGCATATGCCAGGCGTTTTCCGACAGGTGCATCGCGCCAAGCGGCTTCCTGTTTCTTATCCTGGGTACTGCCCCCCGTTTTATATTTATCCGCAATCTCCAATAACCGATCCGTCGCATCATCACGACGATTTAAAATAACATCCTCAACACGCTCACGAAGCTCTTCAGGTAAATCCTCATAAATGGCTAATTGCCCCGCATTGACAATGCCCATATCCATACCCGCTTTGATAGCGTGATAAAGAAAAACCGAATGAATCGCCTCACGTACCGGATTATTACCCCGAAATGAAAACGAAACATTAGAAACACCGCCCGATATCAGGGCATGAGGCAAAGATTGTTTAATTTCATGAATCGCTTCAATAAAATCAACGGCATAATTATTATGTTCCTCAATCCCTGTTGCCACCGCAAAAATATTAGGATCAAAAATAATGTCTTCAGCCGGAAAACTGACTTGTTCCGTTAAAATCTGGTAACAACGTTGACAGATTTCCACCTTACGCGCCTGAGTATCAGCCTGCCCCTGCTCATCAAACGCCATAATAATAACCGCAGCACCATAGCGTTTTATCAATTTAGCCTGTCTCAAAAATTTTTCGGTGCCCTCTTTGAGACTAATCGAATTGACAATGCCCTTACCCTGGATACATTTAAGCCCAGCTTCTAACACCTCCCATTTGGAAGAATCAACCATAATAGGTGCTTTAGCAATATCTGGCTCCGTTGCCACCCTATGTAAAAAATTGATCATCACCGCCTTAGAATCAAGCAGCCCTTCATCCATATTCACATCAATAATCTGCGCTCCATTTTCCACCTGTTGACGCGCTACTTCCAGGGCTTCATCAAATTTTTCCTCCTTAATCAATCGCTTAAAACGCGCCGAACCAGTAACATTCGCCCGTTCACCGATATTCACAAATAAAGAACCTTCATCAATCGTACAAGGTTCCAAACCGGCAAGGCGACAAGCAATAGGAATATCAGGCAATTTGCGCGGCGGATATTTTTCAACAGCCGCTTTGATAGCACGAATATAATCAGGTGTCGTACCACAACACCCACCGATAATATTCAAAAAACCACTTTGCGCCCATTCAGCAATATCCGTTGCCATATCATCAGGCGTTTCATCATAACCCCCAAACTCATTAGGTAAACCGGCATTTGGATGCGCTGAAACGTAAGTCTCTGAAATCCTTGACAATTCTGCAATATATTGGCGTAATTCCTTAGCCCCCAGGGCGCAATTTAAACCAATAGAAAGCGGCTTGGCATGACGTAGCGAATTATAAAAAGCCTCAGTGTTTTGCCCTGACAAAGTACGCCCGGAAGCATCCGTAATCGTACCTGAAATCATAATGGGCAATACATCCCTTGAAAGAGGATTATCAACTTGCCCTGGTAAAATAGGAGAATTAGGATGATCATCAAAAAACTTTTGTACCGCAAAAATAGCCGCCTTCGCATTCAAAGTATCAAAAATTGTTTCAATCAAAATCAAATCAGCACCGCCATCAACCAAACCCTGGGTAGCTTCATAATAAGCTTCCACCAAATCATCAAAAGTAACATTACGACAACTGGGATCATTCACATCAGGGGAAATGGAACAAGTACGATTAGTCGGTCCCAACACACCCGCGACAAACCGGGGATAATCAGATGTTCCGATTTCATCAGCCGCTTCCCGCGCCAGTTTGGCACCCGCGACATTAATTTCATAAACCAAATCTTCCATTTGGTAATCTGCCATAGCCGTTCGTGTCGCACTGAAAGTATTCGTTTCAATCAAATCAGCACCCGCCTCAAGATATTGGCTATGAATATCCCGAATAATCTGTGGCTGGGTTAATGACAAAAGATCATTATTGCCCTTTAAATCGCAACCCCACTTTTTAAAACGTTCCCCCCGATAATCATCTTCTTCCAGTTGATGCCTTTGGATCATGGTCCCCATCGCACCGTCGAGAATCAAAATACGTTGCTCTAACAGGGATTGGATGGTATTAAAAGCGTTAGCATGAGACATTGGATTTCCTATATTAATAAGTCATTTGAATTAATAATTATAATTGTTATTATAGCTGAATATTAACTGAGTTAAAATGTAACTATTCAATCTTAGCGTGTTAGAAATACTATTTTTGAAAAAATAGTATTTCTTTTTATGAATTTGTTAGCCTTGGGATAAATCTATTTGAGGTTTATTTCAGGGCAGAGTACAAAATATAATATTGTTGCTTGTTTGGTTCATTATGGATGGATAAATTTCCGAAACATCAAAAATAAAAAGTTAAAAAACACTTGATATTTTTGATAAAGCCCATAAAACCGTTATTTTGCATCATTTTCTGGCTGTATATTTAGCAACTGTTAATTATTTATTGGATAAAATTGAAGCTACCTAACTCACTCGCCGGATTTTGTAGGTGTATCGCGGCGCATCATACACTATAAATGGAAAATGGGAATGCGCTCGCTCCGTTGGAGGAAAACATAAAATGTGGTCTGTCCCCTATTTTTACTATTTTTACAAAATGGGTCTATTATTTTTTTGGAGTTACCTTACAACCTTTTCATTTATGGAGAAAATAGAATAGTGCATAATGATAAACCATGGGGACAACATTTGATTCTTGATATTGGCGATTGCAACGCAAATATTTGCAGAAAAAGTGCTATTGCGGCTTTTGTTAAAGAGTTGGTTGAAGCAATTGATATGAAAGCTTATGGCGAACCAGTTATTGTTCATTTTGCCGAACACAGCCACGAAGCCACTGGTTATTCTCTGGTGCAGTTAATTGAAACTTCCGCCATTACGGGGCATTTCAGTGATAATAATCGCGACGCTTATTTAGACATCTTTTCTTGCAAGCCCTTTGCTAACGATATTGTTATTCAGGTTGTGAAAAAACATTTCGCACCGCAAAGAATTCATGTCGCTTCTTTGGAACGCGGCGTAAATCTGTCTGTCAAAGTACCATTCCAAAAAGTGAGTGCTGATGCGCTTTGAAACGCCTTATTATTTGATAGATGAGACCAAGCTGGTAACTAATTTAGAAAAAATTAAGTGGGTGAGAGACAGCGCTGGTGCTAAATCTGTACTGGCCTTAAAGTGTTTTTCCACTTGGTCCGTTTTTGATCTGATGCGCCAATATATGGATGGCACGACAAGCAGTTCGTTGTATGAAGCAAGGTTGGGATATGAAAAATTTGGGAAAGAGGTTCATGCTTACAGTGTCGCTTTTTCGAGGGAGGATATTACTCAGCTAAAAGAATACGCCCACAAAATCATTTTTAATTCAATATCTCAATTAAAAACTTTTTATTCTGAGATAAGCCATCTGGATATAGGATTACGCCTTAATCCAAAAATGAGTTATTCTGATTATGACTTAGCTGATCCTGCCCGAAAATATTCAAGACTTGGTGTCACAGACTATCAATCCGTGTTAGAAGTGGCGGGTTTAATTAATGGGGTGATGTTTCATTATAACTGTGAAAACGAGGATTTTGATAATTTTTCTGTTTTATTGGATCGTATAAGCGATACTTATAGAGATTTATTGTTTCAACTTGATTGGGTGAGTTTGGGAGGCGGTATTTATTTCACACTGGATGGTTATCCTTTAGAAAAATTCAGCAATAAGTTAAAAGCATTTAGTGAGTATTTTGATATTCAGGTTTACTTAGAACCGGGGGAAGCGGCAATAACGGATTCTACTTGCTTAGTGACTACTGTATTGGATATTGTACAAAATGAAATGGATATTGCTATTGTAGATAGTTCGATAGAGGCACACATGCTTGATCTATTAACCTATCGCGAACCGGCTGAAATCAAAGGGGCATCGCATGGTAAATACCATTACATGATTGCCGGAAAATCTTGTCTTGCGGGTGATATTTTTGGCGATTTTCATTTTGATTTGCCCTTAAAAGTAGGAGACAAGATTCATATTGCGGATGCTGGTGGTTATACAATGGTTAAGATGAACTGGTTTAATGGCTTAAAAATGCCTTCTATTATTGTAAAAAGATTAAATGGTTGTTATGATGTGGTCAAAACTTTTGGTTATCAGAATTTTAAGAATAACTTGGGATAACGAATGAAAAAAAATGTATTAATTATTGGTGCTGGTGGAGTAGCTAATGTGGTTGCCCATAAATGTGCTCAACATAATGATCTGCTGGGTCATATTTGTATTGCTTCCAGAACCCAAAGTAAGTGTGATGCGATTATCGAAAGTGTCCATAGAAAAAACAACTTAAAAGATAAGGGCAACCGGTTTTATTCGCAACAAATTGATGCGATGGATATTCCAACCACAGTGAAGTTGATTAAAGAAACTGATTCTGCAATCGTGATCAATGTAGGCATCGCGTTTATCAATATGTCGGTTTTGCAGGCTTGTCTTGAAACGGGTGCCGCTTATCTGGATACTGCCATTCATGAAGAGCCTGATAAAATTTGTGAAAATCCGCCTTGGTATGCCAATTATGAATGGAAACATTTAGAAGCCTGTAAGGAAAAAGGTTTGACTGCCATTTTGGGTGCTGGTTTTGATCCGGGTGTTGTGAACGCTTATTGCGCTTATGCAGTCAAACATTATTTTGATGAAGTTGATAGCATTGATATTATGGATGTCAATGCGGGCGATCACGGCAAATATTTTGCCACCAACTTTGATCCAGAAATTAATTTCAGAGAGTTTACGGGCAAAGTGTGGACTTGGATTGATCGCCAATGGGTCAGCAAACCAGTGCATTCTGAAAAGAAAAACTACCATTTTCCGGTGGTGGGCGAACAGACTATCTATTTAACAGGACATGATGAATTACATTCCTTATCGAAGAATATAGATGCTAACAGCATCCGTTTTTGGATGGGTTTTAGCGATCATTATATTAATTGTTTTACGGTACTGAAAAACATCGGATTGCTTTCCGAGCAACCCGTTACTACTGCGGAAGGATTGGAAGTTGTCCCCTTAAAAGTCGTCAAAGCCTGTTTGCCCGATCCTGCTTCCTTGGCACCCGGTTATACTGGTAAAACTTGTATTGGCAATCTTGTCAAAGGTAAAAAGGATGGTAAGGCACCGGAAATTTTCATTTATAATATATGCGATCATAAAAAATGTTATGAGGAAGTGGAATCTCAGGCCATTTCTTATACTGCGGGTGTTCCCGCCGCTGCTGCTGCAATTTTGATAGCCAACGGTGGATGGGATGTCAAACAAATGGTCAATGTGGAAGAACTTGTTCCTGATCCGTTTATCAATCTGTTAAACGACATGGGATTAACAACAAAAATTGAGAAAACATGAAAAAAAATGTCATGGTGATTGGTGCTGGCGGCGTGGGTTCGGTGGCTGTTCATAAATGCGCCCAACATAATGAGGTGCTGGGCGATATTTGTATTGCTTCAAGAACCGTTGCAAAATGTGAAAAAATCATTGATAGTGTTCACAGAAAAAACAATCTGCAAGACAAAACTAAAAAACTGTATGCCAAGCAGTTGGATGCCAGCAAAAGTGAAAATGTGGTGAAGCTGATTGAGGAAACCAATTCTGCTATCGTGATTAATGTCGGATCAACTTTTGTGAATATGCCCATTATGGATGCGTGTCTTGAAGCTGGAGTGGCTTATATAGATACTTCGGTTCAAGAAGACCTAGATGTAATTAACATTGCATACCCTTGGTATGCCAAATTTGAATGGATACGCAAGCCATTATTCAAGGAAAAAGAATTGACTGCGATTTTAAGCGTGGGATTCGATCCCGGAGTTGTCAATGCTTATTGTGCTTATGCCTTAAAACATGAATTTGACAAGATAAACGTTATTGATATTCTGGATGTCAATGCGGGAGATCATGGCCAATTTTTTGCCACCAACTTTGACCCGGAAGTTAATTTTCGGGAAATTTTTGAAACGGTAGGCTATTGGGAAGAGCGGCAATGGAAAGAATGTGAGCATCATACTAAATCAATGTCCTATCAATTTCCTATGGTTGGGGAGCATAAACTGTATTTAATGGGACATGATGAAGTACATTCTTTGTCAGTCAATCTTGATGTGGATACGGTTCGTTTCTGGATGGGATTTGGTGACCATTATATTAATTGCTTCAATGTGTTAGAAAATATTGGCTTGTTAAGCCATGAAACGGTAAAAACGGCGGAAGGATTGGAAGTGGTTCCATTAAAAGTGGTGAAAGCCTGTTTGCCTGATCCGGCTTCATTAGCGCCGGGCTATACAGGCAAGACTTGCATCGGCAATCGGATAACAGGAGAAAAAGACGGTAAAGAAAAAGAAATCTTTATTTATAATATTTGCGATCATCAACAGTGCTATAACGAAGTTGAATCACAAGCGATATCTTATACCGCTGGGGTTCCAGCGGTGGCGGCGGCTATTTTGGTTGCAAACGGTACATGGGATGTGAAAACCATGAAGAATGTGGAAGAACTTGATCCTGATCCTTTTCTTGATTTACTAAATGAAATCGGATTGCCGACTGCAATAAAGATACAGAAGACAATGTAGAACCACTCCCAGAAATCATAACGGCGTTTTAATGCCATAAGGGATTTCTACACAAGGAATTTTTGATGAAAAATATTTTACTGTTGGGAACTGGACATGTAGGAAAAATTTTTGCACATTTAGCTGCAAACGAATTTCAGATATGCGTTTTCGATGCCTTTCCTTCTATTAAGGGATTTCCTATATTGGATAAAACCTCTTTGGATGAATTAACGCCACCTGATTTTTCTCCTTATGATCTCGTTGTAAATTGTCTTCCTGTTTCCCATAACGATAGAATATTATCGTTAGTTTCAGAATCGAAATGCAAGAGTTATATGGATTTTTCGACAAACGCACTTGATGTGCCAGAACATTTTGTGTATCAGCATCATTTTACAGACGGATTATTACTCGCTAATACTGGAATTGCACCGGGATTGGACAATTTACTCATCGCTCACCTTATCAAAAAAGGAGCCAAAAAAATTCAGGTTTACCTAATTGAGCATGTGTTTGCTGACAAAGTCACTTTTGCGTCTTGGTGTGAGGAAGACGCATTAATCAGTTTGCATGATCTACCGATTTCCTGTACACAAGGCGAAATTAAAACACACAAAAATTTCAGTGATCCAGAACGAATATCTACGACTCAAGGCGAGTTTGTCTGTTACCGTTTTTTTGGTGAAGAAATCCTAACATTAGGAAAAATGTTTGATAAAGTGAATATTGATTTCAAAGCGGGAGGTAGTGAAATAGAAGCCGCTCGTCAATTGTTTTTAAACGAGACTAAGACTACTCATGAAGAAACGAATGGAACAGATAAAGAAACAGATGGAATATTTGGCCTAAAAATTATGTCAGATGTTGGAAATACAGAAGTATTTTTAAAACCGACTCGCCAACTTAGGCAAGAAGGAAAGCTTGGAAATCACATCTCCTTTCATACAGCTTATGTTTCTTACACGATATTGCGAACGGCTTTGAAATACAATTTGAAAGGCATGTATTTCCCTGAAATGCTTCATAAAGAAGTTCAGAATGAAATTTTGAAGGAAATCAAAAAACATTCGTGTGTTTGGAAAATATAACGATTTTTCTCTTTGTGTGAACCTATTCCACTATTCATTTTTGATCATTTTTGAAGGAAATGAGATTTATTGTATACTACTAACGGGTAATTTTTGGACTTTTTTTAAACTGTTGGTGGGCAAAAAAAAGACTTGCCCACCCTACATAAAAGTCCAAATTTCAGCCGTTTAAAGTATAAATGATGATTTTTACCGTGAATCATTGATTTAAAATGATCGTGTCATTTTAATCGTGTCATTTTGAACTTTGAGAGAAATCTTTTTAATTTCAAACATTTATAGATTTCTTGCGAAGCTCGAAATGACAGGAAAGCGATTTGGCGAGGGCATTGTAAAAGGAGCTTTAAGTATAAATGCTGTTAATTGAGACTTATCTTGACAAAAGCCCTATCCACGGAGTTGGCGTTTTTGCAAATGAGTTCGTGAAGAAAGGTACGGTAGTATGGCAGTTTAATCCTCTGATTGATAATATTATTCTGACAGAAGAACAACTCAGGGAGTTACCAGAGGTAATAAAAGAGTTTGTTGACATCATCGGTTTTTCTTATCCGTTTGGGGTTAACAATTATTGTATGTCTATTGATCATGCTCAGTATATGAATCACAGTGAGACTCCTCTTGTATCAAACTTAAAGGGAGATAAAAGTATTGCTTTAACTCGACTATCAAGTTTTTGATGTTATTTAACCTGAGCTCGACATAACATTTTCATCAATTCTATTGAATTATCAATCAGTTAGATTCTATTTGATTGGTGATTTTCGTCAAAATGAATGCCCGCCGGCATTGCGCAGGCTTGTCAGTGGCTTTGATTTCATTCTGACAGGGAGTGATTTGGCATGAATTACAATCATATCAAATATTTATACGTCGAACTCAGGTTATTTAGCTTTACAACGAGAGATTTTTGATGACTTAAATATATAACTCATTGATTTTTAATATAATTTATTTTTATTCTCTAAAATTCTATCTTTTTATAAATCAATAACTTATAAAAAACTGATAGTCGAGTTTAAAAGATATAACTAAAGGAACTGAATTAACGCTTGATTATTATAATAAAGAGGATCATAGAACTGACGAGTCAGATTTTTCCTGAAACGGTTAAATTGAGTATTTGAGAATGGCATAATAATCATCGACAATCGGATGAACACGGTATCAGAACTCAATGATTGAGTCGATTCAAACCGGCATAGGCAATCTGATCATCTGATCAAAGGAGAAAAAGACGGCAAGAAGAAAGAATTTTTGGCTCATATAGGTATTTAGGTGACATGCACTTTTAAATTATTGATTTAATTAAAAAATTTTGACTATTTCACCTATTTACCAACAGGGGCAGAAATCTTTATTTATAATATTTGCGATCATCAACAGTGCTATAACGAAGTCGAATCGCAGGCTATATCCTATACTGCCGAGGTACCGCCAGTTGCTGCCGCTATTTTGATTGCCAAAAATGGGATGTTAAAACCATGAAAAATGTGGAAGAGTTTGATCTTGACCCTTTTCTTGATTTATTAAATAATAATCGGGTTGCCCACAATTAAGATCAATGAACAGGAGAGATCAATATGAGCGGAAAACTTGTCAAAATGCATGAGGCATGCCGCGATTGCCCTCAAAAATGCTGTGACTTTTCAACTATAGATGTTCCGAAAAATAATTTTTCAATCAAACCTGCCAGGTTTTGTGAAGTTATTTATCTGAAAAACTATAAGAGATGTAATGAAGCAGTCCTTAGTCCAAATGAAATAACAAAAATTGAACGCACAATCGGACGTTCCGATTTTTATGACACGAAAGACTCTTGTTATATTAATGGTTCATATTACAGCGTCAAAACAACATATGACGGGTATTGTGTTTTTTATGACAAACAGAAACGTGTATGTACAATATACGAAATAAGACCTGTTGATTGCCGTCTTTACCCTTTTGATATTGATGCATTCGATCCAGATGAAAATGATAGGTGGGTACTATTTGAGTGTCCCTATTCCCAACAATTTGATGAAACAACCATTGAAAAGATGATAAGTGATTTTGAAAGCAATTATGCGAAAGAAATTATTGATATTGAGCATTGCGGCGGTGAGCCTTTGTCTAAGTTAAAATATACCGGTGTTTTTCGGATTCTACGGGAAATAAAAATACAAGGTTTTTAGGAGCAACAACCGGGCACTGGGGTCCTTCAATGGGATTGATTCAAATCAAGAAATGACTGACGGGCAACCATAAAGGATTGCCCCTACAAACAGGTCTTATGTAGGGGCAAGTCCGCGGTTGCCCTTGAATTTTAAGCTTTTCCACTCTAACGATCCCAGTGCCAACAACCGAACTTGAGGAAAAACAACATGAAAAAAAATGTTCTGATCATTGGTGCCGGCGGTGTGGGTGCTGTGGCTGTTCATAAATGTGCCCAACATAATGAGGTGCTAGGCGATATTTGTATTGCCTCAAGAACCGTCGAGAAATGTGAAAAAATCATTGACAGCGTTCACAGAAAAAACAATTTGCAAGACAAAACGAAAAGACTTTATGCTAGGCAATTGGATGCCAGCAAAAGTGAAAATGTGGTGAAGCTTATTGAGGAAACAAATTCTGGTATCGTTATTAATGTAGGCACCGCTTTTGTGAATAGCTACATTATAGATGCTTGTCTTGAAGCCGGAACGGCTTATATAGATACTGCTGTTGATGAAGGTCCGGATATGATTAACACGCCATACCCTTGGTATGCCGATTTTGAATGGAGACGCAAGCCTTTATTCAAAGAAAAGGGATTGACAGCAATTTTAAGTGTGGGATTCGATCCAGGAGTTGTTAATGCTTATTGTGCTTATGCCTTAAAACATGAATTTGACAAGATAAACGTTATTGATATTCTGGATGTCAATGCGGGTGATCATGGCAAATTTTTTGCCACCAACTTTGATGCAGAAATCAATCTACGAGAAATTTTTGAAGAGGTTGGTTATTGGGAAGAGCGGCAATGGAAAGAATGCGAACGTCATACTCAATCAATGTTCTATCAATTTCCCGTGGTTGGGAAACATAAACTTTATTTAATGGGGCATGAGGAACTGCATTCTCTGTCAGTCAATCTTGATGTCGATACGGTTCGTTTTTGGATGGGCTTTAGTGATCATTATATTAATTGCTTCAATGTGTTAGAAAAGATCGGCCTATTAAACCATGAAACGGTAACAACAGCGGAAGGATTGAAAGTGGTTCCATTAAAAGTGGTGAAAGCCTGTTTACCTGATCCTGCTTCCTTGGCACCAGGTTATACAGGCAAAACTTGCATCGGCAATCGGATAACAGGAGAAAAAGACGGTAAAGAAAAAGAAATCTTTATTTATAATATTTGCGATCATCAACAGTGTTACAACGAAGTTGAATCGCAAGCTATATCCTATACCGCCGGGGTACCGCCAGTAGCCGCTGCTATTTTGATTGCCAACGGTAAATGGGATGTCAAACAAATGGTAAATGTGGAGGAGCTTGATCCTGATCCGTTCCTTGATTTGTTGAACGACATCGGGTTAACAACCAAAGAGGAAAAGTAGAATGGCAAAAAATGTCTTAGTCATTGGTGCAGGCGGTGTGGGTAATTTAAAATAGGTAAAATAGGGGATAATACCTTCGCCAGTTCATGGACATATAATAATGTTTTTAAATTTTTGCTTTAAAAATCAAATACTTCCATTTTTAGTGTTCCGAATAGCAAAATGATCAATTTCACCCATTTTCGGTATTTTAGGTTAATAAACATAATTTTAATGCGTGAATTGGCGAAGGTATTAAGGGGACAGACCACATTTATTTTCGCATAAAATATGGTCTGTCCCCTATTATTGGATTATAAAGAAAAACAGAATGAATCGCTTCACGTACCGGATTATTACCCCGAAATGAAAACGAAACATTAGAAACACCGCCCGATATCAGGGCATGAGGCAAAGATTGTTTAATTTCACGAATCGCTTCAATAAAATCAACGGCATAATGATTATGTTCCTCAATCCCCGTTGCCACCGCAAAAATATTGGGATCAAAAATAATGTCTTCAGCCGGAAAACCGACTTGTTCCGTTAAAATCTGGTAACAACGTTGACAGATTTCCACCTTACGCGCCTGAGTATCAGCCTGCCCCTGCTCATCAAACGCCATGATAATAACCGCAGCACCATAGCGTTTTATCAATTTAGCCTGTTTCAAAAATTTTTCGGTGCCCTCTTTGAGACTAATCGAATTGACAATGCCCTTACCCTGGATACATTTAAGCCCTGCTTCTAACACCTCCCATTTGGAAGAATCAACCATAATAGGTGCTTTAGCAATATCTGGCTCCGTTGCCACCCTATGTAAAAAATTGATCATTACCGCTTTAGAATCCAGCAGCCCTTCATCCATATTCACATCAATAATCTGCGCTCCATTTTCCACCTGTTGACGCGCTACTTCCAGGGCTTCATCAAATTTTTCCTCCTTAATCAATCGCTTAAAACGCGCCGAACCAGTAACATTCGCCCGTTCACCGATATTCACAAATAAAGAACCTTCATCAATCGTACAAGGTTCCAAACCGGCAAGGCGACAAGCAATAGGAATATCAGGCAATTTGCGCGGCGGATATTTTTCAACAGCCGCTTTGATAGCACGAATATAATCAGGTGTCGTACCACAACACCCACCGATAATATTCAAAAAACCACTTTGCGCCCATTCAGCAATATCCGTTGCCATATCATCAGGCGTTTCATCATAACCCCCAAACTCATTAGGTAAACCGGCATTTGGATGCGCTGAAACGTAAGTCTCTGAAATCCTTGACAATTCTGCAATATATTGGCGTAATTCCTTAGCCCCCAGGGCGCAATTTAAACCAATAGAAAGCGGCTTGGCATGACGTAGCGAATTATAAAAAGCCTCAGTGTTTTGCCCTGACAAAGTACGCCCGGAAGCATCCGTAATCGTACCTGAAATCATAATGGGCAATACATCCCTTGAAAGAGGATTATCAACTTGCCCTGGTAAAATAGGAGAATTAGGATGATCATCAAAAAACTTTTGTACCGCAAAAATAGCCGCCTTCGCATTCAAAGTATCAAAAATTGTTTCAATCAAAATCAAATCAGCACCGCCATCAACCAAACCCTGGGTAGCTTCATAATAAGCTTCCACCAAATCATCAAAAGTAACATTACGACAACTGGGATCATTCACATCAGGGGAAATGGAACAAGTACGATTAGTCGGTCCCAACACACCCGCGACAAACCGGGGATAATCAGATGTTCCGATTTCATCAGCCGCTTCCCGCGCCAGTTTGGCACCCGCGACATTAATTTCATAAACCAAATCTTCCATTTGGTAATCTGCCATAGCCGTTCGTGTCGCACTGAAAGTATTCGTTTCAATCAAATCAGCACCCGCCTCAAGATATTGGCTATGAATATCCCGAATAATCTGTGGCTGGGTTAATGACAAAAGATCATTATTGCCCTTTAAATCGCAACCCCACTTTTTAAAACGTTCCCCCCGATAATCATCTTCTTCCAGTTGATGCCTTTGGATCATGGTCCCCATCGCACCGTCGAGAATCAAAATACGTTGCTCTAACAGGGATTGGATGGTATTAAAAGCGTTAGCATGAGACATTGGATTTCCTATATTAATAAGTCATTTGAATTAATAATTATAATTGTTATTGTAGCTGAAGATTAACTGAGTTAAAATGTAACTATTCAATCTTAGCGTGTTAGAAATACTATTTTTTGAAAAATAGTATTTCTTTTTATGAATTAGCCCTGGGATAAATCTATTTGAGCTTTATTTCAGGGCAGAGTACAAAATATGTTAAATATTGTTGCTTGTTTGGCTCATTATGAACAAATTTCCCAAACATCAAAAATAAAAAGTTAAAAACACTTGATATTTTTGATAAGGAACGTGCATAAAATAACTTCAACAACTAAACCTGATAGGTTTTGGAAACCTGTCAGGTTTGATGCGACATTAAAGTGGGCGCTTTT
>Ga0190284_1000417_pt1 | contig 25389 bp, 33 predicted proteins | sample 48691812_MG_FD_161668 | JGI IMG/M metagenome (GOLD analysis project Ga0190284, IMG submission 161668) | Hydrothermal vent microbial mat bacterial communities from Southern Trench, Guaymas Basin, Mexico - 4869-18-1-2_MG | ecosystem: Environmental > Aquatic > Marine > Hydrothermal vents >...
TTCATAGCCCACGTCCCCGACAGACGGATGCATCTCTGGGTATACGGAGTGGTCGCGGTTCGGTTCGTGGGAACCAAGAACTAGATGCCACGACCATAAGAAGTGTACTTCGGGAAATGTTAGGTGTCAACTAGGCGGGACAAACAATGTTGCAAGAACACGGATACGCGGCCACCCGGCTGGTGATTTGGATCTTGAACGTTATTGGGACATGCGCCGGGTTCGTGGCCGGAGTGGCGGCGGCAATCGCGGTGGGAGGCATAATAGGGGGCGATGAAGGCCCGGGATGGAGTATGAACACTGAGAACCTCTGCGTTGGGCTTGCCTTCCTTCTTGCGGGGGCGGTGGTGTTTGTGCCTTTCCGGCTCGTAGCCGAGATGTATGCGATCATGCGGGATATCGCGATAAACACGGCTCGCACCAACGAGCTGCTTGCCAAGCGGGTGCCACGCCCAAAGGTCCGCGGGGACGTAGGCAAGGGCGAATGGCCGAGGTCGTTCGATGCGGGCGATTGAAGGCATGACGAAGTATACTTCGGACAACTGTTAGAGATCAAATCAAGAGGGTAGCAATGTGTAATAGCAGGGCCCATGCCTGGTTAACGGCGGTGCTCGCATTGAGCATGTTCGTGCTTGCAGGGATGTCACCGCCAGCAATGACGCGGGAACAGAAGTCCGCTCGCTACCATGTGTTTCGGCTGAAAAAGAAGGCGCAAGAATCTATCCGCTGTATACGTTGCAAGGGAAAAGGCAAGGCGGTGGTGCGCGTAACATCACCCGCCCGCAGCGGCGGCGTATATATTGAGGATGTCTGGAAACGTTGCCCAAGATGTGGAGGTGCAAGGATTTGCCCGTCAAAGGGCTTCCACGCCGCCATGGCAGACTACTGTCGAAAGAAGCGGCAATACGAGAAGCGGTATCTATTATTCGGCGGCCGGCTAGCCACAGGCTTTGAACCGTGGCTGTTTCAGAAGGTTAAGACTGATAGGGCGGTTCAGTTGTTAAACCTGGACGCATGGCAACGCCTATCGAGCGGCAAGGCCAAGATCGACGACGTTTTCTTTGTAGCAGTCCAGGTATTCAACATCACTGAGCGCAATGGAGCGCCAATTGTCCAGGCATGGCTGAAGCCCGAGAAGGGTTTCGAGCGGGACATGAACCTGATAATCGTGTTTGACAAGTTGCCAGACGGGCTAACAGATAGCAGCCGGCTCCTCCTGCTGGCGTACAACCAGGGTGAAACGGAGTACATGAACTTCTTTGATAAAAAGCTGGAAGCCCGCGTGTTGACCGCGATGGAGGTCAGGAAGATCACCGGGCGGAAGCTATACTGGCAGTGGTGAAAAAAATCTCGAAAAAGTGTTTGACGCGGGGCTGCGGGCTGATCTAGTATCCCAGTGACGCGTTAAGTCCGGCATCCGGAGAGATCCGCGATGCCAACCAAGTCCGGGCGAGCGAGCCCGCGTACACAACCCACCGATCCATCCCAAGAGCCTGCGCGCTGCGACTGGCGTGAGAAGATTATATTGCTGCCAGTCTTGGTCTGTGCCCTAGCTGGCCGCGGGGCGGTCCTTGGCACTGAGGCGCCGGTGGGACCTGGCTCGGCGGTAGCCGTCGACCAGGCGCTCGACAGCACCCTTGGCGGCCCATCGCCACAGCGTGGCCTTGACGGTGTTGGACTTGATGTGGAGTCGGCGTGCAAGTATGTAGGGCCGCTGTGGCTCAGCAGTCAAGGCCGCCCAGATGCGGTCGGCAATTGTCCGACGCGACCAGGTCTGGCCTCGCTGGATGCCGCCCGTCTTGGCATATCCGACCGGGCGTCCGACAGGATGCTTGCGGCCGGGCCGATTGCGTCGCTTGGACATGGCTTACCTCCGTCTGTGCAGCCGTCAATCGGGCTTGCCAACCCGCGCCGCGATCGTCCACCACTCATCATTTGTCAGGTCGTAACGCTCCGGATCCAGCCAAAACGTCCGGACCGCCCAGATCACGGCCCATGCGTGGATGGCATCCATCTCGTTGATCTTGCTAGCGAGCTTGGCGACGCGCCCATTGGGATCGCGGGAATACCACTTGTTGCCGCGCCCCTCCAACGCGTGCGCATCCTCGACGTTGCCCGTGATCTGTGCTCGCGGATCCACGTCAGGCATGTACATGGTGCTGTTGAGCACATCCGCCAGGTATCGCCAATCGTCCGGTCGCAACACCCGCGCGATGTCGCGCGTGGCGTAGGCAATCAGGGTGGCGTACACCTCGATCGCCAGATTGAGGGTGCTGGCGACATCCCCCTCTGTAGTCGCGCCCAGTCGGGCAAGCGCGCCCGAGCTTGGATAGACGGTCAGTTTTTTGTTGCCGCGTGTCATAATCTAATCTCCGGACATACATTAATATGCGCTGTTGCAAGCGGCCTCGGCGCAAGCCTCGCACTCTCCGACCTGCTCCATCCATCCGCGAGTTGTTTTTTGCCCACACTTGCAGGTAGCGGGCGCATCGGGCGAACAGCAAGCCTCGCACTCTCCGACCTGCTCCATCCATCGGTGGGTTGTTTCTCGCCCGCACTTGCAGATAGCGGGCGCATTCCAATAGGCTTCCAACGCCTCGCACTCGCGCCGCCGCCGAGCAACGTGTTGCCCCATACTACGATTGATGATTGTCTCGTCGTAAGGCAGCCCAACAACGGCCTGCCAGCGGAGCAGATCGCTCCGGTCGGGGTCACACAAATAATTGGCTGGCCCAAGCAACGATCCACGCCAGCTCCCCTTTATCCCGCCGGAGACCTCGATGGCGGGCAGACAGCCCGCGAAATGATAATAGTGCACTCGCACGCGGCGACCGTTTTTGTGACCGATAGTATATGCCATCATTGTCATGTCCTCGTCACCCCGCTAGACTCGGCATGGCGGAGGGCGGGGTTGTCCTCGCGCTTTTCGCCGTGGTCGCGGGGTCCAATCCCGCGACCTCTACATATAGTATACCACATAGCAGATGATTGTCAAGCGTTTGTCAGACAATTATCAGACAATTATGCGATCAATTTTTTTGGGGGGGCGGCAGATAGAATGCGGGGGGGCGATTATAACGGCGTGGACGTGCGACCATGTCATGGCGGCGGCGGTGTCGGGTGGGGCGGGCCTGCGCGAATCAATCATCCGGCGAGCGCAATACGGACACGTGGAGGGCCTCCCGCGTCTGCATCGTGCCGAGCCGGCAGCCGAGACAGCGAGGCCGTCACGTCCCGCCCGTTGCCGCCGACCAACAGAACACTTTTGTTGACGCAGCGAAGTCCGGTGGAGGCCGCCCGTCGCCGGTTGGCGATGGCTACCTATCGGGACCCCAAACTTGCGAGAGAGTGGGGGTTGAGCGGGGATACGGGTGCCATGCGGCTGGCACCCGACACCTATGGGAATAGGCAATAACGACAGGGGTGGTGTGAGGTGCTATAGCATGGCACCTCGCCAGTAAAGTAGGACAATAGGCCGCGTCAAGGAAGGCGCGCAGGAGTACACGGAGGTACGACATGTCGCACGCACGGACACCATCGGTCGTCGCACATTTCACTATTCTACTTGTGGGAATTTGCTGGATTGCGGGCTGTGGCGGGCCGGGATGGGCGCCCGCGTGGAGCCAGGCCAACCCCGAGACGCGCGTCGAGGTCGATCCGATCCATCGGCGGATATTGCTCTATAACTCCAAGGACACAACGGTCGAGCTCGACGAGTTTTCGGGCCAGACCGACGACGGGAAGCAGTGGGTCGTCAAGGGGTTGTCCATCACGGACAACGCCAGCGGGCCGCGTATGGCCAACGTCGCCCAGCTCGAACAGGTCGGCATCATCACGCGCGAGGCCATGGCGCCGCTATCGCAATTCCTGGGGCTTGTCGCAACACGGATGCAGATCCCTGCGCAACCGCAGATGCCGCCCGAGATTCCCCAGCCGATCGAGCCGCAAACGGCAACAAAGGACCCGGAAACACGACCGGCCGGGGGTGAGGAATGAAACGGTGGCTGGCAATGACTGCGGTAATCCTGGCGACAACGGCCGCGCTCGCGGGGTGTTTGGGAGACTTCCATGTGCACATCCACATGGGGCAAAACCCGACGACGATGCCGGCCGACCAGCAGGCGATGGCAGGCTACTTCGCCGACCAACTCGAAACAGGGAGCGACGAATGATGAATGAGCCAAAACCAGGCGTCAAGACCACGGAGTGGTGGACCACGATCGCGACGATGGTGGCGACGGTCCTCATGTTGTTTTGCCCACCCGAGATCCTCGAAAAGGTGAACCACGGCGCGGCCTGGGTGGGGCTGATCGGAATGCACGTGAGTAATGCGGCATACACGCTGAGCCGCGGGATCGCGAAGAAAGGGTGAATCCCAACGATTGATGGCATCGACACTCGACATCATGGCAAGGCTGACCGAGCAAATGCAGGCAGCGTGTAAACACGACGGAGAACCGGTGTGTTGTAGCGATGCAATCTACGGTGGGCGACTATCCCGCCTCAACAAAAGCCAACGGGACACAGTGGTCTCGCACTGTCGCAAACACGGGTGCCATGCGACGTTTTGTGATTGGCGGGGAAATGTGAGCCTGACCATTCGGGGCAACGGAACGCAAACATGAAGCAGGACGAGGCGCGACAAACAGAATTGCTGCGGTACGCGGTGTTGCTGGCTGCGTTGGCCGGCCGCGACCTGACAGCGGTGGCGGCCTCTGAGGTATGCGACGGGCTGAAGGCGGACGGCTACTTGGACGAGGACCGCCGGTTGACGGAGACCGGGAAGTGTGTCGCCGAAGATATCGCCCAGGCGGGCGATCGGGCTGTGGTGTACTACGCAACGAAAAGTGATGACAGCGACGGATGACAAGCCGGTTGACGACGAGGTGGCAGACAAGGTGTTAGCGGCACTGAAGAGTATGGGAGCCTACGGGGCGAGCCGAGCCCGATCACAGGCGGAAGTTGCCCGCGCCGTGGGTGTCGACACGCGCCGCCTCCAACAGGCCACACTCAATCTGAACCTCCAAGGCGAGCCCGTGCTGTCGAGTTGCGTCAAACCGTTCGGTATTTTCATCGCCAACTCGATCGAAGAGTTGAAAGGTTACGCCGAGCAATTGCGATCGCGTTTGATCGGCAACGGCCGGCGAATGGCGGCGTTGAACCGGATCATTCGCGCGTGGGTCGCGGAAGAAAAAGTAGAGCCAGGTGGCCAGCGGAGATTGGAGTTTGTATGACGTTTGACGAGGGGCTCAGGGTAGCTCAGATCATAGTGGGGATCGGCGTCGTCGCCATCGGCGCATGGGTCAAAACGGCAATCGGCCGCATCACCGATCGCATGGAGAGGCTGGAGTCGCGTGCCGACGCCAGCGATGTCGCCGTCGCCGCGACCAGGGCATCTATCACCAACGTGCAAAACGCCGGCGTGAAACGCGAGGACTGGATCAGGGACTCTGCCCGTTTTCGGCAGACCATGGAGAGACTGGTCGAGGGACAGTCGCGGCTGGAAGGCCGACTCGACATTGGTACCCGCCTCGTTTCCAGCATCGAGCGGCTCGCCGCGGCCACGAACAAGAAGGCAGAGACAGATGGCTAAGACAGTCCGCAACACGCAAATCAAACGGGACCGGCGGTTGATTATCTCCACGCTGCGCATGATCTATCCGGGATGGATGCCGGGAGAGGAACTGTTTCGGGTGGTGCTCGATGCCAGTCCGGAGTACGGCCGTAGCTTGTTGGTCAAAGACGCAAATTACCTGAACGAAAAGGGATACCTGGCATATAAAGGAGACTCGGGGATCGATGTGCAGTCTATCAGTGCGAAGCACTGCTTATTCCGGTTGTCGGCAAGCGGAACCGAAGTCGCGGATCGCCTGGTGGATGATCCAACGTTGGATGTGTGATGCATGGCAAAACGCGGAAGAAAGCCAAAGAACAAGGTGCTTGCCGATCTCGATGTGGCGCTGCAACGAGAGATCGACGAGGCCATCCGATCTCATGCCGACGAGTCGTCGGTGTCGGTCTACCGGCGCTTCGGTCTACATCAACGCGGCCTCGTCTTCTCGACGTTTCGCAAGCACGTCCGCAAGGTGCGTCTCGACGCGCAAGGTGAACGAGTGACCGCGGACTACACGTCAGATCTCGACAAGATGAGCGAGCGGAAATTAATAGGGAAGCTCCGACGGCGCATCCTCGTCGAAGCAAACGAAGGGCTGGAGGCCGGCGACACCAAGCTCTACGAGCAAGTCGCACTGCTCTCCAGATTGCAGGAATTTGACCGAATCGACTTTCAGAGGCAGGCAAACGAGCGAGCAGCGGAGCTACACGAAGAGAAGATGACGGAGCTACGAGACAAGCAAGTAAAGGCGCTGGAAGACACGGCGGCATCTACAGAGTTGACGGCCGACCAAGTGAAGGAAATTCGGAGGAAGGTCTTGGGGTTGGCATGAGTGATCGAGTCCTCATCACAGAGCCAGGTGAGCCGGTTGAATCGGTGATTCAACCGTATGCTTATCAACGTGCATTGGCGATGGACACATCACGATTCTTGATTGCGATGTGGTCGCGTCAGGTGGGCAAGAGCTTTGGGGCATCGCTGCTGGTCAATAACGACATCCTCGAAGTCGAGTCGAAGGGGCAACGAACGCTTTGGACGCTTATCAGCCGCAGCCTCCCCCAGGCACGCGAGTTGGCGATCAAGGTTCGGAACGTCGCTCGCGCGATCATGGCGGCGAGGAAGATTCTCCAGAGCCCGGATCTCTTCGAGGCAGGGAAACTCGACGAACGGCAGTACGAGCTTGAGTACCCCGGTGGTTCGCGTGTGGTGGTTGTCTCCGGCAATCCCGATTCGGCTGCCGGTTATACGGGCAATGTGCTCTGGGATGAGGTCGCGTTGACGAAACGCGCCGATGAGTTATTCGGTACGGCCTTTCCTGTCGTGTCGCGTGGCGCCTACCGCTTCATTATGACGAGTACGCCCCGCCCCGGTTTCTTCCGTCGCCGGTGGGACGAATCGCAGAAGACAGACTCGTTGTGGAGCTCACATAAACTGACGATCTACGATGCGGTTGAGCAGGGCTGCCCACAAGACCCGGAACTACTACGCCAGGCGATCGCAGACGAACTGCGTTGGCGACAGGAGTTTCTGTGCGAATTCATCGATGACGAAATCTGCTGGCTGCCTTGGGAGATGATCGTCGCGTGCACTGATACACAGGCGACCATGCAACCGGAAGACGCCGAAGGATCTATCTTTGCCGGCTGGGATGTGGCCCGGTGGCATGACCTGTCGGTGTTGTACCTGCTCGAACGTGTCGGCACGCTGCTGATCACACGCGGCGTACTCATCATGAAGCGGATGGAATTCGACGGTCAGTTGGATTTGATCGAGTCCACGTTGCAGCGGTATCCGAAGTTCGTGCGGTTGTGTGTAGATGCCGGCGGAATGGGGGAGATGCCCGCCGAACAAATCTCCAAGCGGCTGCCGGGCCGGGTGGAGAAGATCAAATTCACGAACGATCTCAAGGCGACGATGTCAGGCGATGTGCGGCGACTAATGGAGGAGCGAACCCTGCGGATCCCCGACGACGACACCGTGCGGGATGACTTCCACAGTATTCGGTGCGCGACGACAGCCGCCGGTAACCGGCGCTTTGAGGGGGAGACGCCGGGCTCACACGCGGACATCTACTGGGGCGGCGCCCTGGCTGTTCACGCGGCGATCAGCCCGACAAGCGACGGCGCGTGGAATGAGGGCGAATGCCTTGGCGCAGGGGAACTGTCACAGCTGGGGGGGTTTTATTGATGGCCGGGATGATCGTCAGAGCAATGGCCGCGGCGGGGCAGGCGTTGATACGACCCAAGGAGGGTCGGGAAACGAAGGACGGCGACACGATTCCGCAGGGCGGTGTCATTGAGGCGCTCACCGCGGCTCAGGCGGTGCAGACACTTCGTGTGGTCGACGGCACTGACCTGTCAAGAATGCACGACATCTTCGACGTGATGCTGAAACGCGATATGGCATTGCCCCCGGTTTCGCACACACGTCGTCTCGCGTTTACAGGCCTGCCGTGGGAAGTCATCGTCGCCGAAGAAGCCACGCAGATGGATGAGGCCGACCGCGCCCAAGCGCAGGAGATTGTCGAATGGGTGCGCGGGCGACTGCAGCGCATCGAGGGCCTGGACGCGGCGCTGGAGCATCATGCCCTATCCATCGATCGCGGTCCGACAGTCACGGAAGTCGAGTGGGGGACGGATCAAGATGGGGAATACGGCCCGATCGCATTGCATCCCGTACACCCCTCGCTACTCACGATAGATACGCAGGAACCTGGTCGGTTGCGTGTGAAGCTTGGCGACAACGATTACAAGGGCGTGCCGATCAACGAACGCACCCCTGGAAAATACATCGTCCACCAACGATATCAACTCGGGTCAAGCATCCTACATGGCGGGCTGCTACGGCTGGCGGTTGTCGGCCACCTCAGTAAGCGACTCACCGAACGGCAGTGGGATTGGGTGCTGCAAAACTTCGGCGGGCCGATCGTGGTCGCAAAATACTCCGCCACGGCGAGTGACACCGAGAAGAAAGCACTCAAGAAGATGGTCTCAAATCTGGTCGGCGGCGGCGCGGCGATCACCGAGTGCGGCACTGACCTGGAACTCCTGTCCGGCCGGCTGGTGTCGAAAGGCCCACACGGGGAGCGATCAAAAGATCTCAAGGAAGCGTACAGGTTGATGTGGCTCGGGCAGACGTTGACATCTGACGCCGGCGACCGTGGGACGCAGGCACTGGGAACAGTGCACAACGAGGTGCGGGAAGAATACCGCAACGACGACATCCGCAAGGAGTCGGAGACGTTCACTCGCGATCTGCTCACGCCGATGGTACTGTGTGTCAAGGGGGCGGGTGCTTTCGTTCCGACCTTCAGCCGTGTTGTAGAGACGGAGCAGGATGACGAGCAGGTGGTCCGCACGTTCGCCTCCGCGATCAACGACTGCGGCGCAGTAATCCGGCAAAGTCGGTTGGCGGAGCGGATCGGCATTGCCATGGAGGAGGGGGACGGCGACGACAAAGACCCGATTCTGCCGGGCCGCAAGGCCGGGGCGGCCGGTCTGTTTGATAGCCTGCCACAATCGGTGACTCCCCAACAGTGTCCGCACTGCGACGCCGAGTTAATCGCGCATCGCCACATCGACACTATTGCCGCGCGCAAGGGGACCGCGGCATCCAAGGCGGCGCCGTGGATCATGGCTGTGGTTGCTGCGGCGCAGTTGCACACCAACTCTGTCCTTGCCAAGGTCGATCAGACCCTGGGATCTAGCCGCGACCACGACGTGGCCATGCGATCCTTGCCGGCCATCTTGGATGATCTGTCCGTCGACGATCTCGTCGAGCTCGAGCGTCAATTCCTGCTCGCTACCAACCTCGCGGGGCGCGACTACGCCAGGCAGCGAATCGACGCCAAGGAGAGACGGGCCGGCAAGGCCTCCCATGCTCCCGCAACCGAGCTGCAAGCTCATGCCCAGGGCAAGATCGACTTCGAGCGGCTGCCGTTTGAGACTGCGATCGAGTACTTCCGGCAGCGACTATTGCTCGATCCGGATGCGTTCGAGCAGCTTGACGCGGTCGCCCGCTCGCGGGCGTGGCGCGTGGCCGGCGTCTATGACATCGCATTTCTGGCACAGATACGCGGTGCGTTGGCGGCCTCGATGGAGGCGGGCGAGACGCTGCACGACTTCCGCCGGCGGCTGCCGGAGATGGCAGAGACGTGGGGCTGGGTCGGCGAGAATCCGCACCATGCCGACATCGTACACTACCAGAATTTCGCCATGAGCCACGCCGCCGGGCGGTATGGCGAGTACGTCGATGCTGACGTGCGGTATTTTCAGATTGCCGCGCGCGGGGATTCCTGCCCTATTTGCGAGTCGGTCATCGGCAAGGTCTTCAAGATCGGCGACACGTTGTTTTTCACGCCATTGCACTTCTGGTGCGACTGCGAAGACGTCCCGCTGTTTGCGTGGGAGTTTGAGGAGTCAGGTGCTACCGATTCCGCGTCGGTGGACAATCCCGCATTCGAGGACGCGCGCGCGCGGGCATCCGGCTTTAGGTGGGACGTGAAGCAATACGGCAACTATGAGTCCGTCCAACTAGACAGGTTCCCGGCGGGATTCCACGACCTGATTCGGGGGCTGGCCCGCCAGCACAATTGGGAGTTGAACTGATGTCACAACAGACCGAGTACGTACAAGTTGTCAACCGCACTGTGATCCCGGCGGATGCCCCTGATCGGGCGCAGGTGATCCCTTGGGGGAGAGTTGAAAGTAAACGGGGAGAATTCATTGTAGACGCCGAATCGGCGTCTGCCATCCTCTCCGCGTTCGAGGCGCACGGCGTCCTGCTCGTCATCGACAAAGAACATCAGACGGTCGGCGGCGAGTTCGCCTCACCGGACGGATCAGCCCCGGCGATGGGTTGGATCACGGCAATGGAGGCAGTGGAGGGTGACGGTATCTATGCGCGAGTCGACTGGACCGAAGAGGGGGCGGAGTTGGTCAAGAGCAAGAAGTATCGATACTTCTCGCCAACGCTCTACATCCCCAAGGGGACTGTCAAGCCTGTCGAACTACATTCGGTCGCACTCACCAACAAACCTGCCATCGTCAACATGCGCCCTATCACAAACAAGGCGACGGCTCAAACATGGGAAGCGGCCCGGTATTTCCTGAATCTGCCGGCCACAGCAACGGAGCAAGAAATCATGGATGAACTTGAAAAGATGCTCGCACAGCTGCGAGACCTGACCGGTGTTGCCGAGGGCGCCGACCAGGAAGGTGTGTTCTCGGCACTGCAAGAGAAGCTGGCCGGCGCCGAAACGAATGCCGCGATTGCCGCGACGGCCTGCAAGGCGCTTGAGCTCGGCGACTCGGCAAAACCGGAAGACATCGAGGTGGCCATTTGCGCCCTGAAGGACCCGACGAAACACGTGCCGGCCGACAAGCACTCTGAAACGCTGGACAAGTTGACCAACGCCGAGAAGCGGATTGCCGCACTGGAACTGGTCGGCCTTGAGGCAAGGATTGGCGAGACAATCACGGTCGCGCTGCGAGAGGGCCGGATGTGTCAAGCGCAGAAGGAGAGCGTCGAGGCGGCGTTGGTCGCGAACTACGACAAAGGTAAGGCGATGCTTGATGCGGTTCCGAACAAAACGTTCCCCGCAGAGGGTCGCGAAACCTCTGCGGACGCCGGCAAGTCGGCGCCGCCCAGCGCTGGCGGCGATCCGATCATGGCGAATGCCGAACAGTTCGATGTTGGGTCGATGGAGCGGTACAAGAAGATCAAGGCGTTTCAACAGGCAAACAAGGTCAGCTATGGGGAGGCGATGGCCGCCATCCCAGAATAGCACAGCAAGGCGGTTGCCGGTCAATGGCGGCCACCGAAGAGGAGACACACATGCCAACATCAAGCACGAAGTTCTTGGACGTATTGGTCGCCGAGCGGATGTCCCGCACTGCCAACGGGGCGGTCACGGCCTATCTGTTGGTGGCGATCGACGACACGGACCACACAAAGGCGGCACTGGTGGCCGCCGCAAACGCCAATTGCCACGGCGTCGCCGAGGCCGATGCCGCGGACGGTAAAGAGTTCGCGATGGTCACCGGCGGGCGCTTCGCCGTCCGCGCAGGCGACACGATTGCCAAGGGCGACAAGCTGGTGTCGGACGCTAACGGCAAGGCCGTTCCGCGCGGCAATGCGGCGGGCACGACCTACAACGTCATCGGCGAGGCCCTCACGGCAGCGGCGGCGGACGAACTGGTGACGGTCGACTGGGCGCCGCAAGAGGTGGCAGGCACTGCCGAGGATGTGGTGACCAAGACGCAGGCCGACTCACCAGTGGCACTCACTGCGGCGGACCACGGCAAGACGTTCACCAACAAGGGCGCGACCGACACGGTGGAGTTTGATCTGCCGGCAGCGCCGGCGGAAGGGATATGCCTGCGTTTTGTCGCGCTGGCGGCACAGGCGATTCGCTTGGACCCCGGTGCGAGCGACGGCATCTACATCAACGGCGCTAAACAGACGGACGGCCTGTACGTGGACTTTGACGCGGTGAATGAGTACCTGGAGATCGTCGCCAACGAGGACGGCGACTGGATTCCGGTGGCGAAGTCCGGCACGTTCACAGTCGAAACGTAGGCGCATTGAATATCAAGGATGAACACGCCCACCGGTTCTTGCCGGCGGCACAACAGGAAGGATTCTAATTATGCGAGTAGGACAAGTCAGCGATGTGTTGCCGGACCCCGTGCTCACGGGGCGGGCAATCGAGTTGGGGACCGGCGGGCCGTATGCGTCAGAGAAGATAGCACCGGTCGCCACGGTCGCCAAGGATGAATTCAAGTACGGGAAGTTCGCGCGGGAACACATTAAGGACGAGGCGAAGACCAAGCAAGCGCCCGGCCAGCCTGCCGGCGAGGTCTCGTTCGGGATCAGTTACGTGGCGGCGAGCGTGTCGTACCACAAACTCAAGAGCCGCATTCCTGATGCGTTGCGCGCGAACGACCCCAACAATGCGTTGGATGGCCGGCGCACGACGATGCTAACCAACAAGCTGTTGCTTGGCGTCGAGCGTCGCGTCAAGGCGCTCTGTCATGCGGCGACCAAAACCAAAGCCACCCCGTCAACAAAGTGGAACGGAGACAGTCCCGACATTCGAGGCGACATCCTGGCGGCGAAGACCGCGTTCCGGCGGAACGCGGGAATGAACCCGAATACGATCGTCATCCCGCCGGTGGTCTATGATGTGGTGGCCAACGACAGTGCCATCGTCGAGCTCATCAAGCGTCAGCGGGATGTACTTGGGAATGAAGTCCTGGAACAAATCCTGCAAATGCAGGTGGTGGTGCCCGGTGCACTGGTCGACCAGAGCAATCCCGGCGCCGCGGCAAGTATCGCCGACGTGTGGAGCGACGACGAGGTCTACTACCTCTGGGTCGATCAGACGGCCGGCGACGATCTCGGCGCGTTGACAGCATTGCGACAGGTCCGCAGCGCGGCGACGGGCGGGCAGGGTCTCTACGTCAAGAGGTTCCGGGATGCCGACGAGTCGGCGGAAGCCGACTGGGTCAGTGCTCATCTCAATCAGACGGAGATCGTGCCGGCACAGGAGTTGATCTTGCGGCAACTAGACGTCTTGACGTAATCGGGCAGGGCAATGGCACTGTACTACACGACCACTCAGGACCTGGTGGACCACCTCGGGGACAAGCTGTATAGCCGGCTCACCAACCGGGATGGCACCGGGGAGGGCGACGATTCGATCGCCGAGAAACTCCTCATCGCGGCTGAGTCTGTCATCCACCGCTGGATCGGCAGCCGATATCAGTGCCCGGTCGACGTGTCGAGTGACACGGTGCTGGCACAGACGCTCAAGACATGCGCGATGGACGTTGCGCCGTTCCTGGGGCACGCCCACGCAATCCGCAAGGACATCCCGAAAAATTGGGAGAAGGTGTACCGTGACACGATGGCGTGGCTCAAGGCCGTATCGCTGGGTGAGGTTGTGTTGGCGGGTGCTATGGCCCCTCAAGCCTCGGGTGGCTCATTGACCTCCGAGGCGGTCGGGCCGGATCGCGTGATTACGTCGGACACCATTGAGGACTTATGATGGATGGCGGTCGGGCTACAAATCAAGGCGGATACGAGGGCCGTTCGAAAGCGCCTCGAACGGCTTGCGAAGGTCGGCGGTCACCTGGAGCCCGTGCTCCGGCAGATCGGCGTCGACGTGCGTCGCAATGCGCAGGCGCGACTGCGCGCGCGGAAGAGCGACTACGGACCATCCAGCGGCCGCCTCAGCAAATCGCTGACCATGAGCGTCTCGCCCAGGCTGGTGCGGGTCGGTTCGCCGCTGGTCTATGCGGCGGTCCAGCAGCTTGGGCACCCCGGCATCCAACCGAAGCGCGGCCGTTACCTGGCGATCCCGGCGACGACTGCATTGCGGCGGCGCGGTGTGTGGCCGAGCGACCTGCCTCGCGGATCGATGAAGTTCACGGTCACTCAAATCGTGATCGGCAGACGAAGCTGGAAGGGGCCGGCGCTGGTCGACCCGGCCAGCGGCGAGGTGATGTTCGCCCTCGTCAAGTCAGTCAAGATCAAGGGCCGGGCCTACCTGAAGTTCGCAAGCAGGGAGCAGGCGTTCGCGCTGCGCGCCATACGGCGGCACTACCTTAAGGCGATCGGGAAAACGAGATAATGCCTGATCCGTTTACAACCTGTCACCACTTGATACGCAACCAACTCTTGGGTTATGCACCGCTTCAGGCGGACGGCGATATCAATGCATCCGAGATACAAGCATTTGACGAAAACGAGGACCCGCGTCAGTTGACGGACGGCATGCAAGTCATGCCGGTCAGGAGCCGTAGCAGGCTCCTTGCGTCGAGCACGCACGTGGCGTTCGTTCGGGCGTGGCGCATCCTCTACCGCAAACAGGGGCTCGACGTGGAGAACATCCTACGAATCGAGTGGGCGATCCACGGGGCCATGTGCCTTTTTGTCGGTCGCAAGGGGCCGGATGGCGAGGACTTGGCCATCCCCAATGATATCGCGCCGCTGTTGCTAGTGTCTGTGGATATTGTTGACAGCGACGCGGAACTGGAGCCGCTTTTGGATGACGCTGAAGATTGGCAGGGCGTATGTGACATCGAGATGACACTCAAGGCCAAGCGATCGGAAGTGCCACAGTTAGGATAAGGACATGAGCAAAGTACCATCGCAAGACAACGGGAAGCCGGCCGCGACAACGGACACGAAGGCCGGCGTCGATCAATCCACGGATAGCAGTGCGCCACCCTCGGCGCTTGCCGGGCAGTTGCCAGAGGGCGTGGTCTTTATTCGCTTCGTCGGTATATCCCCGATCGCCTCGATGTCGCCGATTGGCATGGTGCGCAAGAATTGGGCGTACCCGGCGACAGTCGATGTTGCGGCCAAACTGGCCGGCACGAACGTGCATGAGTTCGAGCCGTTCCGGGACGAGGACCGTCAGGCGATCGAGGATTACAACAGGCGTCATCCACAGACGGACGACAAGGGCTAACGGTTGACCGCATCTTCGAGTAAGGATACTCATCATGGCTTTCATACGCAGGCACGGCAAAGAGGCAATTGTCAACATCGGGCTAGAGGGCACACCCGGCGAGGCGGCATCGTCGACGTACTCCTTTGCCTTTCTTGGTGAGGGGTTCAAGCCGACTGTCGACAACCAGGTGGAGCAGATCGAAGCGTCGACGCACCATCCGTACCCCACACGACAGATTGTGACCGCCCGCCAGATCACCGCGCCCTTCACGCCGTTTATTCACGGCGGCACGATCAAAGACTTGATCTTGATGGCGTGCCCCAAAGGCGACGGGTCGCGGCCAACGTTTACGGTCGAGTGCGACAACATGGCCTACGACAACCAAAAGATGGTCGGTGTCGTCCCGACGTCACTGGAGTTGACTTTCGCCCGCGAGGCAGGTGGCGGTAGCGCCATGATCTTGCAGGGCAGTATGCAATTACAGGCCGCCAAGCTACCGGCGGGCACTTCCGTTAGTGAGACCTCGGCGCCGGCCGGCGCCGAGTTCTTGGCGAACACCAGCGGCGTCACCGTAAACTCGGTCGCGGCCGAGGACATATTGGCCTGGACCTGGCGGCGCACGCTGGCGTGGACGCTCGGACCGCCAGACGAAAACCTTGACGCGATGTACATCGTGCCGGCAAGGATCGTCGACGAGTTCGATGTTCGCAAGGGATTGACGGACGGCGCATGGTTTGACCTAGCTGCGTCGCCCGCAGCTGTCGACGCCGAGTTTGTGTTAGCCACCGGCACGGCGAACGAGACGGTCACCATCACGGCCAACAAAGCAACGGTCCAAAAGCACACGCCATCCGGCGAAGATGAGGTAGTCGAAACGCTCAGCCTGGTCAACGAGCACACGGGATCGGCGGAACCCGTGTCCGTGGCCTTCGGTGCGGCGATCGGTGCGAGCCGGCTGGGACTGGGTAGCTGATCCAAGGCATGAAACGATATCAACGGAAAAACACCACGATGATATGGAGGTAATCCCGACAATGACATGGACATTCGACGAATCAGCAAAACCACCGCCGATCACTGTAAATGACGGGGACAGCAGTTTTACGCTTGCGCATACATATCTCGACGCGGATGCCAGGACGAAGGTCATGGACGCCATCGCCACCGGCATGACGTCGGCCGGCATCGGGCAAGTGTACGACACGCAGGTCTTGACGCTCGGCCTTGGATGCGCATTCCGGAAGCTGGCGGAGCACATCACCGGCTGGGACGGCGTGGTCGACCCCGCCGGCCAACCGGTTGCGTTCGAACACACGGACCCCAAGACCGGCGTCGTGGAGACGAAGGCAATTGCCGCGTTGGGGATGATCCCATTCCAGGAGCAAGTCCGTGTAATGATGATCCAACTCACCATGAACGGCATCGAGATGAGCAGTCATTTCGTGGAAATCTTCTCGCGACTGCTGCATGACATGGATTTGGCGAAGTCGATCGCGGAGGAGGCGAGCCCTTTTTTCAGGCAGCCCGGCGGCGCGGTTGGGACATGCTCGACGAACTCTGCTACTGGCGAGACCGATACGCCGCCCTCGGACTCGTGATGCCGGAGGTTGATCTCAGGCGGATTCCCGCAATCGTGGATGATGCCTTGAGGCGGGCCGTCGAAACAAGGGATAAGTCGATATTGGTGACACAGAGGGCGGTGCGTTGTCCGCTTTTGGGGCAAACAACCTAGCCTTTGCGATTGAGATCGGCGCGAAGGATGACACCGATAGCACGCTTCGCGGCACGCTGCGCAGGGTCCGCAAGTACGCCGGCCTGATGTCCAAGCCTATCACGATCCCGTTGAAGATCGGTCACGGCGGATTGAAGCTGTTGCGTGACATCAACCTCGGTCTCGCTCCATTAGTCCGCGGACTAGATCACATCATCGAGCGCGGCACGGGGCTGGAGGTTGTTCGCAAGTCGTTTGAATCGTTGACCGGCAAGAGCGGCAGGCAGGCGGATGTGCTTGGGCGCCGCATGGTGCAGGCGGCAAGCGGCACGCTCCGGTTGTCGCGTGCGATGCAGATCGCCAACCGGGCGATGGCCTCGGGGATATCCTTCAAGCAACTCCTCGTGGCAATGGACTTTGTGTCAAAAAAGGCGATCACGACCGGCATGAGCGCCGAGCAAGCGATCGCGAAGGTCATCACCGGCCTGTCACGCGGGTCGACGTTGCTCCTCGATGATTTTGGCATCCTGGTCGACGGCGTCGACGGTGTGCGGCGCGCCTACGAGTCGATTCACGGGAAGGGTGTGTTCGACGCGCTCGGCCCGGCCGCGCAGAAGGCCGTGATCGTCGAGCAGGCCATCGCCGAGATGGGCGGCCAGATGGGGCGGATGGGTGTAACAGGGAAAGAAACCGTATTTGTTTTTCAGGCGATCAAGAACTCGATCGGCGACGCCGTCGACAAGCTGTTCGCCGCTGTCGGCCGTAGCGATGCGTTGAAGAGCGCGCTACAGGGCATCCGCGACACGATCGCCGGAATGATCAAACACTTCGAGAGCGGCGGCAGCCTGACGGACATCCTGTTCGGCAAGAAGGATGGCAAGAGTGGCGGGCTGTTCGGCATCTTGAAGGCGGGGGCGCTCGACATAGGGGAGGGCCTAGGCCGCGGCATCTTGGGTGGCCTCCTGAAGGGGATCTCCAAGCTGCCGGAGTTGTTCGACTTGGCATGGGACGGATTGAAGTCGGCATGGTCCTGGGCGATGAAAGAAATTCCGCCAGCGTTACGAGAAGGCTTGCGTTTCCTAGTGGACGAATTCCTGCCGGCGCTAAAAATCACTGCCATACAAACGGCACTAGCCATTCGTGACCTGCTCAAGGGGGGCATCGAAGGGCTTGCGGGGCTGGTGGTTCCTGGCAAAATGAAGCAATACTATCGGTCATTCCAGGGCACGGGGAGAGCCGATCCGATCGCCGAGGCTATCCTTTGGCACAACATGATGCAGCAGGTGATGGTCGGTGCGATATGGGATAGTCTTCGCGGGTCGACCCCGGCGGGCGGGGGCAAGCCATCCGCGGCTGGTGTGCGCCCGGCAGGCGGTAGCCCCGCTGCTGGCAGTAGTGCCGGTACCGGCGCGCCGACATCGCCGTTATTAGGGACGCTGCTTAGTGTGGCAATGGCGGCAACTGGCGCAACGCTCACACACAAACCGACGAGCCTGTTTCAGCTTTTTGAAGAGTCCGCTGACAAGTTACTCGGTGGCGGCATCTTCGCCGGCAAGAGTCGAGTGCGCACGGAAGGGGGCAAATTCCTGAAAGACTTCCCTCCCCCCGCAGATGCTCAGACAAAGCCAATGCCATCGTTTCTGGACGAGTCGCGATTCCCGTGGGGTCGGCGAAAGATGCTGGAAATGAAACAGCGTATTCGCCGGATCGGTCACGAAGTCAATCTACTGGATGCAAGCGATCATCAACTCAAGGTCGAGGCAGCCAAACAGGCGAGAGATACGGTGCGCCGCCTCAGGGGGCAGGGACTATATGTAGGCAGAGACGACATCGCCGAAATCCGGGCGGGCATCCTCGACAAGCTAATGGCCGAGCGAGAGCGGAATCGCAGCGGATTGTACGAGGAACGAGACAGTATCCGGATGGATTTATCCCGCTCCGAACAACGCCGGCAAGCGGGGCCGCACGCGCGCGTTTATGGGGAGGGCGGCGCCGCCAATGAAGCCGCGGCGGCCAGGGCGGAAGCACAGGCCAAAGCCGCCGAGCGCAGTGCGGCGGCGATCGAAGAGTTGAAGGCGATTGGGCAACAACTGTACGCCGCGATGAGCGAGGTGGCGGCCGAACTGACCGGCGCCAAGAATCGCTTGTCCGCGGTCGGCCGGCGTCGGCACTAGCGGCAGGAAGAGGGCGTTGTCCTCTATTGATGTGATGGGTGTCAATGCGTGTCGCAGACCGTGAAATTTCGAGGCCAGCAACTCGGCGACTGGCTGATCAAGATTCAGGCGGCCGGTCAGCCGCTCACGCCGCCGGTGCGCCGCACGGGCCTGTGGCAGGGCACGGCCGCCGTCAGTGGCGACAGCATCAACTTTCTTTACGGGCGGCAGATCATCGTCGCACTCAGCCGCGACAACCCAGTCGCGCTGGACCAGGCGGTGTCGCTGATCCAGGCCCTGCAAGGTTTGCAGGGGGACCTGGAGATATGGCCACCGGCCGGCTACCCGGACATGACCTGCGAGGACTGGTGGCTGGATCAAGTCGGAATCCCCAATGTTCTCGATGGGTTCGGCGGGCGTTTTGTGCAATCGTTGCCCTTGGTTTTTGTTGGAGAAACCGCGCCGGACTATTAGCGGTGGTCGCGATCATGATTGTCTATCAACTGCTCATCGACGGCACCGGCGTCCTGACGATGCGGTCAGGTGTCGAAGAGGAGTATCCCGTCGCCCCGCCGGCGGGGGGCGTCTCGCTGGTCAGTCTTGAGCGCAACTACGACGACCCCGCCAAGCTCGTGTTCCGGTGTCACTGCGACTGGCGGTCGCCACCGTATGCGGCCGACTCGGTGGTGGAGTTGCTGCGCGCCGACGTCGCAGAAGCAGACGAAGGCTGGGACCCCGTCGTCGTCTTCAGGGGCTTGCTCGACTTGCCTAGACCGCTTGCGTCGGATCACGACTATCCCTGCGTTGAGTACACTGCCTACGATCTGCGCCGCGCGCTGGATTTTGTTGCGGCCATGCACAAGGACGACGGCTCCGCTTCCATTCGACTCGACGCCGGGCCGTTGCAGACCGTCGTCTATGCCTACCTACAGCACATCGTTGACCCCGAAGCAGCTTATGGTGTTGCCGCGACGGTTGAATACGTCGGCGGGGCGGAGGCGATCCAGACGCTGCCAGTCAGCCTCGATGCCGAAACGATCGACGGGGGGTTTCGCCGGATCGCCGCCGCCGCGCCCGGCGTGCGGGTCTTCTTGCGCCCGCCGGAAGAGATAGGCGGGATGTCCTACTACGTCTTCGTCAACATCTTCGGCGCGCCAGCCTATGACCTGGTCATGGACGAGACGCGCATCCCAGATCTGAGCATCCAACAATCCATCGACGGCTGTGCCGGCGCGGTGAAGACCCTCCAAGGCTTTACGGTAGGCAACGCCGACGTATCTATCGCCTACCAAGAAACACTCAATCCGGCATGGAACCCAGCCTTGGAAAGTGCATGGACGCTACGACATGCGTTCACGCGGGACAACCAGGGCAATGAGACCGAGTTGGCAAAGGTCTATCGGCAATTCAGCTTTGCGCATTTTATCCAACCGATCACGGCAAGCACGTTCGTGGTTGGGCTGGTCCTGTCGGAGTACGACGACGTTAACCCCGTCTGGCAGCAGGTGTCGATCGCGAAGCTGAACCTCTCGGCCAGCCTTGTCCTTCTGAATTTGCCGGCCATCATGCCCCTGGGCTCACGCAGATACAATCCGCATGAACCTGGGCGCGCCAAACCGGGGCCGGCTCGACTCGCGTTTTCGCGAGCGGGCGAGGTATCGACCCCCATCATTATCAACAGCTATCGGTGGCCGCCGGAGGGCTACGCCGGCATAGCCTATCAGTTAGCGCCGATCACATGCGGATACGAAAAAGTGGTGCAAGTCCCGGCCGAAGTGAATGCCGAGGCGTATGTGCGCGACGCCCACGCGGCGGTGAGCGAGCCGATCACATCGGGACAGATCCCGATTAGAGGTGATTTACCGGATGATCCCGCTCGGCCGGAGGGTATGTGGCTCTTGTCTCGTCGTATCAACGTCACAACCGGCTCGCACGGCGACACGGGCCATGAAGCGCTACGGGCCCCGCTGATGGGCTTCCGGGTCGACTTTGCCGGCGGAGTCTCGGCAACGCTAGACCTTGAATACGACCGGTCAGAGATGCTGGAGAGGGGTACCTGATGCCGTCTTACCTCAACGCCGTCGAGCGAAACGACCAACAGTTTCGGCGAGAGCTTGACGCGCTGCGCCGAGAGGTAGGCCGGCTCAACACGCGCGCCGAAACACAAGCGGCAGCCATCAGCAACTTGGTTGCCGGGTCGCACATGACGCCGGCGCTGACGAGCGCGGCGGACATGGTTCTGGTGCAAATCTATACCTGGGTTCATACGTTGGCGGTTGGCTGGGCCGCCGTCGGCAAGCGAATCATCGCGTCCCCGGATGGATTTGCCGAGTACGGCTACATTGAGGACCCAGAAGATGACGCCTGGTATATAGTGGAGCCCACGCCATGGTGCAATGCGGTCTTCAAAGGCGCGCGCGTGATGGCGGTGTACGATCGGCCTGCCCGCGAAGGCGAATTCCCCGAAGATTGGGGAACCACGGTCTATAGGATGGTTGCCGGAGAGCCGTCCGGTTTTGCGGCGGTGCTTGACACCAGTGATGAACCAGAACGAGAAGAGTTCAACGGCAAAAACATATTTTGTTATCCCTGGCGGCAAATTGGCTTGCCAGTCGCAGCCGCGCACACACACGAAACAGAGTTCGAGGGCTTTACGTATGGCAAGGCGGTAGCGATAGGGGATCTGGGCGCCGATTACGGCGCTTACTACCGGTCTTGTTTTGCCACTCACACCGTAGTGCGGATGTACAGACCGGATGGGGATCTGGACGTAAATACCGTTAATAAGTTTGTGTTTTCCGCCGGCACGGACCTGGAATACGTGACGGAGTGCCCCTAGATGAGCATCAAACCGGCATTGACGAGAGGGTACCTCGGGCAGGGTGAGCTCCGGGCTCGCATGATCCCATGGTACGATGCCAGTATTCCAGCCGAGCACTGGGGGCGGGCAAGATACGGATGTTGTTGCGGATGCCCCCCGTGCGCGGAGTCTGGGTCACAGGGTTATTGGATGTTGGCAATGCTAACGGATGTTGAATTATGCCCAGAAACAACACTGCTGTCTGGGTCGCTCAGCGGGATTCATGCCCTGTCGCGTCTCAATTATGGGAACCCGCAAATGGAATGCACCTACGGAGCAAAGATCGCCGAGGGCACGTGCCTCTGTGACTACGCGCCGAGCGGACTACTGGATGTCTGGTGTATGTATCTGATAGACGCCGTTGGGTCGCCAGCGATTCGATGGGAGGTTTTGTTTCTGGTTTGGATGGAGCCGCATGACTCGTACTACGACTACTGGGTTGCGTTTATGTCTGGCTACCAACCCACCGGGAGCGATAGCCCGGTATTATTCCGCGCCGAAACGCAGCTATACCCACCGCTTCCGCCCGATCCGAATCCTTGCTTAGACGTATTTGAAATGCAGAACTTGCTTCAAGCGCCAACGGGCTGTTGCGGCGTCCCACAACAGCATCCGATCGGAGCGAGAAACGGGGAAGTTTCGGTGAGGGCGAGTAATGACTGAAGACGACAACGGCCACGCCAAGAACCGCCCAGGGGAATCGTTGTCGCTGGCGGCATATCGTGCGAGGGACAGGAACGGAAGCCTGCGGACCGCACGCGCCGCACCTGCCGAACACGCCAAGCCGTCGAAGTGGCGCCGCTGGGTGGGTGGTGCGGTCTTACTGCTCGCCGTTGCGTTGCACCGTTGCCGTGCGCCAAGACAGGTGGTACGCCGGCGGCAATCGCAGTGCCGTGGTGATGGCACGAGTGTCTGTGGCAAGCTCGGGAGGGTCTGTGGAATCGATATCTGTCGGGCGTGCGGCTGCACGGTGTGGGGCAAGACCAGGCTGGCCTTGGCGTCGTGTCCCGATCGCAAGTGGCGGCCGGTGCCCGCGAAGCGGTGCGGCATTGTGTGTGTGTTGAGGTGTCTCGGGCTGAGCGAGGGCCGTGTGGGAGGATGCGGATGTGGCGGTTGACGTCATTGTGCGACAACGCAGACCGACGATTCGATTCCCGCGGCCAGCGGACGCCGAGCCGGGCGCCATGGTCTCGCTGTACTGGGATGGCAGCCGCGCGCCGAACGGTGACGGCATCTCCGGCGACGGCGCCGGAATCGACTACGACAACCGCCTGGTCGCCCCGACCCCGATCTGGCTGCGCGGCCACGTACACCTATTCGGTGGCGGCTTCGGGCTCGGCGGTTTCGCCGAGCCGGGGGCAGCGCCCGATCCGTCGATGGGGTTCGGCCGAGGGCCGTTCGGCGTCGGCGCATTCGGCATTGGCGGCGGTTATTGGGAGTGGACGTTTCCGTTTGCCTTGCGAGACGGCGTTTACCGCGTCGCCGTGCGCATCATTGATGCCCTCGGCAACGAGCGAGAGACGCCCGACGCGACGGTCACGCTGGCCGTCGAGGCGCTGCCCCGCCCGGCGACAAGGGCACGGCTCGCCGAATATGACAGCGAGCAAGAAACCATACAGACGTCCTGGGGACATTCCCCGGATTTTCAGCCCACCACGTGAGGAGTAACGATGGCGGAATTAACACGAGAACAGCACGATACGCTCGGTGGCAGCTTCAGCACCGAGCCCTTCTACGGCGGCTTCATTTCGTTGTTGCACAACATCTACATGCCGGGCAAGTCTGCACAAGTTGCCGGCTCGCACTACCAGGCATGGATAAATATGGTAGACAGTCTTGCCCGGCAACTCTCGTGTGCCTCCACGATCTACGTGTACAAGGACTCCGCGGATGGCAACGCCGAGTTCTCCGTGCGGTTGGGGATTGTGCCCTGCCGGAATCTGCTGTGTGAGTACGCCGGGGAGACCGGCCTCGGCGACCTGTCCACCGGCGAAAACAAGGTCTGGCTCGACCTGTCATCGCCGCCGACGGTCGCGGCCGGCTACGGCGCCGACTGGCCGACCGGCCTGCACATCCCGCTCGCCATCATCGACATGCCGGCGACCGGGGCGTGGCTGTCACAGCACATCACGCGCATGACGGGCTCGCACGCGCTCCACGCGGCCGGCGACGGCGTGCATCCTGTTGTCAAGTCGTTGGGCTACGACAGCACAAGCCCGTTGACGATCGGCACGGTAGCGGCCGGCGCCCGGATCGTCCGCGTCCACCTCAAGATCGAGATACCTTTCAACGGCACGGCGCCGACGTTGGAGATCGGTGACACCGGCGTCGCTGACCGGCTGATGGCCGCCGGCGACAACGATCCCAAGACGGCCGACACCTACATCACATACCCGTTGCACGAGTACTCGGCGCAGACGGATGTCACACTGACCATCACCCCGGACGGCTCCACCGCCGGCGCCGGCCTGGTATTTTTGGAGGTAGCATGACTGCGTTGCTCTGGCAAAAGACGATATTCCCCGAATCGGTTATGACCTCCGGGCTCGGAGCGACCGGCGCGCAGCCGGGCTTCAGTGCCGAGGGTCGGCCGGTGGTCAAGCTGCCGCTCGACGACGAGGGCGAGGTTTCGGTCGTCGTTCGCTGTGGGCGCATCCTGGAGCCGCTCGCATCGATCGCGCCGCTGAGGCTCCTGCTCGCGTTCTTCGCTGACTGCCAGGGCGGGTCCTTTGCGGTCAAGGTCCAATGCGACGCGAGCAATGCCGGCGACGACGGAGACGGGGCGAACTGGAACGCGACCGAGACATCCATCGGCGGCGCCTTCCCGGTGACGCAAGGCGAGCTTGTATGCGCGGCGGCGGAGATCCCGGCCGGTGATGCACGCGATACTCTCGATGACGGCGACGATCTGGATATCCTCTTGCGTCTGTTGCCGGATGCCGGCCACGCGGCCGACACGACCCTGTACCTGCGATCAATCGAAGTGCGACAAGAGTTGCCCGACGCATAGACGAGGTTGACATGCCAGACTTACCCACCGCCATCGACGAACTCGGCAGCGTGGCCAACGGCGTCGACGCCATCGACGCCGCGCACGTCAATGACATTCGACGGCTGATTGAGTTGTTGTCGATCGGCAGCTCACTGCCGGCACCACGGCGCGTCGGCGACGCCACGGACTACATCGAGCTCGACCCGGCCAACGGGCAAATCAACACGGGCGGCACTGCATCACCTTTGACGATCAACAACTTGTCGCTGGACATCTGGGCTCCACCTGCTGGCGGCGGCTCGGACTATACCACCGGCCTGTTCAACGCGGCCCATGACGGCGGCGGCATGTCTATGGCCGCGACAAATTGTTATCTGGTGCCCCTTGTCGTGCCGTGTGAGATGGAAGTCGATCAAGTGGCGATCACGTTGAAGACGGGCGTGGACGGCAAAGTCGCAAGATGCGGCATTTATAACCGTACCGCAGACACCCGGCTTGCCCAAAGCGTTCAGTTCACGGTGGGGACGGGTGATCAAGGGCTGATCACGGCGTCGATGTCGTACACGTTTGGGCCGGGCATCTACTGCCTGGCGATCGCC
>Ga0190284_1000418_pt1 | contig 25363 bp, 27 predicted proteins | sample 48691812_MG_FD_161668 | JGI IMG/M metagenome (GOLD analysis project Ga0190284, IMG submission 161668) | Hydrothermal vent microbial mat bacterial communities from Southern Trench, Guaymas Basin, Mexico - 4869-18-1-2_MG | ecosystem: Environmental > Aquatic > Marine > Hydrothermal vents >...
ACTCTGATGCGGCCCGGGATCGGCTCACCGATGGCATCTTCGTCGGACGTGATTTCAAAGATCGTACGACCCAACTTGAACTGGCCCTGAAGCAGGCCATGCGGGTGGCGCCGATGGAAAAGACACTCAAGCAGGCGCTGCGACACGGGTTGATCACTGGTGGATCGATGGAATCGCAGTTGCAGCAGGCCATTGCTCAAGGGCTGCTGTCGGATGAAGAGCGCCAGGATATGCGGCTGATGCAGCAACTGCGCCGCCGGGTGATTCAGGTGGATGCCTTTGACGACTATGGGGAAGTCGTTGAAAAAGCCGAGCTCATCGAACCTGTACCGCTGCGACGGGAGGCATGAACCATGACTCAGACGACCCGCCTATTCGATCGCCCCGTCTATCTGGTGGATGGGACCCGCACCCCGTTTCTGAAGATGCGAGGTGTGCCCGGCCCCTTTACCGCATCCGATCTGGCGCTGCAGTGCGGGCGCCCGCTGCTGCTGCGCCAGCCATTCCAGGCCAGCGACCTGGACCAGGTGATCCTGGGCTGCGTCTCCTCCGGCCCCGAAGAGGCGAATATCGCCCGCGTTGTGGCCCTGCGCCTGGGCTGCGGCGACCAGGTGCCGGCCTGGACCGTGCAGCGCAACTGCGGATCCGGCATGCAGGCCCTGGACAGCGCCGCCCGAGACATCGCCAGCGGTCGTGCCGAGCTGGTGCTGGCCGGCGGCACTGAGGCCATGAGCCATCATCCCCTGCTGCTCAATCTGAGCATGGTGGCCTGGCTGAGCGGCTGGAACAGGGCCCGTTCCCTGGGGCAGCGCGCCCGTCAGTTGCGACGTCTTCGCCCGGCCCACCTGAAGCCTGTCATCGCCCTGTTGAAGGGGCTGACCGACCCCGTGGTCGGTCTCTCCATGGGGCAGACGGCAGAGGAGCTGGCCTGGCGATTCGAGATCGAGCGCGAGCAGATGGACACCTTTGCGCTGGACAGCCACCAGCGGCTGAACCAGGCCTTGAAACAGGGCTGGATGGATGAGATCGAGCCCATGATCGACCACAATGGCGTGCTCTATCAGGTGGATGAGGGGCTGCGCCCGGATTCCGACATGGCGTCGCTGGCACGACTCGAGCCGGTATTCGACCGGCCGGTGGGCAGGGTGACGGCGGGTAACAGTGCCCAGATCACCGATGGGGCCGCCCTGCTGCTGCGCGCAGCCGAGGCGGCCGTGGAGCACCACGGCCTGTCCCCGCTCGGCCGCCTGGTGGCCTGCCACTGGTCGGCGCTGGACCCCCGGCAGATGGGGCTGGGTCCGGTGCACGCCATGTCGGGGTTGTTGTCCGGGCTGGGGATGAGCAGCGGCGACATCGATTTCTGGGAGATCAACGAGGCCTTCGCGGCCCAGGTGATCGCTTGTCTGCGGGCCTGGAACGCTGGGGACTATCTGCGCCAGATCGGCAGCCCGGTCCCGGGCTGCATCGACCGCAATCGCCTGAACGTCGATGGTGGTGCCGTCAGCCTGGGGCACCCGGTGGGGGCCAGCGGCGCCCGCATCGTGCTGCACCTGCTGCAGGTGCTGAAACGCAAGGGTGCCCGCCGGGGCATTGCCAGCCTCTGTATCGGCGGCGGTCAGGGGGGCGCCATGTTGATCGAGGCACTGGAGGAGAAGGGTCATGAGTGAACACTGGCACATGCAAACGGATGCCGAAGGCATCACCTGGCTCCACTTCGACCAGTCGGACAGCCCGGTCAATACGCTCAACGAGACGACTCTGGGGGAACTGGACCGGCATCTCAGGATCCTGGAAAAGCGGTCCGGGGCCACCGGTCTGGTCATCCTCTCCGACAAGCCCGGCGGCTTCATCGCCGGTGCCGATGTCAAACAGTTCAAGGGTCTGCGCGATGCGGCGCAGGCTGAGAGCTATATGCAACGGGTGCACACCATCCTTGCCCGGCTGGAACGGCTGCCGATGCCGACGCTGGCCCTGATCAAGGGATTCTGCCTCGGCGGTGGGCTGGAACTGGCCCTGGCCTGCGACTACCGGATTGCAGCCGATGACCGCTCGACCCGGTTGGGGTTTCCGGAGGTGCGACTGGGTATCTTTCCCGGCTTCGGTGGCAGCGTCCGCAGTATACGCCTCATCGGTCCACTCAAGGCACTGCCCTTGATGCTCAGCGGCCGAACTCTGGATGGCCATAAGGCACGGCATCTGGGGCTGGTGGAGATGGCGGTGCCGGAGCGCCAGTTGCAGGCCGCTGCCCGTTCGCTGTTATTGAATCCGCCGGCTCACCACCGCCTGCCCTGGCACAGCCGGATACTCTCTTACTGGCCATTCAGCCCGCTGCTGGCGGGCGTCATGCGCCGGCAGACGCGAAAAAAGGTCGACCCCCGGCACTACCCAGCCCCATTCCGGCTGATCGATCACTGGCAGCACAATGGCCATGACATGACCCGACTGTATGCCAGCGAGGCGAAAGAGGTCTCGCAACTGATCACCGGCCCCACGGCGCAAAACCTGATCCGCCTGTTTCTGCTGCAGGAACGCCTTAAATCGGCGGGTAACAGGCAGGAGTCCGGCGTCGAGCAGGTTCATGTCATCGGTGGTGGCATCATGGGCGGGGATATCGCCGCCTGGTGTGCCCTGAAGGGGATGCGGGTGACTCTGCAGGACCGGGGACCGGAACAGCTTCAAAAGGCAATCAAAAGGGCCCACGGCCTGTTTCAAAAGCGGCTGAAGCTGCCCCGTCTGATCCGCACTGCCTCTGATCGTCTGCTACCCGACTGGCGCGGCGACGGTATTGCCGCGGCGGATCTGGTGATCGAGGCCATCTTCGAGGACGTGGATGCCAAACAGGCCCTCTACCGGGAGCTTGAGCCCCGGTTGCAGCCGGGGGCACTGCTCGCCACCAATACCTCCAGTATCCCGCTGGAGACCCTGAGCGAGGCCCTGGAGTGGCCCGGACGCCTGATCGGCCTGCATTTTTTCAACCCGGTTGCGAAGATGCCGCTGGTGGAACTGGTGCATGGCGCGCAGACGCAACAGGAGCTGCTGGTGCGCGGCGCGGCCTTCTGCCGCCAGATCGACCGCCTGCCGTTGCCGGTGGCCAGTTCACCCGGTTTTCTGGTCAACCGGATCCTGATGCCCTATCTGTTGGAGGCAGTTGTACTGCTAGAGGAAGGCGTTCCGGCAGTGGCCATCGACCGGGCCGCTACCCGCTTCGGCATGCCGGTGGGCCCGGTGCAACTGGCCGACCAGGTGGGGTTGGATATCTGCCTTTCAGTGGCGCAGAAACTCCAGTTCCTGCATGCTGAGCCGGTGCCGCCCCTGCTGCTGCAGAAGGTCGAAGCCGGAGATCTGGGACGGAAGAGCGGAAAGGGGTTCTATGATTACGACGGGCATGGGAAGATCAAGACAGTCACGGGTGCGTCCGCCGGCGATGCCACGGAAATCGGTGAACGGATGATCTATCGCCTGCTGAATGAGGCGGTGGCCTGCCTGCGGGAGCAGGTGGTGGTAGATGCCGATCTGCTGGATGCAGGCGTGGTCTTCGGCACCGGCTTCGCCCCCTTCCGCGGCGGGCCCATGCAGTATATCCATGACCAGGGCTGGGACGCTTGCCAGGAGCAGCTGCACTCCCTGGAGCAGCGTCATGGGCCCAGGTTCGCGGCCGACGAGGGATGGCAGTCGCTTGCAGAGGAGAGATCGACCAATCGGCAGGTTCTGCACAAGGCAAAGACCGATGACATCACTATGGCGCATGTCACCCATTACCGAAAGGTCGATCGGGTGTAGGTCGGTTTTCAAGCGGACATGTCGGGCTGATACCGAAAAGGCACGCCGAGTCCGACTCACAGATGTAGTTGCTCAAGAACATAGCTGGTAAGGTCTTACTGAGCAACGGCCATCCGGAGGATCAATCCATGCCGCATACCGATACCATCCTTCTTGAACAGGCACAGACCCTGCCCGGCGCTTTCAGGGAGCGGCTGCGTCGGACGCCGGACGAGACCGCTTATATCCAGCATGACGCCAGCCTGGGTCATTGGCAGCAGTACAGCTGGGAGAATACGGCGGCGCAGGTTATCCGCTGGCAACAGGCGTTGCTGGATGAGGGCATGAAAACGGGTGACCGGGTGGCAGTGATGCTGCGAAACTGCCGGGAGTGGGTGATATTCGATCAGGCGGCCCTGGGACTGGGGCTGGTGGTGGTGCCCATCTACACCAACGATCGGGCCGAGAACGTGGGCTATATCCTGCAGGATGCGGGGGTGCGGCTGTTCCTGATCGATGACGAGGAACAGTGGCAGGCGCTGCGGGGGATCCAGGACCAACTGGCCGGCCTGACCCGCATTATCAGCCTGAAAGCGGTGAGTTCGTCCCCGCTGGGACCTAAACCGATCCCGCTCCCAGAATGGCTGGACACCGAAGACAAACATACAACAGGGGAGCTGCATACCAGAGAGAGCGGCCCGGATGAACTGGCCACCATCGTCTACACCTCCGGCACCACCGGGCGCTCCAAGGGCGTGATGCTGAGCCATCGCAACATTCTGTTCAATGCCGAGGCCTGCATGCAGCTGATCGACATCTTTCCCGATGATCGGATGCTCTCGTTTCTGCCCCTGTCCCACATGCTGGAGCGGACCCTCGGCTACTATCTGCCGATCCTTGCGGGATGCCAGGTGGCCTTTTCCCGTTCCATTCCGGAACTGGCGGAGGACCTGCAGCAGATGCGCCCGACCATCCTGATTTCGGTGCCGCGTATCTTCGAGCGCATTCATCACGGCATCCAGGAGAAACTGGCGCACGGCCCCCCGGTTGCACGTCGGCTATTCACAGCCACGGTGGCGACGGGCTGGAAGCGGTTTGAGCGACAGCAGGGGCGCGGCGGCTGGTCCCCTGCCCTGCTGTCGTGGCCGCTGCTGGAGCGGCTGGTGGCGGCTAAGGTCCAGGCGCGCCTCGGCGGCCGGCTGCGCTTTGCCGTGAGCGGCGGCGCCGCCCTGGCGCCAGCCATTGCGCGCATGTTCATCGGGCTGGGGATCAACATTCAGCAGGGTTATGGTCTGACCGAGACCAGTCCGGTAATCAGCGCCAACCCACTCTCCGACAACATCCCCGCCAGCATCGGTGTAGTCGTTCCTGGTGTCGAGGTGAAGATTGGCGAACAGGATGAACTGCTGACGCGCAGCCCCAGCGTCATGCTGGGCTACTGGGACAACCCCTCTGCCACCCGCGATACCATCGATGAGGAGGGCTGGTTGCACACCGGCGATCAGGCACGGTTGGAACGGGGCCACCTCTATCTGACCGGACGTCTGAAGGAGATCATCGTACTGGCCAACGGGGAAAAGGTGCCCCCTGCAGATATGGAGATGGCTATCGGCATGGACAATCTGATAGACCAGATATTGGTCATCGGTGAGGGGCGTGCCTATCTCGCTGCCCTGGTGGTGCCGGAGCCCGATGAGTACCTGGATGTCATCCGTCAGCTCGGGTACGACAACAGCGATCCCGCCAGCTACGACCAAGACCGTATCAAGGCGATCTTCCTGGAACATATCCAGCAGCGACTGCACGCGTTTCCCGGTTATGCCAGAATTCGCACAGTGGGGCTCATTGAAGAGCCCTGGGGAATCGAAAACGGCTTGATGACACCGACCATGAAGCTGCGCCGCAGCCGCATCATGGAACGCTATGCCCAACAGGTGGAGGCCCTCTATGTCGGGCATTGAGCTCCCATCATCACCAACAGGACCTGAAATGAAGTCGTCCCATCCCATCGAGGAGAGAAACCCGGGTGAGCGCCAGCTGACGGTCCGGGTGCTGGCCATGCCGGCCGATACCAATCCCTCCGGCGATATCTTCGGTGGCTGGCTGATGTCCCAGGTGGACATCGCCGGCAGCATCCTGGCGATCCAGGTGGCCCAGGGCCGGGTGGTGACCGTGGCGGTCCACGACTTTCAATTCATCAAGCCGGTACTGGTGGGTGATCTGGTCAGCTGCTACGCGGAGGTGGAACGCAAGGGCCGCAGCTCGATACGGATAAAGGTGGAGGTATTCTCCGAACGGGAACGCGACCCGCGTACCGTCGATCAGGTGGCCGAGGCCTCCATTACCTATGTGGCGGTAGATGAGAACGCCACGCCCCGGCCGCTGCCCAGATCTGTCTGAAAGGCAGCGGTGGCCCACTGCAAATGATAGGGCCACCGCTGTTGTTCAGCGCCGCTTTCGCCATCCTATCAACAGCGGTAGTCCGGTGAGCAGGAGTGGCAGGACCGGCGGTGCAGGCACCTGGGCGATGGCAGTGAACTGCTGACCCGTGTTCAGGCTGCCAGGGCTCGCCTTGGCCAGCACCCAGCTGAAATCGGCATATTCACTGCCGCTGCCGGTAAGCTGCAGGGACCACCCCTTTGGCGTATCGGTCGCCTCGGCCATGCCGATGTCCATGCTGGTCTGCCCGGCGGCAACGCCAGTCGTGGCCATGAAGGCACCCTCGTAGCTGAGAAACTGGCGCAGGTCGCGATCGGCATCCAGCAGCGCCAGACCGTCGGGGGCGCCATTCTGGATGCCGCGACGTATGACGGTTTCGAAACCGTAGCCATTGCCAGCATCCAGTATCCGGCCGTGCAGATCGACAGTGGCATAGGGTTTTCCTTGCTTGCCGTCATAGAAGACCAGTTGCCAACCTTCGAGATCGGTGCCCGCAGGGGCCGCGATCTCAATCCCTTCGCCACTGTCCGATCCCTTGTTGTCATAGTGGATCTCGTTGACGAAGACAGGCAGGGCCCATGATGGGCCAGAGATGAGTAATACAGAGGTAATGCCGATGAATGCCCGCATCCTGCGGGCGTAGTTGTTCCCAATATCCATATTGTTCCTCCGAGGAATCCGTTCTTCGGGAGAGTGGATAGTAACTCAGTCATTTAATTCCTGGCAAGTACTAAAATTCCACCGCATCGAATATTATTCTGCGACCGAAACAAGGAACACAGAGGGCACGGAGGAGGCACAGAGCACGCAGAGCATTTTTCCTCTCGACACCATAGCGCGGTGTCACCAGGAAAACCGGGGGTCCTGCTCAGGGACTGGCGTTACTGAACAAACGAAAGAAATTGTCCCCGGTCTGCTCTATCAGCGTCTCTTTGGAGACGCTGCGCAGCTCGGCGACGAATTCCGCCACCAAGGCGACATGTTGCGGGAGGTTGGAGCGGCCCCGATGGGGCACTGGTGCCAGATAGGGGGCGTCGGTCTCCACCAGGATTCGGTCTGCGGGGATCTTCCTGGCCACCTCCCTGAGATCGGCGGCGCTGTTGAAGGTGACGATGCCGGAAAACGAGATGTAGAACCCCAGGTCCAGCGCCTGCTTCGCCATCGCCCAGTCTTCGGTGAAACAGTGCATCACGCCACCGGCATCCCGGGCATTCTCTTCCTGCATGACCTGAATCGTGTCTTCACGGGCGGCCCGGGTGTGGATGATGAGGGGTTTTCCGGCCATCTTTGCAGCGGCAATGTGGCGGCGAAACCGGTCGCGCTGCCACGTCAGGTCCCCTTCGCTGCGGAAGTAGTCGAGGCCGGTCTCACCGATGGCCACGTTGCGCGGGTCGGCGGCCAGTTTCACCAATTCTTCCGGCGACGGATCACGCCGATCATGATCATTGGGGTGGACACCGACCGAGACCGACACCCAGGGATAGGGTTCCACCAGCCTGAGCATGGCTGGGTAGGACTCGAGATCGATGCAGACGCAGAGCGCATGCCCCACCCCCGCCTCCCGCGTGGCCTGCATCAGTTCATCGAAACTGTCATTGAAGGGGGTAAGGTCCAACCTGTCGAGATGGCAGTGGGAATCAACCAGCATGAGGATATGCGTTCATGGCCTTATCGCACCCGGGGTCGGAGTCAAACCGCGCAAGGTACAGTGGTAATGGTGGCAGAATCAGGGCGGTTTGACTCCGACCCCTGGATCCAGTGACCGGTTTTTTTACATCGTATGGGTCGGGCGATCGGATTTCAGGGCGCCGGCCAGGTAGGTCTCGATCTTATTGCGTGCCATACCGTCGTCCTGATCGCTGAACTGGACGCCAATGCCGGCCGCCCGATTACCCTCGGCACCGGCCGGTGTGATCCAGATGATCTTGCCGGCTACGGGTATACGCTCGGTCTCATCCATCAGCGTCAACAGCATGAATACCTCGTCCCCCAACTGATACTTCTTGTTGGTGGGAATGAACAGGCCACCGTTGTCGACGAACTGCATATAGGCGGCGTACAAGGCATTCTTGTCCTTGATAGTCAGGGACAGAATGCCCTGTCTTGCCGGCGGGATCTTTGACATCGTCATTTCCGTACTCTTTTCCCTTCCTGAGTTGGTCTATGTTTCAGCTACGATCGAATAAGCCGCGAATGAACGCAAATAAACGCGAATTTTTCCCATCTGTCTGTGGTGTGGAAATGATCTCACAGCATTTTTACCTAATTTGCGTTTATACGCGTTCATTCGCGGCAAACGATCATTTAGCTGAGTATCAGCGCTAATCAGGTTTCCCTTTGCCAACGATGCTTGCGGACAGCGTCAGCAACATGCCTTCCAGCGTCATTTGCGGGTTGAGTGGCGTTCCCAGGTTCCGAATGATGCCATAGGCCTCATCCAGAAGGCGGTATAATTCATCGAATTCTATCCGATTGCCAATGGCTTGCAAGCGCTTTCTCTGGTCAGGGTTGATCAGGTCTCGGGCCCCGCTATCCGCCTTCAGTCGCAGGCAGTCAATCAACCAGCCGCTATACCAGTTCAGCAGCCTGCCGAGATCCAGTTTGCTCCAGCGGGCGGCCACCGTCACCGGGTCCTCCCTCTGGGCAAGGATAGCGGCAAACTCGCCCAATAGTTTAATTCGCGATGCCAGGGTCTCTTCCGTGGCCAGCTCCAGGGCCTTCATCGGTGCCCCGGAGGCGAGAGCAAGCAGCAGATCAGGATCTCCCCTGACCCCCTGATCGACCAGCCACTGGCTGGCCAGGCGCCGGTCCGGCACCTCGATCTGCAGTTTCTGGCAACGGCTGCGTATGGTCGCGGGCAGTCGCCCCGGGGCACTCGTCACCAGCAGCATCAGGGTCCAGGGGACCGGTTCCTCCAGGGTCTTGAGCAGCGCGTTGGCGGCGGCCTGATTCATGGCATCCGCCGGCTCGATGATCACCAGCTTGTAGCCACCCGCCTGGGCGGTGAGGTTCTCCCCACGGGTAAACTCACGGATCATATCGATCTTGATGACCTTGCTCGGCTCTTCCGGTTGCAGCCGGCGATAATCCGGGTGGTTGCCAACCTCGAGCAGATGGCACCCCTGGCACCGGCCACAGGGCTGGCCGTCGCCGCCCGGGCTGCTGCACAGCAATGAGGCCGCCAGGGCGCGGGCAAAATCTCCCTTGCCGACTCCGGGGATGCCGCTGATCAGCAGCGCCTGGGGCAGGCGCTGTGCTCGGTGGGCAGCCCGTAACTGCTCCCATTGCGTCTGCTGCCAGGGGAGAACCAGGTCAGCAGGCGACGAGGTCATGGGGCCGCCTGCCGCAGAAACGCCTGTATCAGGACCGTGATCTGTTCCTGCACCGCTGCCAGGTGCAGTGATGCATCGACCACCTTGACCCGCTCCGGCTCGCGCTCTACGATCTGCAGATAGGCCTCGCGGACCCGCTTGAAAAAGGCCCCCTCCTCGCTTTCGAAGCGATCTGGCTGTGAGCGCTCCCCGGCGCGCTGCAGGCCCTGGGACACCGGCAGGTCCAGCAACAGGGTGAGATCAGGGCGAAGATCACCCTGAACCCAGGTCTCCAACGTATGGATGCGCTGCCAGTCAATGCCGCGGCCCCCGCCCTGATAGGCGTAGGAGGCATCGGTGAAGCGGTCACACAACACCCAGGTCCCGGCATCCAGGGCCGGCCTGATCTTGTGGGCGATATGCTCCGCCCTGGCGCCGAACATGAGCAGCAGCTCCGTATCCTGGGACATGCCCTGGTGGCGGTGGTCCAGCAGCAGATCCCGGACTTCTTCTCCCAGCGGCGTGCCGCCCGGCTCCCGGGTAAAGATCACGCGCTTCCCCGCCTGCTCCAGCAGCTGACGGATAAACGTCAGGTTGCTGCTTTTACCGGCCCCCTCGCCGCCTTCCACGGTGATGAATCGCCCCCTGTTCACCGCCATTATCCGCCCTCTCAGCGTTTGAGCTGGTACTTGCGCACCGCCCTGTTGTGTTCTTTCAGGTTGCTGGAAAACTGGTGACTGCCGTCCCCCCGGGCAACGAAATAGAGGCTGCTGCCGCCATTGGGGTGGAGCACGGCCCGAATGGCATCGGCACCGGGCATGCTGATCGGGGTCGGCGGCAGCCCCCCATGCACATAGGTATTGTAGGGGGTATCCTGTTTCAGGTCCTTACGACGGATATTACCCTTGTAGGCCTCCCCCATGCCATAGATCACCGTTGGATCGGTCTGCAGCCGCATGCCCTTGCGCAGACGGCGGATGAAGACACCGGCAATCTCCGGGCGTTCCTCGGCCTTGCCGGTCTCTTTTTCTACGATCGATGCCAGGATCAGGGCCTGGTACGGGGTCTTGAGGGGTAAACCCTTTTCCCGCTGCTCCCACTCGCGGGTCAGCAGCCGTGCCATCGCGTCGTAGGCACGCTTGAGGAAGGCAACATCGGTGGTGCCGCGCGGAAACTGATAGGTGTCCGGCAGAAACCGCCCCTCCGGGTGCTCGCCTTCATACCCCAGGCGCTGCATGATCTGCTGCGGCGTGGCGCCCTGCAGGGTATGGCGTAGGGCCTCGCTGTTGCCAACCGCCCGCAGTATCTGTTTGAAGTCCCAGCCCTCTACCAGGGTCAGACTGTAGCGTGTGACCTTACCCGAGACCAGCAGGGCGAGCAGGTCCCGGGGCCGCGTCTCCGCTGGCACCCGATACTCCCCCGCCTTGATCTGCGAGGCCACGCCATCCCAGCGGGCCAGCAGGCGCAGGTACAGGGGGTTATCCAGATAGCCCTGGTCCGCCAGCTCTTGGGATAACGCGGCCAGCGTTGTCCCGGGTGCGATGGTAACGATGGCACCATCCGCTGGAAGCTGCAGCGGTGTCTCGGTAAAACGCTGGTATTCCATCATCAGCCAGGCTGCGGCAAAGCTCATCAGGATGAGCAGAATGCCAAGGATGCGGTTTAACATATCCTGATTACCCCCAATCCTCAGCCATTGCGCAACACAGTTAAGCAGTACAACTTATTGAAAACCAAATTAACCACAGAGAGCACAGAGATTCTTATAGGTGGAACGAAGCATTCTTTACCTCTGTGTACGCTGTGATCTCTGTGGTTAAAGCTGACGCTGATGACCACTGTATGGTTGGAGCGTAGCTGAGTTTCAGGGGTAATCCGGCAACATATTCAGCCGAAGGCTAGTGGGGTATCAATTTGTAAGAGCGGGCTTACCCGCGAACAATCAGCCAGTGAGCCTGAACTGTTCGCGGGCAAGCCCGCTCCTACGGGGTTCGCCGAAAGCAGCGGGGGGTCGAACCTGAAGTGGATTCAATCTGTCAGCCGGCGCAATGCCAGCGTACCGTTGGTACCGCCAAATCCAAAGGAGTTGGAGATCGCGATATCGATCTTCATTTCGCGGGCGGTATTGGGAACATAATCCAGGTCACAATCCGGATCCGGGGTCTCCATATTGATGGTGGGCGGAGCTACCTGATCACGAATGGCCAAGGCCGTAAACACCGCTTCCGCACCACCCGCGGCGCCCAGCATGTGCCCAGTCATGGATTTAGTGGAACTGACGGCCAGCCGATAGGCATGGTCGCCAAAGGTGGCCTTGATCCCCTTAGTCTCGGCCAGGTCACCGGCTGGTGTAGAGGTACCATGGGCGTTGATATAGTCGACCTGGTCGGTGTTGATACCCCCATCCTGAAGAGCCAGCAGCATACAGTCCCGTGCGCCATGCCCATCCTGGGAGGGTGCGGTCATGTGGAAGGCATCCGAGTTCATCCCCACGCCCACCACTTCGGCGTAAATCGGGGCACCCCGCGCCTTGGCCTTCTCGTACTCTTCCAGCACCAGTACGCCGGCACCATCACTCAATACAAAGCCATCCCGGTTGAGATCCCATGGGCGGCTTGCCCCCTGCGGATCGTCGTTTCGGGTGGACAGCGCCCTGGCGGCTGCAAAACCGCCGAGTCCGACCGGTGAGGTCGCCATTTCGGCGCCGCCTGCCACCATCACGTCCACGTAACCGTGGCGAATCAACCGTGCTGCCTCACCAATGTTATGAGTGCCGGTGCTGCAGGCTGAGACAATGGAATAATTGGGACCCTTGAGGCCGTATTTGATGGAGAGGTTTCCCGCCACCATATTGATGATATTGGCCGGCACGAAAAAGGGTGAAATCCGTCTCGGGCCCTTTTCCAGGTAGAGATGATAGTTGTTCTCGATACCGGTAATCCCGCCAATGCCCGATCCGATGGCCACGCCGATACGGCCAGCGTTCCCTTCATTGATCTCAAAGCCGCTGTCCTCGATCGCCTGGCAGCCCGCAGCAAGGCCATAGTGGATAAAGGCATCCATCTTGCGAGCTTCTTTTTTCGATATGTACTGGGTAATGTCGAAATCGTAGATAGGGCCGCCGAAGTGGACACTGAACGGCTCGATATCGAAGTGGGTGATCGGCTGGATGCCGCTGTTACCGGCAAGGATGTTATCCCACGCCTGTTTCACCGTATGACCAACAGGCGCGACCATGCCGAGCCCGGTTATCACAACCCTTCTTCCTGACATGAATGGAATACCCTCTTTTCGCTCGCTAAGACAGCAAGAGGCCGCAACGCCTTCTCTGACTACACAGACAGGATTGCGGCCTCATCGAGATCAGGTCGTAACAGACTCAGCTGCTGGCGGAATTGACGTAATCAATCGCCTGCTGAACCGTGGTGATCTTCTCGGCGTCCTCGTCGGGAATCTCCGTCTCGAACTCTTCTTCCAATGCCATGACCAGTTCCACGGTATCGAGAGAGTCGGCGCCCAGATCATCGACGAAAGACGCTTCATTGGTCACTTCGTCTTCGGTGACGCCCAGTTGTTCTACAACAATTTTCTTCACTCTTTCTTCGATAGAGCTCATGGTCTTACTTCCCTCCGGATCGTAATAGATGGCACCCAACGGCTACCGCGGGGTTATTGTATGCATAAACCTGAAAAGTTGGAAGTAAATCATGCGCGACCTCCTGTTTTCGAGTTTTTTGTAAAACTTCTTTTATGTCAATTAATTACAGTTATTTTATTAGAATTAAAGAGAGCATTGTCCGGCCTCGACTAGGCCATAAACATGCCGCCATTGACGTGCAGGGTTTCACCGGTAATGTAACCCGCCCCGGCGGAGACCAGAAACAGCACCGCATTGGCGATCTCCTGCGGGTCACCCAATCTGCCGAGGGGTATGTTCTGCAACAGGGCATCACGCTGGGCGTCCGCCAGCCCCCGGGTCATATCCGTATCGATAAAACCGGGAGCGACGGCATTGACCGTGATACCCCGCGATCCCACCTCCCGGGCCAGGGATTTGGTGAAGCCGATCATCCCGGCCTTGGCCGCTGCATAATTGGCCTGCCCGGCGTTGCCGGTGGCTCCAACCACTGAGGCGATATTAACGATGCGCCCCTTACGGGCCTTCATCATGGCCCGCAGACAGGCCTTGGAAAGCCGGAACAAGGAGGTCAGATTGGTGTCGATGATATCGCTCCACTCCCCCTCTTTCATCCGCATCAGCAGATTGTCCCGGGTGATGCCGGCATTGTTCACCAATATACCAGGGGCGCCGAACTGCTCGCTGATCGCCTTGAGGACCTGATCCACAGACCCTTGATCAGTCACATCCAGCTTCATGCCGGTGCCCTTGACGCCTGCCGTCTGAAAGCGTTCGCTGATGGCCTCGGCACCTTTCTCGGTGGTCGCCGTGCCGATCACGGTAGCGCCGTTTCGGCCCAGGGTATCGGCGATAGCCGCACCGATTCCACGGCTCGCCCCTGTCACCAGGGCTGTTTCATTCTCGATCATAGATTCATTTCTCTTGTTTCTTCAGTCGCCGCTATGAATACGGCGGGCTCAGAACCGGGCCAGCACCGATCCCCAGGTAAAACCGCCGCCAAAGGCCTCCATCAACAGGGTCTCACCAGGCTTGATGCGACCATCCCGGACCGCCGTGTCTAAGGCCAGCGGGACTGATGCAGCCGAGGTATTACCGTGCTCGGCGACCGTTACCACTACCCGCTCCATCGGCATATGCAGTTTTCTGGCCGTGGCATGGATGATGCGGATATTGGCCTGGTGCGGGATCAGCCAGTCGACATCGGATTTTTCCAGGCCATTCTTTTCCAGGGTCTCATCGACAATCCGGCCCAGGGTGTTGACCGCCATCTTGAATACTTCGGCACCGCGCATCTCCACGAAGGCGGCGTTGGCCCGCATCTTGTCGTAGCCCTTGGATACGCCGTCGGGCACCTCCAGCATCCGGGCGTAGTCACCGTCGGCATGCAGATGGGTGGAGAGAATGCCCGGCTCGTCGCTCTCTTCAAGGATAACGGCACCGGCGCCGTCACCGAACAGTACGCAGGTGGTCCGGTCCTCCCAGTTGAGAATCCGTGAAAAGGTCTCGGCCCCGATCACCAGTGCACAACGGGCATTACCTGCTCGGATGAAACTGTCCGCCACACCCATGGCATAGATAAAGCCGGTGCAGACCGCCTGCACATCGAAGGCGGCGCAGCCGTGGATATTCAGGCGGCTCTGCAACAGGCAGGCGGTGCTGGGGAACACCTGGTCGGGGGTGGTGGTGGCAAGCACGATCAGATCGATGTCATCCGGCCCTTTTCCATCCGCTTCCATGGCCCGGCGTGCCGCCTGCTCTGCCAGATCACAGGTGGTTTCGCCCTCTTCAGCGATGTGCCGCCGCTGGATACCCGTCCGTTCCTGGATCCATTGATCCGAGGTATCGACGAATTTTTCCAGATCCTTGTTGGTGACCACATTTTCCGGGAGATAGCTGCCGGTCCCAATGATGCGTGAGTAGCTCAAGCGCTGGTCCTTTTATTCAGATGAACTTCTACCCCGTGTGCGATACGCTCCGATACATGGGCATGCACCGCCTTCTTGGCAATCTGTATGGCATTTTCGAAGGCCAGCACATCGGCGCCGCCATGACTCTTGATCACGACCCCCCGGAGACCCAACAGGCTGGCGCCATTATAGCGCCTGGGATCGATTTTGCGGCGAAAGCTGTTCAATACCGGCAACGCCACCAGCCCGGCAAGGCGGGTCAGCAGATTCTGTTTGAAACCACTCTTCAGATAGTGGCTGATCATCTTGGCCACCCCTTCCGAACTCTTCAGGGCGACGTTGCCGACGAAGCCATCGGTGACCACCACATCGACGCCGCCCTTGAAGATATCGTCCCCTTCTACGTAGCCGATATAGTTGAGACTGCTGCCAGACAGCAGATCGTGGGCCTGTTTCACCTGTTCGTTGCCCTTGATCTCCTCCTGGCCGATATTCAACAGCCCGATACGGGGATTGGGAATGTCATCGTCCACCGACGAGACCAGCTCACTGCCCATGACGGCAAACTGAAACAGGTGTTCGGCACTGCAATCCACGTTGGCGCCGAGATCGAGCATCCAGGTGTGGCCATCGATGGAGGGGATGGCGCTGATGATAGCCGGTCGATCAACCTGTGGCAGCATCTTGAGTACGAAGCGGGCGGTCGCCATCAGGGCGCCGGTATTCCCAGCGCTGACACAGGCACTGGCCTCGCCCCGCTTGACCAGGTCGATGGCAACGCGCATGGACGAGTCCTTTTTGCCGCGCAGGGCACGCGAAGGCAGTTCGTCCATGGTAACTTCCTGGGTAGCGTTGCGTATCCGCAGGCGACCATCTGCGGCTGATTTCCCAAGGTGCCGGAGGATCACTTCCTCGCGCCCGACCAGGATCAGGCTCACCTCGGGATCGCGCCGCAGATAATCCATGGCCGCAGGTACCACCACCTCCGCGCCAATATCGCCGCCCATGGCGTCGAGAGCGATGGTGATTCTATTGTTTGCAGCCATAGATTTCGAACGGGCTTCCTTCAGCTTTGCGGCATCACACACGACAAGACCGCCCCCGAAGGACGGCCAATCGAATCGTGTGTCATCAATTATAGTCGCTAAAGGTGTTTACTCGCCCTTTCCTGCAACGACCTTGCGACCCCGATAAAAGCCATCGGGCGTCACATTGTGCCGCAGATGGGTCTCTCCTGAAGTCTGGTCAATGGAGAGGGTCTCCGACTCCAGACTGTCATGGGAACGACGCATACCGCGACGGGAAGGGGTTTTTCTGCTCTTCTGGACCGCCATTGATTCAAGCTCCTGTAGTACGGTTATTCAATTCTCTGGGTCTGTCTTGCAACCGGCCAACACGGCAAACGGGTTGTTCCGGTCACACTCGTCATGCTCCCCGCCAACGGGAAGGCTTATGTTCGTATGCGGACCATGCTCCACCAGCTGGCAGATCGATGCGTCATGCATGGGAACCTGTGGAATGGCGAGCAACAACTCATCCTCCAGCAGATCCAGCAGCCGAATCCGTCCATTGTCCGCCAGTATGGGATCGCACTGTTCCGGCAGTCGCTCGGCCTCGGCTGGAACCTCGATGACGGCCAGGTCGATGTTCACATCCACCGGCAACTGCATCTGTTCGAGGCAGCGCTGGCATTCGAGGGCCAGATTGGCCCGCACCGTCCCGGTGATCCGGGGCCGGCGTTTTTCACCCCGCCTGAATGTGAAGGAAAATCTCACCATGCCCTGTGGATCGACCAGAAGGCCGGATAGTCTCGGCAGGTTTGCCAGAGGGATCTCACCCTCCAGGCCTTTTTTCTGATCTGCCAGGCGCCAGGGGTCCACGGATTCAGGCAAGCGCGACGACATAAGCGCGGGATGATATTACGGACCGGGGTAAACGTCAAAAATAGTTTGGGCGTTCACAAGGTTAGGTAGTGTCGATCTGGAAACATTGAAACTGGACGCAGAGGGCGCAAAGATCTGCAGAGAACGCAAAGTAACTGATAATTTTACAATAAATATCTCTGCGCTGTTTGCGCTTCTTAGCGTTCTCTGCGTCCCAACAGCCTGTTTCCAGATGGCAGCCAGGTAAACCAAAAACGGTCTTGATCAGCCCCCCACAACGGCCAGCAGTACGCCTGCCGCCACTGCTGAACCGATCACACCGGCCACATTGGGCCCCATGGCATGCATCAGCAGGAAGTTGTGGTGATCTGCCTCCAGTCCAACTTTGTTGACCACGCGCGCTGCCATCGGCACGGCTGAAACGCCGGCCGCCCCGATCAGCGGATTGACCTTGCCGCCGGTCATGCGGTACATCATCTTGCCCATGAGGATGCCGGTTGCGGTACCAATGCAGAATGCCAGGGCGCCGAGTGCCAGGATGCCCAGGGTCTCGAGGGTGAGAAACGTGTCGGCCGACAACTTCGACCCGACCGCCAGGCCGAGACAGATGGTGACGATATTGATGATCTCATTCTGGGCCGAGCGGCTCAGGCGTTCCACTACCCCGGACTCGCGCAGCAGATTGCCGAACATGAGCATGCCAATCAGGGGTGCCGCAGAGGGCAGAAACAGAATGCAGAGGATAAGGACGGTGAGCGGAAACAGGATCTTCTCCAGTTTGCTCACCGGGCGCAGTTGGGACATGACTACCTTGCGCTCCTTTTCTGTGGTCAGGGCGCGCATGATAGGCGGTTGAATGATGGGCACCAGCGCCATATACGAGTAGGCGGCCACGGCAATGGCACCGAGCAGATCCGGTGACAATCGGGAGGCCAGGAAGATGGCTGTTGGCCCGTCCGCCCCGCCGATAATAGCAATCGCCGAGGCATCCGCCAGAGAGAAGTTGAAGCCCGGCAGCAGATTCAATGACAGCGCACCCAGCAGCGTGGCAAAGATGCCGAACTGAGCAGCGGCCCCGAGGAACAACGTCTTGGGCATGGCAATCAAGGCGCTGAAATCGGTCAGGGCGCCGACGCCCATGAAGATCAGCAGGGGAAACACACCGGTCTCGATACCCACGTGGTAGAAGTACCAGAGCAGCCCCCCTTCATCAGCGATGCCGGCTACCGGTATGTTGGCGAGCACCGCCCCGAATCCGATAGGCAGCAGCAGCAGTGGCTCGAACTTTCTATTGATGGCCAGATAGATGAGCAGGCCGCCGACCAGCATCATAAACAGCTGGCCCAAGTCCAAGTTGGCAATGCCCATGGACTGCCAGAATGCGTAAACGCCGTCCATGGTCAGCTCAAACTCAACAGGGTATCGCCCACCTGGACCGCATCCCCCTCCTTCACCGGGATGGAGGCCACCACGCCGGCATCATTGGCCCGGACTTCGGTCTCCATCTTCATCGCCTCCATGATCATCACTACGTCCCCTGCATTCACCGTCTGGCCCTCACTGACCATAATCTTGACGATGTTGCCGGCCAGCGGGGCTGGCAGGGTGGTTTCGGCCCCGCTGGTCGACGCTGCGGCGGCGGCCGGTACCACGGCCTGCACTTCACCCCCCGCACTGACCGTCACGTTATACTGCTTGCCGTTGACCGATACCGTGTAAGCCTCCGGACCAGTGCGGGTGGCTGCTGTCGGAACCGCTGCAGCCGGGGCCGGCGGCGGCTCGATTGCCGGTGCCGGCTCAAAGGCGTCCGGGTTGTTGCGGTTCTCCAGGAATTTGAGCCCGACCTGGGGGAACAGAGCGTAGATCAGCATATCGTCAATCTCGGCCTCTGCCACCCGGATTCCCTTGTCGGCGGCCAACTGCCGGAACTCCAGTGTCAGCTTGTCCACTTCCGGCTCGATCAGATCGGCCGGACGGCAGGTTATGGGCGACTCGCCCTCTGCCAGCGCCCTGGCCTGCAGTTGTTTGTTGACCGGCGCCGGTGTAGCCCCGTATTCACCCTTCAGGATACCGACGGTCTCCTTGGTGAGGCTTTTGTAGCGCTCGCCCGTCAGCACGTTGAGCACCGCCTGGGTGCCGACGATCTGAGAGGTGGGAGTGACCAGGGGGATGAGCCCCAGGTCTTTTCGCACCTTGGGGATCTCCTCCAGGACCTGGTCGAACTTGTCACTGGCGCCCTGCTCTTTCAGTTGACCCTCCATATTGGTCAGCATGCCCCCTGGCACCTGAGCCACCAGAATGCGGGAATCCACGCCTCTGAGTGAGCCCTCGAAACGGGCATACTTCTTCCGCACCTCGCGGAAATAGGCGGCAATCTCCTCCAGCAGGATGAGGTCCAACCCGGTATCCCGCTCCGTACCCTCGAGTATGGAGACCACAGACTCGGTGGCCGAGTGGCCGTAGGTCATGCTCATGGAAGAGATGGAAGTATCGAGCATGTCGATACCCGCCTCGGTCACTTTGAGGATGGTGGCCGTGCTCATACCGGTGGTGGCATGGGCATGCAGGGTGAGGGGCAGGTCGATAGTCTCCTTCAGGCGGCTGACCAGTTCAAACGCGGTATAGGGCTTGAGCAGGCCTGCCATGTCCTTGATACAAATAGAGTGACATCCCATGTCCTGCAGGCGTTTCGCCATATCCAGCCAGTAGTCCAGGCTGTGGACCGGGCTGACGGTGTAGGAGAGCGTACCCTGGGCGTGCTTTTCCACTTCCAGGGTGGCCTTTACCGCGGTCTCCAGATTACGCACGTCATTCATGGCGTCGAAGATACGGAACACATCCATGCCATTGCGGGCCGCCCGTTCCACGAAGGCACGCACCACATCATCAGCATAGTGGCGGTAACCCAGGATGTTCTGCCCCCGAAACAGCATCTGCATCGGGGTATTGGGCATCGCCGCCTTCAGTCGGCGCAGGCGCTCCCACGGGTCCTCTCCCAGAAAACGGATGCAGGCATCGAAAGTGGCTCCACCCCAGGTCTCCAGCGACCAGTACCCCACTTGATCCAGTTTGGCGCAGATGGGCAGCATATCGTCGATCCGCAACCGGGTTGCAAACAGCGATTGATGGGCATCACGCAGGACGACATCGGTTATACCCAGTGGTTTCAGGTCACTCATAATAGAGGTCTTTATAGGTTGGTTGTATGAAGAACAGGCGTGGTGTCGGAACGGAGCCGATCTCAGGCCCGGTTGCGATAACGGTGGATGGCGGCGCTGACAACAGCCACCAGCTCATCGGCATCGCTGTTGGCCACTCGAGGCAGCAGCGCGGCCGGCCTGTCCACTCCGGCGGGTGCCAGCTTTTGTGCCAGCCAGGACATGCCATACATGGCCAGCACCAGCATAGCCAGAAAGGTAAATACGATGCCCATTCCAAGCAGCATCAGTGTAAGGCCTTCTGACAGGAGGTTGGTCATTATTTTGTTTCGCTCCCTCCGTTTTCCGGAAATACAAACAGGCAAACGGATCCTGATCAATCGGTGTTGTAACTATTCAGTTCACCACAGAGACACAGAGTACACAGCGTTTTCTTACTAAAACTGGCATAGACTGAGCTAACAGCAAGCAGTGCCATGCGCATTACTGGCCTTTTTTCGTAATGCCAGACAAAATATAACGATCTCTGTGCTCTCTGTGCTCTCTGTGCCTCTATGGTGAATAGTTACTCGGTGTTTTACCAAGAGCAGCGATTTTTATTGGAAATGCCCCTACCTTGTCAAGCTTATTTTCTCTCGACGTTAACCTAACTAATTGTTTATGTGACTCTATTAGTTTTATTAGGTGCTAACTATTGATTGATTCAATAGTAATTCATGCCTGCCTGGCCCGCATTTCTCACAGGATTGATGAGTCCTCGCTTGATCTTTGAATCCACAAGAAATTTTCCTCAGTCGGAAATACAGCCCGTATTCTGCTCCTTCGGAAAATCCCTCGTGAATCCAAATCTCTGCGCGATCATCTCGCCACCCTGTGAGAACTGCGGGCTGAGAAATAATTCAAGGATCAGGATCAATTTGCTAGACTTCAGCTTTCTACCCCTGTGACAATTGCGGGCGTAACGCTTGCGCAGTATTACCGCCTCCGGTGCGATCATAATGAACAGCCGCCGTCCCCAACTGGTGCTGGCTTCGACCTCGCCCTTCCGCAGCCAGCTTCTGCAGCGACTGGGTATGCCCTTCGTTACCACCGCACCGAATATCGATGAAGCCCCCCTGGCCGATGAGCAGCCGCCGGATCTGGTGCAACGGCTGTCCAGAGAGAAGGCCCGGGCGGCGGCTGCCGGGCATGCCAATGCCTTGATCATCGGATCGGATCAGGTCGCCTGCATCGACGGATCGATAGTGGGAAAGCCTGGCAACCGAAAGCGCGCCATCGTCCAGCTCCAGCAGGCCTCCGGCAATCAGCTGACCTTCTATACCGGCCTGTCTCTGCTGAACAGCGGCAGCGGGCGTTATCAGACGATATGCGAACCCTTTTTGGTCCAGTTCCGGACCCTGAGCCTGGAGCAGATCGAGCGCTACGTCGATGCCGAGCAACCGTTCAACTGTGCCGGCAGCTTCAAATCGGAGGGTCTGGGCATCACCCTGTTCGAACGCCTGCAGGGCGATGACCCCAATGCGCTGATCGGCCTGCCCCTGATCCGGCTGGTCAACATGCTGCATAATGAAGGCGTCTCTGTCCCCTGAAAACAGCGGGTCACTCCCCCTCGCTCTCCCTGGAGCGAATATGCTGCAGCTTTTCCATCACCTTGCGGGCGCGCATGATCTTTTCCGAAATACCTTCTTCATTGGGGTCCAGTTTCAACGCCGCCTCCCAGACGGCGATGGCCGGCCCGATCTGCTCTTCCCGGTATAGCCGGTCACCCAGTTTGACCAGAGACTCCACCTGCTGACTGAGGGCCGCCTGGACTTCATCCAGCAACTCGCGCACCTGCAGGTTCTCCGGCTCCTGGCGGATTGCCTCATCGAGTTTCAGCAAGGCACTGGACAGGGCACCGCGCTCCATATCGTGCTCGGCCTCCGCCAGCAGGGTCTCAACCTTGCGGGTTCGCTGTTGCTGCTCTGCCCGCTCCTTCTTTTCCCGCAGCGCCTGCTTCACTTGATTGATCTTTTTCGACACCCGCTGGAGGTGTGCAGCCGTCTCATCGGAAGGGGCGATGCGCTGTGCCAGCTTCAGGCACTTGCGTGCCAACCACAGGTCCCGTGCCTCCTCATCCAGGCCGCAGACAATCAGGGGATCCACTTTGGTCTGCAGGAACTGCTGCCAGAACAGCAGCCGTGACTTCAGCAGGTAATCGTCCGATTCACCTCGCTCCAGCTGCTCCAGCATCGGGATGATCTTCAGCATCGCATCGGTCTCGGTGACCAGAATACGCTCTTCCAGGCGACGCTTTTCGTTTTGCCAGTTGGCCTCCAGCCGTTGGGTCACTGCCTCTAGCTCCCCGTGCCCTGGATACTGCCGGTTGGCCTCCTTGAGTACCTCGATAGCCTGCGACCAGTTGCCTTCCTTGCGCAGCGTCTCGGCCTGCTGAATCACATCAGACGGCGGCAGGATGGTGATCCTGTCCACCGGCAGCGTGACTGGTGCCGGTTCCAAGATGGTGGGTGCCGCTGTTTCCTGCGACGGATTGAGTAGGGCGCAGGAGGCCAGCAATAGCGACAGTGCCATGAACAGCGCTACTCGCAAGACAGGTTTCAAGAGCCCAGCTCCCGATCACCCAGGATGACTTCCATATCTTCCTGGATCAGACCGATATCCGAAAACCCTTCCAGGTCCACTTCATACGGGATGACTGGTTCCTGCCGTCCCCGTACCTTGATCGCCCCCATCCGGCTGGGGCGTGTCAGGCTGTCCATGCCCGGCTGCAGAGCGGCCATCTCAGTCAGCAGGATCTCGCCGGGATTGGCCAGCCCGCAGATACGGGATGCCAGATTGACCGCATCGCCAACCACCGTGTACTGCATGTGTTCTTCGCTGCCCAGATTTCCAGCCAGCATGCGGCCGCTGTTGATACCGATTCGAAACAGCACGGCCATCTCTCCGGCGGCCTGTCGTTTTCTGTTTATCTCCTCGGTGATGGTCTGGATCAGCAAGGCACAGGTGAGTGCGTGCAGGGCATGATGCTCATCCGCATCGGGCACCCCGAAAAGGATCATGATGCAATCGCCGATAAACTTGTCGACGGTGCCCTGGGAACTGCTGGCGGCCAGAGAGAAATAGCGAAAATAGCCGTTCAGCAGATTGGCCACCTGCTCCGGCTCCAGCTGCTCGGAAAGATTGGTGAAGCCGACGATGTCGCAGAACAGAACGCTCCCCTCCGCCATGCTGCTGGCCAACCGGCCACCCTTCGGAGCGGACAGGACCTTCTCTGCCACGCTCGGTGAAAGATAACGGGACAGGGTGCGCTCCACATGCCGTTTCTGCTCCAGGTCGTCGGCCATTCGCTTGAACGAGGACAGTACCTGCCCGATCTCATCACGGCGCTGGTGGGCTTCCAGATCACCAGCCTCACCCCGGTCGATGGCTTCCCCGACCCGCACCAGCTGATGAATCGGCCGGCACAGTCGCTGGGCCAGAGGGAAGGCCAGCAGGGTGCCGAGTATGATCAGGCCCATAGTGGTAGCCACCAGGGCCTGTACCAGGGCCTGAAGCCCTCGTTCCAGCGGCTGGCGATCGATACTGACCAGGGCATAGCCGACGATGGTCTTCTGAAAATTTACCGGCTTCATATAGGTAATAGCGCTGCCATCCCTCGCCACCCTGGAGAAATTGCCCGGCAATGAGTTCCTGCCCTTGATCCAGTCATTCAGATCCGGCGGAATGGCACCTGCCCCGGCCAGTGGCTTGCCATCCAGATCCAGCAGTTGCATGCCCAGTATCAGGTCGTTTTTCTCCTGCTGGCTGACCAGCACCTCCAGCGAGAGGAGATCGTCGGCTACCATGGGTTCGCTGGCGGCGCGGACGAACTGGTCGATGATCATCTCGCCCAACAGATCGGTCTGATGCCGGTAACTCCTCTCCTGCTGACCGATCAGAAACCAGCCGAGCAGCACCATCACCAGCACGATCAACGCCGAAATGTAGAGCGCCCAGCGCAGGGTCAGTGGGATAGAGAAGCGTCGGAAAAAACGGATCAAATTGTTCATCGACAGGATCCGGGTAGCCGCTGCCTGCCCTGTTTCATCGAACAAAGGCCTGGAGATCGGTTCAGATTCTTGAAAATCCATCTCATCTCCTCCTGGCATATCGAACCCACGAGCAGAATCCGCAGCAAGCAGACATCGGGAAAAAAGCGCATTCTTGCACAGAGACCGGCAAATAGGTGCAGTAATTTTATCATTTTTCAGTGACAATGGTTCTTCCTGTCCGGATCAACCCGATGATGCGGGTATGCGGGCGTGAGATCAGGGAATGTTTATTATGAGATATCCAGCCATCGCCTCCATTCTGCTGTCTGTCGCCTGGTTGGCCGCCTGCGGTTCCGACCCGGGCGACGCCCCCGCCCCGGAAAAGCGTGCGACCAGCGGTTACCAGCAGAATATCGATCAGGCCCGTCAGGCCGCAGAGCAAATGAACAAGAGCCTCGCAGAATCGTCCAGGCAATCGGATGAAGCACTGAAGTAGGCCGCCGTGCAACCGCGTGGTAGAGCCGGCGTTCCAGTTGCGGGTGTTGGCGAAAGAGAGTAATTTCACCGCCTTTTCCACTCTTCACCGACGCTATGAATGAAAAGATCTACATTGGCGCCCAGGATCTGTTGATCGACTCATTCCGGCTCGGTCTGGAAGTCTATAAAAACGGGTTCAGGCCCGATTTCATCGTGGGCGTGTGGCGAGGCGGCACCCCGGTGGGTATCGCCGTTCAGGAGATTCTGGACCGGCATGGTGTGAAAACGGACCATATTGCCATCCGTACCACCTCTTACAGCGGCATCGGTCAGCGTGATAAGAAAGTTCGGGTACACGGCCTGAGCTACATGATCAAGAATATCGATGCGGAAGACTCCCTGCTGATCGTCGATGACGTGTTCGATACCGGCCTCAGCATCCAGGCCGTGATAACGACTCTCAAGGGCAAGGCCCGCCGCAATACCCCCAGAGATATCCGCATCGCCACGCCCTGGTTCAAACCGGCCAATAATCAGACCGCCATGACACCCGACTACACTGTTCATGAGACCGACCACTGGCTGGTCTTTCCCCATGAGCTGGACGGCCTGACCCGAGATGAGATCCTCGACAACAAGCCGGGGTTGAGGGAACTGTACGCTGAGTTGGGGGTCGACCCATAAACCCTGTCGGAAGCGGAAAAAGCGTCCAGACCGTAGGCCGGATAAGCGCAGCGCATCCGGCACGGGCTGTATGG
>Ga0190284_1000420_pt1 | contig 25326 bp, 17 predicted proteins | sample 48691812_MG_FD_161668 | JGI IMG/M metagenome (GOLD analysis project Ga0190284, IMG submission 161668) | Hydrothermal vent microbial mat bacterial communities from Southern Trench, Guaymas Basin, Mexico - 4869-18-1-2_MG | ecosystem: Environmental > Aquatic > Marine > Hydrothermal vents >...
TGGTCTCCGGCTTCAACAGGCGCGCTACCTGCTTCTTGATCAGCAGTTGCAGATCACAGAAATTGCCCGACGTGTCGGCTACGACGACCTCTTCCACTTCTCCAAACTCTTCAAAAAACACTTTGGAGTGAGCCCGAGGGCCATGCGCAACCGCCCGCCCCGCTGATTTTTCCAACCATTGGAAAAAGTCGCCGAAAAGTTTCCAAGGTTTGGAAAAACAATAGATTTCCGGATCATCCGGCTTCCAATGGTTGGAAAACGACAAATCTTCAATCGGCAATTACCAATCTTCAATGCCTTTTCATGGCGCGGCGGGCTTCCATATCGGCGGTCTTCTTTTTGAGCGTCTCGCGCTTGTCGACCGTATCTTTCCCTTTGCACAGCGCGATTTCGATTTTCACCTTCCCGCGGGTGAGGTAGACCTTGAGCGGAATCAGGGTGAGCCCTTTTTGCTGAATGTTGCTTTGGAGGCGAGTGAGTTCTCGTTTGTGCAGAAGCAGGCGACGCGGGCGGGTGGGCTCGTGGTTGAACACATTGCCGTGGTCGTAGGGCTGAATCGTCATTTGCAGCAGTTGCGCCTGAGCGTCGTTGATGTCCACATACGCTTCGTCGATCCGGACATGGCCCTGCCGGATCGATTTGACCTCTGTGCCGCGCAGCTCAATTCCGGCTTCGATCTTTTCCAGGACGTGGAAATCCCGGAATGCTTTGCGGTTGGTGGCGAGTACGCCGGGGGCATTCCGGGATCCTCTGGTTTGGGGGGGCATCTTTAGAGGACGACGTTGGGGCCGCCATCAAGGTCGCTGAAAGAAGAACTCATATCAACGGGCTCTACACCCATTTCGACGGTCAGTTTGCCTTCAACGATTTCTTTGAGGACGATGTCGTGAAAATCCTGCTCAGGATGATCGGGTTTGACCATCGGGCGCTCGCCGCGAATGAGCTGGCGGGTGCGGTAGGATACGAGGTTTACCAGCGTCGGGATGCTGCCGATTTTTTCTTCTGCTTTGCTCAGATAATCGAAGTTCATAGTGCGATCCAATCCTTCTTATTAAGGTAAAAAGCGGGGCGCAGTATATGCGCCCCGCTTCCTGCCGTCAAACGGCATTTTGGGCTTAAACCGACCTTACATCATGCCGCCCATGCCGCCCATTCCACCCATACCGCCCATATCGGGCATAGCCGGAGCGTCTTTTTCGGGCAGGTCGGTGATCATGCACTCGGTCGTCAGAAGCAGACCGGCAATGCTGGCTGCGTTCTGCAGGGCCGAGCGGGTCACTTTGGTCGGGTCAATGATTCCCGCAGCAACCATATCGACGTATTCGCCCGTAGCGACATCGTAACCGGTGGTTTGCTTGGCTTTCTTGACGTCCTGTACAACCAAAGCGCCTTCAACGCCCGCATTGCTGACCAGCTGGCGAAGCGGCGCTTCGCAGGCCTTGCAGACAATTTCGGCGCCGACGGCTTCTTCGGCTTCGAGTTCGAGTTTTGCGAGAGCTTTCTGCGCACGGATGAGCGCCACCCCGCCGCCGGGGACAATGCCTTCGGAAACAGCCGCACGGGTCGCGTGCAGTGCATCGTCAACGCGATCCTTCTTCTCTTTCATTTCAGATTCCGTCGCTGCGCCGATGTTCAGCACCGCAACTCCGCCGCCGAGCTTCGCCTGGCGTTCCTGCAGTTTTTCGCGGTCGTAGTCCGACGTGGTGTCTTCGATCTGACGTTTGATCTGGTCAACGCGTGCGTTGATGTCCGCTTTTTTACCCGCGCCATCGACAATGACAGTTTCGTCTTTGCTGACGGTAACGCGCTTGGCGCTTCCGAGATCTTCGAGCGTGACGTTTTCGAGGGTAATGCCGAGGTCTTCAGTGATGAACTTACCATTCGTCAGAATGGCAATGTCTTCCATCATCGCTTTACGACGGTCGCCAAAGCCCGGGGCTTTGATGGCGCAGACGTTGAGCGTACCGCGCAGTTTGTTCACCACGAGCGTTGCGAGGGCTTCGCCTTCGATGTCTTCCGCGATGATCAGGAACGGTTTGCTGGTTTTTGCCACGTTCTGGAGCAACGGAAGCATGTCCTGCAGGTTCGAGATCTTCTTTTCGAAAAGCAGAATGTAGGGGTCTTCCATCGACACTTCCATCGATTCGGCGTTCGTCACGAAGTAGGAGGAAAGGTAGCCTTTGTCGAAGAGCATGCCTTCTTTCACTTCGAGCCTTGTTTCAATCGATTTGGACTCTTCGATCGTGATTGGACCATCTTCGCCAACCGCTGCCATTGCATCGGCAATAATCTTTCCGATTTCGGCATCGCCGTTGGCGGAAATGGTTCCGACCTGAGCGATTTCCTCGTTGGACTTCACCTTCTTGCTGAGCTTTTCGAGGGAGGCAACCAAAGCGACGGTCGCCTTGTCGATTCCGCGCTTGAGACTCATCGGGTTGGCGCCAGCCGTGACGTTCTTGATGCCTTCGCGATAAATCGCTTCAGCCAGAACGGTCGCAGTCGTTGTGCCGTCACCGGCAATGTCGCTGGTTTTGCTGGCAACTTCGCGCACCATCTGCACACCCATGTTTTCGAATGCATCTTCGAGTTCGATTTCTTTGGCAACCGACACCCCGTCTTTGGTGACCGTCGGGGAGCCGAATTTTTTGTCGATAATCACATTGCGGCCTTTCGGGCCGAGGGTAACTGCGACAGCTTGCGTCAGCTTTTCCACGCCTTTCAGCATAGCGTTACGCGCCTCTACATCAAATTTCAGTTGTTTAGCCATAGTCTTTTTCTCCGAAAAGGGTTATTGGTTATTTGTTATTGGTTATTAGGGGGAAACCCTAGCCTCAACAACAACCGACCGATAAGCCCATAGTTTTTTGTTGATTACTAATAACTACTAACTGTTAACCAATAACAGCTAATATATCCTCTTCACGCATGATCTGATATTCCTTGCCGCCCATTTTGACGTCGGTTCCGCCGTATTTCGGCATCAGCACGAGGTCGCCTTTTTTGACATTGAACGGAAGTACTTTTCCGTTGTCGTCGATCTTGCCGGTTCCCAGCGCGATCACGGTTCCTTCTTGCGGCTTTTCTTTGGCCGAATCGGGGATAATGATTCCGCCTTTAAGAACTTCGCCCTCTTTGAGCGGTTCGACCAATACGCGGTCGCCTAATGGTTTAATCTTCATGGATGTTACTCCTCCTTTTTGGTTTCAACTTCACCCGCCGAAGAACACAGCGGGCCTTTCTAATCGAAAGCGTTATTTCTTCTCGTCTTCATCGTCCATTTTGTAGTCGGCGTCGATCACGTCGCCGTCGGCTTGTTTTTCGCCGCCTCCTTCGGACGGCTGCTCACCGGCAGCTTGCTGCTGGGCCTCTGCTTCCTGCTGAGCTTTGGCGTACATTTCGGTCGCCGCCGCCTGCATGGCTTCGTTCAGTTTTTCCATCGCTGCTTTGATCTGCTCGTCATCATCGCTCTTCAGCGCTTCTTTGACCGGCTCGATCGTCTTTTCGACATCTTCCTTTTTCGCAGCGTCAATTTTGTCACCGTTTTCCTTCAGGAATTTTTCGGTCTGAAAGACTGCGGCGTCCGCCTGATTGCGCAGGTCGACTTTTTCCTTCGTCTTTTCATCTTCGGCCGCGTGGGCTTCGGCGTCTTTAACCATCCGGTCGATTTCGTTGTCGTCCAGACCGCTTGAAGCCGTGATCGTAATATGCTGCTCCTTGCCGGTGCCGAGATCCTTGGCCGTGACGTGGAGGATGCCGTTGGCGTCGATGTCGAAGGTTACTTCAATCTGCGGAACGCCGCGCGGGGAGGGGGGGATGCCGTCGAGCTGGAAGTGACCGATCGTCTTGTTGTCCTTGGACATTTTACGTTCGCCTTGCAGCACATGGATATCGACTGCGGGCTGGTTGTCCGCCGCCGTCGAAAAAATCTCGCTCTTCTTGGTTGGGATCGTCGTATTGCGTTCGATGAGCGGGGTACGCACTCCGCCGAGCGTCTCAATCCCGAGCGTGAGCGGGGTGACGTCGAGCAGGACTACATCCTTTACTTCACCTTTCATAATACCGCCTTGGATTGCCGCGCCGACCGAAACGACTTCGTCCGGGTTCACGCCCTTGTGCGGCTCTTTGCCGCTGAAGAGGGCTTTCACGGAATCCTGTACGCGCGGCATGCGGGTCGAGCCGCCAACCAGAATCACTTCGTCAATCTGGCTGGTGTTCAGTTTTGAATCCTGCAAACAGGTTTTCACCGGGCCCTCGGTGCGGGCGACCAGGTCGTCCAGCAGCTGTTCAAGTTTAGCGCGGGTGAGGGTAACATTCAGGTGTTTCGGACCGCTTGCATCTGCTGTGATGAACGGCAGGTTGATGTCGGTCGTCTGCGAGCTGGAGAGTTCGCATTTGGCTTTTTCCGCCGCTTCTTTCAGGCGCTGGAGTGCCATCGGATCGCCGGAGAGATCAACGCCCTGATCTTTTTTAAACTCTTCGACCAGCCAGTCGATCACCTTCTGGTCAAAGTCGTCACCGCCGAGGTGGCCGTCGCCGTTGGTGGCCGCTACTTCGAAAACGCCTTCGCCGATATCGAGAATCGAAATATCAAACGTTCCGCCCCCGAGGTCGTAGATGGCAATTTTTTCGTCATGTTTCTTGTCGAGGCCGTACGCCAGCGAGGCGGCCGTCGGCTCGTTGATGATGCGCAGCACTTCGAGTCCCGCGATCTTACCCGCATCCTTGGTGGCCTGGCGCTGCCGGTCGTTGAAATAGGCAGGAACCGTGACGACCGCCTGCGTGATCGTTTCACCAAGGTAAGCTTCGGCATCCGCTTTCATCTTCTGGAGAATCATCGCGGAGATTTCCGGCGGTGCGTAGGTTTTGTCGCCCACCTGAATGTGCGCGTCACCGTTTGCGGCTTTCAGCACTTTATAGGGAACGAGATCGATTTCGTGCGCGACCTCATCAAACTTACGCCCCATGAAGCGCTTTACCGAAAAGATCGTGTTTGTCGGGTTAGTCACTGCCTGACGCTTTGCCGCCTGGCCGACCAGCCGTTCGCCGTCTTTCGTGAAAGCCACCACCGATGGAGTAGTGCGTCCTCCTTCGGCGTTCGGGATGACGGTAGGCTCACCGCCCTCCATCGCTGCCATACAGGAGTTGGTGGTTCCGAGGTCGATTCCTAAAACTTTTGTTGCCGTTGCCATAGTGTGTACCTTCCTTTTTGAAATGTAAAATCCACCAGCCAGAAAGCAGGGGGTATGCCGTGTTTTTGTAAACAGTTGTTAGGTGTTATGTGTTAGGTGGTTGCAAATTTTGACCGTCCGGACGATTCATTTAGGATCGGTCCGATCTGTCACATCTGCCCAACCAGGTGCGCCATTATGACTCAGAAAGATCGGCGCGGGTGTAGCCGTTGGCGGCGAGAACCTGATCGGCGGTTCGGAAGTGACATTTGCAGGTTTTGAGCAGGATGCCGGGGCCTTTGTCAGCGACGAGTTCCGTAGCGATTTGCTTTACCTTAGAAGAGCAGCCCTTCGGAACGGTTTCAATGCCGAAGTCCTTTTCCATTTTCCGAAGCGCGTTGAGGAAGGCGGCGCGCGCAAGAATCGAGGCGGCGGCGACGGCGGGATCGGATTCCGCTTTGGTTCGCTGATCCATTTTAATTTTTTTACCGTTTTTCATCAGCGCGCTTTCAATGCGGTGGGTGGGGCCGAATTTATCGGAGAGGGCGCGCGGGCAGTCGGGCACTTTTTCGAGAAGGGTTTCGATGGCGCGTGCGTGGCCCCATGCGAGGACGCGGTTGACATTTTTCATGCTTGCATACATCCGGTTGTAGGCTTCGATCCCGAGGGTGATGATGGCGAATTTTCCGTCGAGTTTTTTGCGGATGTCGGAGGCGAGCTGCAGGGCGACGCGGTCACTGGAGATTCGTTTGCTGTCGCGCGCGCCGAGCTCTTTGAGAATTTCGACGGTTTTGGCGTCGGTATAAACGGAGGCGATGACGAGCGGGCCGAAGAAATCGCCTTTGCCGCTTTCGTCGATGCCCATGTGCGGCTGGACACTTTCTGGATCATGGACGGCTTCGTAGCCGAGGCGGGCCTCGCCGAGCACTTCGGGTTCCAGGGTGAAGGTGATCCATTCTTCGGCACCCTTTCCCTGCACGAGACACTTGCCGGAAGTGTAGAGGTTGATGCGGCAGGTTTCGGTACTGACGGCGATTTGCGTGTGGGGCACTTCGACCGGGGTGTAGCGGGGATCGCGGAGCAGGGTGATCAGCTTTTTCTGCTGAGGCGGTGTGAGCACGATGGTGAACGAGTTTTGTTTCATTAATCGCTGTTTTTAGCAGAGTTCGTATTTTTTGGAAAAGCAAAAGATACGGTGTGTTGTTAATAACTTCGATTTTCCGGTTGCACGCCCTGTGGCGAAACTATAGCATTTCGTTGCTTGTTAAGGATATGAAGTGTTCCCAAAGAATGTTCCTCGCTGTTGCTCTGTTCAGCGGTCTCGTGATTTACGGGGCTGAGGCAGCTCCAACCTATAGTGATCTTTCGGTCATGCTGGCCAAAAAGTATTTCAAAAATTATGTTGGACGAAATCCTTCACCGGCAAAGTGCGTGGCGTTTCTGAACAGCAAAGGGGTTTGTTTTTCACTGTTTGATGTCATGGACCCGAAGGCGAAGGTGACGAAAGAAGATTTCGCGCGGGTCGTCGGGCAGTCCAGGCTTCTTTTTTCGGGTGAAGCGGAGCTGGAAAACGGATGCATTAAAATGCCGTCAGAAGCAAAATCGTGGATTGACTACTGTTTACTGAATGATATAAGTTTTCGCCAGCTTTGGGATAAGTTCCGGTCATCGGACTGAACGCGGCCCCTTACCTGAAGTTTTTGGCGATGGATCCGAAACCAACCAGAGGAGAAGAAAATGAAAGTTAAAATGTCCTGTTTGTTCCTGGCGATTTGCGCACTTGTTCTAATGGCTTCTCCGGCACAGGCCGATCTCGGGCTCGCCGGTATGACGCAGCAGGAAGCCGGCAACGCGGTGAAAAAAGCCGTAGCCGCTATTTGTGCGAGCGGGGCTGACCCGGCCACCATGCAAAGCCAGATTACCGCCATTCTTGACGAAGCCGCGGCAACCGGCAACGAAGATACCGTTCGTTATGCCATTGTCGGAGCGATGCTGGGCGGCGGCGCGGAAAACCTTGAGTTGATCAAACAGGCCATTGGCGGCAGCACCATGTCCACTGAATTTCCGGAACTGGCCAAAGAAGTAGCGGATGAGGCCGAGGAGACGATAAATCCGGAAGGTGACGATGACGACGACGATGACGACGATGACGACGACGATGACGACGATGATGACGACGATGATGACGACGATGATGACGATCTGTGGGATGCCCCACCTCCAAGCAGTCCTGTGACACCGACCTAATCGTCATTGACAACTGACGGCAAAAAGGAAGCTAAAGAGAAAGGCTTAAAATTATGAAAAGAAAAGCACTGTTAATTTCAATTCTGGTTGGAATGGTTGCCGGGCAGCTGGTCGCCGAGGGCGAACGCTCGTGGACTCTGACCAATACCCTGCGGATCGGGTATGATGACAATGTTCATCGTGATGACCGGAATGAAGACGGTTCATTTTTCGTAACGGATATCGTGGATCTGGGCTGGCGGGCTTCGCTGTCGGACCGGACAGACTTTACCCTCAAAACGCAGCTGGTCGCACTTTCGGATAAGGATCAAAGGCTTTATCCCAACCTGTATGCCGTTTTGAACCATTCGGTGACGCCGAGGGTGCTGATGAGCCTGTCAGACTATTTCCGGTATGCTGACCGGACCGGGCAGGTGACGGGTGCGAAACCGAATAAACGTTACGACTATTACTATAACCGGGTCATGCTGAATTCCAGCTATGTGTTCAACCCGAAGACCCGTGTGCAGCTTTCGCTGGCCAACGCCATTGAGCGGAATGAAAGTGATCTTGAGGTCTATGACACGACCCGCAACAGTGTCGGGATTTCCGTGGCCCACGAATTAAAGCCGCAGCAGACGCACCTGACGCTGGGGGTGAACGGCTCGGAACTCGAGTATGAAAACATCAGCAGTGACTACAAGCAGGTGACGGCCTCCGCTGAACTGGGGCATACCTTTAATCCGGAATGGAACGGGGAAGTCGGCGCCGGTGTGGACTATATAGATGCCAGTTACTGGGGCGGCCGCTCGGATGACTCATACTCTAATCCGAGAGGGAATGTCGGGCTGACCTACAGTCCCTCGCCGCGCACCCGCATTTCGGGCAGTTATTCCTACCGGTATGCGACGGCCAACAACACCAATTATGTCGGCTCGGTCAATCAGGAGATCAAAGCGGGCGTGCAGCACGATTTGACCGCCAAAATCATGATTGAGGGGACGGCCAGCTTCTTGGAACGCGACTATGAAAAGGATGACCAGCAGACGGCGGGAACACTCCCGGATGCAGACGAAGAGCGTCTGCATCTGGCACTGCGGGTGCATTACAAGCTCAATCGCACTCATTACCTCGAAGCGGGTGTTTCACACACCGACGTAAACCGCAAGGGGGATAGCTGGGACCAGAGCAAGGTGGATGTGGGCTGGCGGATCAATATCTAACCGCTGTATCTGTCCGGTGCGTTTAAATTATGGTGAGGTTAACCAGCCTCACCATAGTTTTGTTTAATATGGGGAACTGATTCATGAATGAAAAACCGAAAACGGAAAGCACCCTTCACTTCCTGGATTACTGGCGGGTAATTCGTTCGCGAAAAGAAATCGTATTGGCGGTTCTGTTTCTGGTGGTGATCACGGGAACGGCCTATACGTTCACGCTGCCGAAAATTTACACCGCGCAGGCCCGCATCGCCGTGAATCAGGACACCGCCGAAATAGATCCGTTTAATCCGTCGATGATGAGCGGCATGCGGATGTATAACCCCTATTTTCTCCGAACCCAATTCGAGATCATCCAGTCCAAACCCATCTTGTATGAGGTAATCAACCGGTTGAATTTGCAGGAGGCGTGGGGCGACGAAGGTGAAAAAGTCACCAAGGAAGTGGCCTATAAAATTTTACGGGCGAGTCTGAATGCCAGCCAGTATCGTGACACCAATCTGATTGCACTGACCGTTGAGCGGCAGGATCCGAAAGAGGCTGCACGTATTGCTAATGAACTGGCCGATGTGTATCGCGATGCTCGCCTTGAGTTTAAGAGAAAAGAGATGAATCGCGCGATGGATGCCTTAAGCGATGAGCTCGGGAAACAGCAGGAAAAGGTGAGCCTTGCTGAGCAGCGTGTGGAAGATCTGCGTCAGGACCTTGACATTACCGTTCTGCAGGAAGGGCTCGGCGGGCTCAGCGTCGAAAAGCTTCGCCTGCAGCAGCTGGAAGCCGACCGCATTGCCTCGCGGGTGGAAATGCTGGTGGAAAAAGCGCGCTATGAACAGATGGAAATGCTGTCCGGCGATGATTTACTCATGGCGTCTTCCTATGTGACCCGGGATCCCTTTATTGAAAGCATGCGTGCGCAGATTAAGGATCAGGACGTGATGCTGAGTTCACTGCTTGAAAATTACGGAGAGAATCATCCGGAAGTTAAGCAGACAACTGCTGCCCGCGATGAACTTGCTGAAAAACTGAAAACCGCGCTGGAGGGCCTCAAGAAAGGGATGAGGGCTCAGTATATTGTGGCGAAGTCAAAGTACGAGGCGCTCGAAGAGGAACTGCGCGGTGTGCGGACCAGTGAGCAGAAGACCCAGCGCGAAAAGCTGCTTCCGTTTAATAAAGCGATGCAGGAACTTGATATTCAGCACTCCATCATGACGGCGCTTAAAGGGCGTCTTGCGCAGGAAGGCATTTCGCTGGAAGTGCCCCGTACGCCGGTTGAGATTATTGATTCCGCTGAAGCGCCGAGCCGTCCGTCGAGCCCGAATCTCATTCTGAATGTCCTGATGAGCATTTTCATCGGGCTGGGTTCGGGCGTCGGACTGGCCTACTTCATTGAATATCTCGATACATCGATCAAGACGGCCGATGATGTTGAGCGGTGGATTGAGTTGCCTGTGCTGGGACTCATTCCCCAGAAAGTGCGTCCCCTGATTGAAGAGGGGCCTGACAGTGATCATGCTGAGGGATATCGCGTGTTGCGCACTAACATGGCCTTTACCGGCGAGGGTCCGAATAAAGGGGCCTTTGCCGTACTGAGCGGTGGGGCGGGAGAAGGAAAATCCACGACGTGCTTTAATCTGGCCTATGTCTGTGCGCAGCAGGGCGAAAAAGTCCTTCTGGTTGATGCCGACTTGCGCCGTCCGATTCAGCATACCATTCTCGGTGTTTCGAACCGCTTTGGGCTGACGAATGTTCTATTGCGCGACGTGCCCGTGGAAGAGACCATCAAAACGACCAGCGTGCCGAACCTGCACTTTTTACCCAGCGGGCGTCTTCCGCGCACCTCACTGGGCGTGCTGGATCCCAAGCGCATTGGGGAACTGGTTCAGAGTCTTAAGGCGAAATATGACGTTATTTTCTTCGATACGTCGCCGCTGGTGGGTATCAGCGATGCCGCTGTGGTGGCCAAAGAAATGGATGGTGTCCTTCTGGTGGTGCAGTATCGCAAATATCCCCGGGATATGGTGATGCGCGCCAAGCAGATGCTTGATACTCTGGGCGTGCCTCAGGTCGGGGTGGTGCTTAATAACATCAATATTATGCGTGACGATTACTACTACTACTATCACGCATACTATTCGAATTACTATTCCTACCGCTCTGCGGAATCCAGTCCTGCGGGAATACAGACAGGAACATCAGCATAATTAGGATTAAGAAATGAAAAATAATATCAAAATGTTTCTTTTGGCAGGATTTCTGGGCTGCAGTACGGCCTGTACGCTGCAACCGGTGGTTCCTTATCAACCGGATGTTCCCCCGGTACATGAGCCTGTTTTTATGAGCACTCCGGCCGTAAGCACTGAAGCGGGGGAGCCGGTTGTGCAAGGGGCGCCGGGAGCACCGATGGTCGCTTATGACACATCGGCGTATCGTATCCAGTCGCTGGATCCGATTACCATTCAATTCGGCGGCATGCCCGAACAGCAGCTTATGCAGGTAGTCGTTGATGAAAACGGCCGGATAAACCTGCCTCACCTTGATCCCGTCAAGGTTGCCGGTATGACGACTTCGGAGCTGGAGCGCGAAATTGAACGGCTCTATGTGGAGGGGCAGATTTACCGGAATGTTTCGATCAATGTAACGATGACCGCAAAAAGTTATTATGTGCAGGGCGAAGTGAATGCGCCCGGACAGTTCCCGCTTACCTCCGGGACTACGCTGATGCAGGCTGTTGCGGCAGCCCGCGGGTTATCTCCCTATGCCAGTGACAAAGTCACCATCACCCGCCATGGACAGATCGTTAAATATGACATGGGTAAGATCGAGCGCAACCCGTCCAGGGATGTGAAAATTGAAGCGGGAGACCTCATCAAAGTCCATCGTTCCTGGTTTTAGAGAAAAGAGTTGCCCGGGCACATCCGTGCGTGGGCTGTTTTTTAACCGAACGGATAATGTCTGTTGATACTTTTTGAATTTTTAGAATAACTGAGGATGACGTATGAAAATGACGATAGCGTGCTTAGACCGACGGTTGGCTCTTTCCTTTGTTTTACTCTTCCTGTTATGCGGCAGTGTGCAGGCCCTTCCGCCTAGTGCTGACTTTGGCACTTATTTTGTTACCAATAATGAGAGTGCGGTGGACCTGATTATTGGGGAGTTTCAGCCCAATAATTCACTGATCGTTACAAATAACTCGCTTTTGTCCCTATCAGAAAACGTCAAACTCGGGAAGTCCGCAGCCTCAACCAACAACCGGCTGACGGTTTTTTCCGGTTCCGCGATGACGATCGGAACGGTGGACACGGGAACGGTGGCTGCGGTCGGAACCGGCGGTATTTTCATAGGAACCAATGGAGCCCTTAATATTAACCATAGTTCTGTTGTCGACGCGGAATACCTCTATATGGGCCTGAGTTCGAATGACATCTCTGCCACGATTACGCTGAACTCGGCCGGGACGGTACTGAACATTTCGGAGGACGCCTATATCGGTACCAACGGTTCCGACAACGTGGTGACAATCAATGACGGCGCGACGTTTTCATTCGGCAGCCTGACGGTCGGGGCCGTCACCAACAGTTCCGATAACGTAGTCAATGTAAATGATGGCGGAACCCTTTCCTCCGGTTCGGGTACAAACATTGCCGTTCTGGGCGATGACAACGCCGTGAATATCAACAACGGCGGGATTCTGCAGATCACCGGCGATGCAAATTACAATACGGTGGCCGATCAGGGTGTGACGATGAACAACGGCTCCGTGCTGGAGGTCGGCGGAACGCTGACGGATGATAATAACAAACTGGAAGAAGGAATCACCTATCGTCTGGATAATACAATCAGCAGCAATACTGCTTCCTGGAATGTGACCCCAAGCAATCAAGTATATATCGGCGAATCCACCGATAACAACCGACTCGAAATCGTCGGGGGAACTACGCAAACGCTCTACAGCATAGATGTCGGATCCGAGGACTTGTCTGACTCGAATGATTTAGTCGTCGAGGGAACAGGCTCCCGACTGGATGCGTCCAACATAGCGATCGGTTTTTCCGGGGATAACAACACCTTTCAGATTTTAAATGGAGCTTCGGCCAATATAAGCGGAAATTTAAGAATCGGCCAGGAAAGCAATTCGGTCGATAATGCCGCCGTAATTTCCGGGACGGGAAGCACGCTGACCGTGGCCGGAAATATTTTGGTTGGAAATGACGGGTCGGGAAACAGTCTGACCGTCACCAGCAATGGAACGGTAAACGCCGAGAGCGATGTGGTTATTGGTGCCGGAGCCACGACCCCCGGCGATGACAATGAACTTTCCGTGTTGTCGAATGGAACCATGCAGGTTACCGGGGATCTAGTGGTCGGGCGGAATGGAGATAACAACACCGCCCTGATCAACGGAAGCAATGCGACCCTGGCGGTCAAGGAAAATTTGATTGTTGGAGAGAACGGAACGGGCAACCGTCTGGAAATATCGAATCAGGGGAACGTGGAGATCAGCTCAGACCTGATTGTCGGCGGCAACGGCGGCACGAACACCGCAGTGGTCACCGGCAGTAATTCCATGCTCATGGTCGCCGGTGATATTTATGTCGGCACCAACAGTTCCGGAAACAGCCTGACAATATCGAATCAGGCGCAGGTCTCCGCCATGAATTTGTATGTGGGGAGCAGCGTGACCGGGCTCAGTGATAATGTTGTCCTGATTACCGGCGAGGATTCCTATCTTTCCGTTTCCAATGACATCCATCTTGGAGCTTCAGGATCAAGCAACAATGCGGTCAATGTCGAAAACGGCGGAACGCTGTTTATGGCATCCGGCACAAATGTAATTGCCGGTGCTGGTTCGAACAATTTCATCCATATCAATGCGGACGGAACGCTTGAAGTAATCGACTGGAATTTCACAACCGCATCAACTGATATCATTTTCAATGCGTGGGCGACACTGGGTGTGGGAGGTACGTTCGCGAATACAACCAATGCAGTTGACCGGGGTAGTTTCAAGCTGGCCATTGATGGGAGTATTGCCACGAATGATGCCCTTTGGAACGCTGCCACAAACACCATTACGGTTGGGGAATCAACTGATGACAATGCGCTGGCGGTACTGGATGGCGGAACGATTACCGCTTCAAATATCATTGTCGGGAGCTCTTCTGAGTCAACGGATAATGCACTGCTGGCTCAGGGAACCAATGCCCAGCTCACGGTTGGAAATGATCTGACGGTGGGGCAGGACGGCTCCTCAGGCAATACGTTCTCGGTCAGTCAGAACGGTTCGGCTGACATCGGAAGAAACCTGATGTTAGGGGATGCGAGTAACAACAATAGAATTGAAGTGGGAGATACCGGGAGCACCAATGTGTACGGCACGTCGCAGTTGACCGTGAGCAGTAACCTTGTGATCGGTTCGAACGGAGGTTCGGGCAACACCTTTACGATTTATACCAACGCACAGGTTGTTGTGTCGAATGAGCTTCAGATCGGGCAGGGCGCCGACAATAACAGCTTGGTTGTCAACGGCAGCAACTCGACACTGGATGTGACCGGAAATCTGATCGTTGGAGACGGCGACAGTTCCGGTAATGCGTTTAAAATCTACTCCGGCACGAACAATCTCAGATCCGATCTGATTATCGGAAACTCGACGAACAGTATAAATAACAGGCTTTTGGTTGCGGGCAGCAATGCGGTGCTCACTGTGTCCAGCAACTGGATCGTCGGGAACTACGGTGGTGGAAACACCGCCGTAATCCAGACCGGCGCGACGGTTAATGTAATGGGTGATGTGTATGTGGGCCGTTACAGCGATAACAATGAGATTAATATCTCAGGCAGCAACGCGGTGTTTAATATTCTTAATGACCTGTTTATTGGACAGGCTGACCGGAGCGGCAACAAGGTTAAGGTGCTTGACGGAGCCTCCCTTATTGTCAGCAATGATCTGGAACTGGCCGGAACAGGCAGCCTTCTCCAGATCGACTCGCTCTCCTCCGTTACGGTGAGCGGAAATTATCATCAGGCTGAAGGTACACAATTGAAGCTGGGCATTAAAACAAACGGAGTGAACCTGACCGTCGGCGGCACGGCGAATTTTGAAGCGGGCAGCGATATCTACGTGGATACCACCGGTTATGGCGGAGATGTCGGGACAACTAACAAGGTCCAGGCCGCCTTGGTCACCGCAGAAACCTTTCAGATAGACGGGATTTTGGGTAGCCTGGTGGATCTTTCAGTGCTTGAGGCACTTTTTACCAATAATACACTGCGTGAATTTGGCGTCTATATCAGTAACGACACGATTTACGTTGATAACTTTACCAGACGTTCGCTTAGTACTTTGGGCTTGACGGGTAATGCCGAAATCGCCGGAGATATTCTCGACGAGCTTTTCAATGCGGACGATTCAACTGCAATCTTCACGCGCGAGACTCTTGAGAATATGGCGCCGGAAGAGGCGAGAGCCACCTGGATAGATCATCACGGGTCAAAAGAAAGCGCCAACCCGATTCATAAAATGGTGAATGGGGCCGTCGGCGGATTTTTACAACAGGTTTTCGGGCGTCAGGAAGATGTTCGCACCAAAATGGGGATGGAGGCAAATGGCTATTCCACCATCGGTGCGCCGCCTGCCAGTAATCAATATCAGGAGGTTCACGGCTGGATGCAGGGATTCGGTTCCTGGGCGGATAAGGACGAGGATGGCGCCTATTACGGCTACGATGCCTCCACCTATGGAACGGTTGTCGGCTTTGACCTGTTGGTGAATGAGCATGTGCTGTTCGGTGTGGCCGGCGGTTACAGCACTTCCGATGTGGATAAAGACAATGGGGCAACCGGTGAGGCGGACAGCCAGTACGGTGCCGTGTACGGATCGGTGGCCGGGGAAGAATGGTTTTTTGACGGCGGTTTGATCTTTGGACGCAGTTCAATCGATCAGGATCTTAACGATGTGTTTGATACCACCGCCTCATATGATGCTAAGAATATCGCTGTACGCCTTGGCGTCGGGCGCGAAATGGTCGGCCAGTATTTTATTGTGACACCTCAGGTCGGGGTGCTCGCCAACTACTATGATCAGGACGCCTATACCGAAGAATCAACCACAACTCCCCGTGATGTGGACGGATTTGATGAATTATATATCCAGAGTTCGGTGGGCGGTAATGTCGGAATGTATATGTCTTGGGGAGATTTGACCGTTCGGTCTGAAGTGCGCGCCCACTGGCTCCATGAATTCAATGCAGACGAAGAGGATGTGAACTATACAATGGCGGGCAATCCTCAGCAGTTGATCATGACAATGCAGGCCCGGGAAGAGGATGTTATCCGGATCGGTGCCGGCGTCGCCGTGCAGCTTTCAGAATATCTTGAACTTCGAATGGACGCGAATGCCGGCAGTTCCGGCGACTATAACCAATTTGACCTTAGCGGAACATTGCGCTATCAGTTCTGATTCCGGAAACGGTCTGGATATGAATTTGGAAGCCGGGAGATGAGGGTGCTGTGACTTTTTTTCGGGAATACATATTTTTTGTTTTAGTGGCGGTGATGCTTCTGGCTATCTCCCTCTTCTTTTCCCGCTCAGGGAGCACTTTCCTTTCGCTGACACAAAGTCAAAAACGTGAAGGTGGCGGCCATCGCCTTTTGAATTACTGGCGGGCTATCCGTGCGCGCAGAGAGCTTGTATTGACCATCCTGTTTCTGGTTGTCATTACCGGAACCGTCTATACCTTAACCTTGCCAAAGCTGTATGAGTCGGAGGCCCGGATCGAGATCAATAAGGCCGATATTGATATTGATCCGTTTGACGGTACCTCGGTGAATACGTCAATGGCCGGCTCACGCGGTTATGACCCCTATTTTCTTCGTACACAGTATGAAATCATTCAGTCTAAACCGATTCTCTATGAAGTGATCAAACGGCTGAATCTTCAGGGGAATCCCGGAAAAAACGGCGAAAGATTATCCAAAGAAGTCGCCTATAAATTCCTGAAATCGGGTCTAAAAGCCAAACAGTATCGCGATACCAACCTGATTGCGCTGACCGTTCGGCGGGAAGATCCGGCCGAGGCTGCGCGTGTGGCCAACGAGATTGCCAGGGTGTACAGCGACTCCCGCCTGGATATTAAGCGGAGAAAGCTGAGCCGTGCCATGGATTCGCTCCGGCGGGAACTCGATAAACAGCAGGAGAGGGTGGATCTCGCTGAGCAGCAGGTGGAAAACCTTCGGCAGGAACTGGATATTTCGGTTTTACGGGAAGGGGCCAAAGGAGCCAGCGTTGAAAAACTTCGCATGCAGCAGCTGGAAGGCGACCGCATTTCCGCCCGTGTCGAGATGCTGGTGGAGAAAGCTCGCTACGACCAGATGGCCTCCTTGAGTGGAGATGATCTGCTGACCGCATCGGCTTACGTGACCAAGGATCCCTTTATCGAAACGATGCGGGCACAAATCAAAGATTACGATGTGGCGCTGATGTCACAGCTTGAAAATTTCGGGGAGAACCATCCGGATGTTAAGCAGATGCAGGCCGCGCGCGACGAACTGACCCAGAATATGGAACAGGCGCTGGAGGGGCTGAAAAGAGGGCTTCAGGCCGAGTACGTTGTGGCGAAGGCGAAATACGAAGCGTTGGACGAGGAGCTGAAAAGAATTCAGGTCAGTGATCGGGATACTCAACGCGATAAACTGCTTCCGTTCAACAGAGCCCTCCAGGAACTGGATGTCCAGCGTTCGATTATGAATGCGCTCAAGACGCGTATTGCTCAGGAAGGTATTACGCTGGAGATGCCCATTGAGCCGGTTGAAATTGTGGATATGGCGGAGCCCGAACCCCGTCCGGCCAGCCCCAATCTGTTTTTAAATATCTTCCTGAGTATTCTCATAGGTTTGGGCTCAGGAACGGTAATTGCCTTCTTCGTAGAATATCTCGACGCCTCCATTAAGACGGCCGATGATGTCGAACGCTGGATCGAACTGCCGGTTCTTGGATTCATTCCGCAGAAGATTCGCCCGTTGATCGAAGAGGGCCCCAACAGCGAACATGGGGAGTGCTACCGCGTGTTGCGTGCCAACATGGCTTTTGCCGGTGACAATCCCGGCAAAGGGGCTTTTGCAGTGCTCAGCAGCGGTGCCGGAGAAGGGAAGTCAACCACCGCCTTCAATCTGGCCTATGTCTGTGCCCAGGAGGGCGAAAAGGTGCTGCTGGTGGACGCCGACTTACGTCGTCCGGTGCAGCACACCATTTTTGGCGTTTCCAACCGGTTTGGACTGACGAACGTACTGTTGCGTGATGTGCCGGTAGAAGAGACCATCAAGGTCACCAGCGTGCCGAATCTCCACTTCCTGCCCAGCGGCCGTCTGCCGCGTAACATGCTCGGCGTGATGGATTCAAAACGCATCGGCGAACTGGTTCAAAGCCTCAAGTTGAAATATGACATTATCGTTTTTGATACCCCGCCGGTGGTGGGTATGGGCGATGCAGCCATAGTGGCCAAAGAGATGGACGGCGTTCTGTTGGTGGTACAGTACCGCAAGTATCCGCGGGACGTAATTATACGGGCGAAACAGATTCTTGATACACTGGAACTTCCTCAGGTCGGCGTGGTGCTCAACAACGTCAATATGAAGCGTGATGACTATTACTATTATCACCACGCGGAAGGCTCCGGCTCCTATTACTATCGATCACCAGAATCCGTCGCTTCCCCGGAAATGGAAGCTTCCGCCTAAGTTTCCCTGCTGCAAATGAAGCACAGAGCTGTTGCAGCACCGCGCGTTTTCAAGGGGTTCTTTTTGCTTAACTGTTTTTCCACCGCTTTCCGGAGCGGATTGATGGATCCAGTGCAAAGCGGATGTCGCGGACCGGCGGCAGCCCGGGAACCGCCGTCAGTTTCTTAAGGATATGATTTTTAGGGAACCGGCGAATTTCAGTCAGCCAGCCGGGATGATCCGCATAGACATAGAGAATCTGCTCCCTGATCTGCACCGGCCGGGTATGCTGTGCAATCTGCTCGCCCGCAATAACCGGCCAGCGCTCCGTCAGCAGGGCCGGAAGAGCCGGAGCCGCCGGTTGCTGATCCAGAACCGTTGATAAAATATCACGAATATTTTTTTCCGGACGGCGGGGAAGGGGCGGGTACGGTGTTTTAATATGGAACCGCTCGCGGGTCAGTTTCCATTTCATCAGATGATCGCCGCGGGATTTCATTATTTTGCTCGTACGTATGGAATTTTTGAAAAAACCCTCTAAAATCAAATCACTGTAGCATGCAGACAGAACGGAAGGCACATTGAATTTTATTCAGGAATATGTTTTTTCTCTCTTGCCGATGACACTGCTTCTGGCGCTGTCCGCCTTTTTTTCCGGCAGCGAGACCGCGCTTTTTTCGCTCACGAGCGAGCAGCGCCGCCAGATTTCCATGCGCCGCCGCAAGTTCTCCGGGATTCTCGACCTCGTGCAGACCGATCCCGGCGCATTGCTTTTGGCGATCCTGCTCGGCAACCTGATCGTCAACGTGCTGTTTTATTGCACCGGCGCAGCACTCGCCGGTCGGCTCGGCCATACATACGGCGGCTGGGCCGAAGCCCTCGCGGGACTTGCCATACTCGCCGCGGTCATTCTTGCCGGCGAAATCGTACCGAAGGCCCTCGGGATTTCGCACGCCGAGCAGATCATCGCGTTCACCGAGCTGCCCTTGCGGGTATGGTTCACCCTGACTGCGCCGATTCGCCGGCTTCTCCGCGCGTTCATCCAAACGCCGGAGGGGGCCTCAACCTCAACGCGCGGTCTGACCGCCGCCGAGCTTAAAATCCTGCTCGATTCTGTTCGGCACGAAGCGCATTTCGGTGCGCCCGAAAAGGAAATCCTGGAAGATATCGTGAATCTGCCCGACGTGCGCGTACGCGAGATTATGGTGCCGCGTGTAAATGTGCTGCGCGTCGCGCTCGATGCGCCGCCGGCTGAAGTGATCGCCGCCGCGCGTAAGCGCGAATTCAGCCGCGTACTGGTACACGGCACCGGAAACGAGAATGTTCTCGGTTTCATTTCGGTCAAGGAACTCTTTCTGACGCAGGCGGAAGAATTGGAGTCCTTTCTGCACCCGGTCGTATTTGTGCCCGAAACACAGCGCGCCGATTTGCTCCTGCACGAGTTCCTGGCGAGCGGTCTTAAACTCGTCGCGGTCGTTGATGAATATGGCGGTTTGGCCGGCATCGTCACGATGGAAGACCTGATCGAGGAAATCGTCGGCGAGTTCGAGGGCGGGGATGAAGAGGAAATCGTTCAGTTGAGCGAAACGCAGTACCGCCTCAAGGGGCAGTTCTCGATTCGCGAATGGCGCGAGCTTTTTCTCGGCTTTCTCCCCGGGGAGGAGGTCGAAAGCATGGCGTTTGATACGCTCGGCGGCCTGATCGTCTCGCAGCTCGGCCGGATGCCGCGCACCGGCGACCGTATTGCAATTCGAAACATCCGTCTCACGGTTGAAAGCGTGGCGCATCGACGCGTCGGCACGGTGCTTCTCGAACTTGAGGAGGGAACCCCATGAGTGTGTGGGTTGCCCTAGGGCTGGTTGTGCTTTTTATTGTGGTGTCCGGGCTGTTTTCGGGTTTTGAGACCGGCGGCTACAGCCTGAACCGCGTCCGGTTGCGCGCGACGCGTTCGGCGAGCGCCCGGCGGCTTGAGCAAACGCTTTCCAACATGCACCTTTTTATTTTTACGGTGCTGATCGGCCAGAACGTCGCGGTCTATCTGGTTTCGAAAACGGTGACCGATCTCTATGCGTCCGGCGGGCTGGGTGAGCACGCGCGGCTGATCGGCGGCTTTCTGCCGTGGAGTGCGGAAACGGCGGCCACGCTCACGCTGATGCTGCCGCTTTTTCTCTTTGCCGAGGTGATTCCAAAAAATCTTTTTCGGCACCATGCGGACCGCTGGATGTATGCGAGTTCGCACCTGCTGCGCGCGGTGACCATTCTTTTCTGGCCGGTGACGTATTTGCTGCAGATGCTGTTCGGCCTGTTGATCGGCCGCGGTGCTTCGCGCTCCTTCCTTGAAAGCGTCCCGCTTTCCCTCGAAGGCTTTCGCGGCTATTTGTCCGAAGGCGCGAAAAGCGGGGCGCTCAACGCGCACCAGAACCGGATGATTGAGAACGTCATTGCGATGCCGCGCGTGTCGGTGCAGCGCGTCATGCTGCCGCTTAACAAAGTGGTCTCTGTTTCGGAACGCGCGAGCGTGACCGAAACATGTGAACGGATGCGCCGCGCCGCGCTCGGCATGCTGGCGGTCTATAGCGGCGGTACGCGCCATATCACCGGCTTCGTCGATCTCTTCGACCTGATGGCTGCGGAGGTCGATTCCGCTGCGCCGGTCGAGCTGTATGTGCGTCCTGCGCTCAAGATGCAGGCCTCTTCGAGCCTCAAGAAGGCCTTCAGTCGCCTGCGGCGCGAAAAGCAGGTGCGCGCCGTTGTCGTCAATGGTGCGGGGCATGCGGTCGGTTTACTCCACCTGCGCGACATCGTCCGCTACATTACCCGCGAAACCTGAAAATCAGCCCTTTCAGAGGAGTTGCCAGTATGCCGGTGTAGTGCTATATTTTGCGCTTTAGAAGAGGGAAAACACTATATATAGTGCTTTTTTAACGCATATGGCCGAGAAGAAAAAACACGCTTATGATGAGAGCAAAATCAAAACGCTCTCCTCGCTGGAGCACATCCGCACCCGTACCGGCATGTATATCGGCCGAACCGGCACCGGTGCGCATTACGACGACGGCATCTACATTCTGCTCAAAGAGGTCATCGATAACGCCGTTGATGAATTCATCATGGGGCACGGCAAAAAGATCGAAATTACCATTGAGGAAGATACCGTAAATGTCCGCGACTACGGCCGAGGCATCCCGCTCGGCAAAGTGATCGACTGCGTTTCACGGATCAATACCGGAGCCAAATACAACGACGATGTTTTCCAGTTCAGTGTCGGCCTTAACGGTGTCGGTACCAAGGCGGTCAACGCGTTGTCGAATTACTTTGTGGTGCGCAGCCACCGCGAAGGCAAATTCGTCGAGGCGCGCTTTGAGCGCGGCATCCTCGAAGCGGAGGAAAAGGGCGCGGCAAAAAATGAAGAGGACGGAACCTTTGTCAGCTTTTCGCCCGACCCTGAGATTTTCAAAAGCTTCACTTTCAAGGCCGACCATATTGAGCGGCGCCTGCGGTTTTATGCCTACCTAAACGCCGGGCTTACTCTCATTTTTAATGGGCAGAAAGTCGTTTCGCAGGGCGGGCTGCTCGATCTGATTGCCGATGAGTCCGAATTCGAGAAAGTGTATGCGCCGTTTCATTACCGCGACAAGATGCTCGAAATTGCCTTCACCCACACCAACCGCTTCAGCGAGGACTACTACTCGTTCGTGAATGGCCAGTTCACCAGCGACGGCGGTACGCATTTGAGTGCGTTTCGCGAAGGCCTGCTCAAAGGGATCAACGAGTATGCCGACGGCAAGTTTGACGGCGACGACGTGCGCGAGGGGATTCTCGGCGCGGTCGCGGTCCGCCTCAAGGAACCGGTCTTTGAGTCGCAGACGAAAAACAAGCTTGGCAATACCGAACTCCGTTCCGATCTCGTTGCGCAGGTCAAGCATGTGGTGCTTGAGCAGCTGCACCGCAACAAGCCCGAGGCGGCCAGACTGATCGAAAAGATCACCGAGAGCCAGAAGCTGCGCAAAGAACTCAATTCGGTCAAAAAACTGGCGCGTGAACGGTCGAAAGCGGTTGCCGTGCGTGTACCGCAACTCAAGGACTGCAAAAAGCACTACAATAAACCCAAGGGCACCAACCCTGATACCATGATTTTTATCACCGAGGGGCAGTCCGCAGCCGGCTCGCTGGTCAGCTGCCGCGACGTCAATACGCAGGCGATCTTCACGCTCAAGGGCAAGCCGGTTAACGTCTGGGATTTAAAACGCGACGCGCTCTATAAAAACGTCGAGATGTTCAACCTGATGAAGAGTCTCCAGATCGAAGAATCGATCGAAAACCTGCGCTACGGTCATGTGGTGCTCGCGACCGATGCCGACGTCGACGGGTTGCATATTCGAAACCTGATGATCACAGTTTTCATGCGGTTTTTTGAAAAGGTCGTGGAGGACGGCCATCTCAAAATTCTCGAGACGCCGCTTTTCCGCGTGCGGAACAAGAAAGAGACGATCTACTGCTATTCGGAAAAAGAGCGCGACACCGCTCTTGAAAAACTCGGTCGCGGCGTGGAAGTCACCCGCTTTAAGGGCCTGGGCGAAATTTCGCCCGGCGAATTCAAGGGGTTTATCGGAAAAGACATGCGCCTCACACCCGTCGTAGCCACCGAGGATCACTCGATTCCCGAGGTGCTCACGTTTTACATGGGCAAAAATACGCAGGAGCGCCGCAGCTACATCATGGAAAATCTGGTGATTGATGAAGAGGTGCCGGTTTGAGCGAAGCGAAGCAGCATAAACCGCTTGAGGTCGAACACGGCCCTTTCCGTGCGCTGGTGGACTACAACTTCCTGCAGTACGCCTCCTACGTCATCTGCGACCGCGCAATTCCCCATCTCGAAGACGGGCTCAAACCCGTGCAGCGCCGCATCATGCACTCGCTGCACGAGAAGGACGACGGACGCTTTATCAAGGTCGCTAACGTGGTCGGTCATACGATGCAGTATCATCCGCACGGCGACGCCTCGATTAATGCCGCGCTGGTCACGCTGACCAACCTCGGCGGCTACCTGATCGAGGGGCAGGGGAACTTCGGTAATATTTTCACCGGCGACCCCGCCGCCGCGCCGCGCTACATTGAGTGCCGTCTCACCGACCTGGCGCGCCACGAGGTTTTCAACAAAGAACTGACCAGATACATCCCGAGCTATGACGGGCGCAATCAAGAGCCGGTTACGCTGCCGTGCAAGCTGCCGCTGCTGCTGATGCTCGGGGCCGACGGTATCGCCGTCGGGCTTTCGACTAAAATTCTGCCGTACAACTTCATCGAACTGCTCGAAGAGGAGGTCGAAATCCTGCGTGAGAAAAAGCGCACGCCGCATAAGGTGACGGTGCTGCCGGACTTCCAGACCGGCGGCCTGATGGATGTTTCTGACTACGATAACGGCGCGGGGAAAATCAAACTGCGCGCGCGGATCAAGGAGAAGGGCGATAACCGACTGATCATTACCGAACTGCCGTACGGTCAGACGACCGAGTCGCTGACGAATTCCATTGAAGAGGCGATCAAAAAGAAAAAAGTGCCGGTGCGGGCCATAAACGATTTCACGGCCGAAAAGGTGGAAATTGAACTCGTGCTTTCGCCGGGCGCCAAACCCGATGTCGCGCTCCAGAAACTGTACGCTTTCACCAACTGCGAAACGGCCGTCACCAGCCGTATCGTCGTGATCCGTGATCGGCGGCCTGTTGAAATGACGGTCGATGAGATTCTTCATGCCAATGCCGCGCAGGTGCTGAAGGTGCTTGAGGCTGAGTTGAACCTTAAACGCGACAAACTGCTCGATGCCTTCCATGCCAAAACGCTGGTGCAGATTTTTGTTGAGAACCGCATCTATAAAAAGATTGAGCAGTGCAAAACGGCGGAGGCGGTGCGCAAAGCCATCATGGAGGGGCTTAAACCCTTCAAGAAGCAGCTTAAACGAGCCATCGTGCCCGAGGATATCGAAATGCTGCTCGCCATTCCCATCCGGCGCATCTCGCTTTTCGATATCAACAAAAGTAAAGAGGACATCGAAAAAATTCTCGAGGAGCTCGCTGAGGTCGAGAAAAACCTGAAGGGACTCGCCGGTTACGCGATCCGCTACCTCAAAAATCTCATCAAAACCTACAAAGATCGCTATCCGCGCCGCACGGAAAAGAAAACCTTCAAAGAGGTCGAGGTGCGTGAGCTGACCGCCAGCGAACTGGATATCCAGCACGATACCGAGCGGAGCTTTGTCGGCTTCGGTGTCCGGGGGGAATCACTCCTCAAGTGTTCCTCGCTTGATAAGCTCATTCTCGCGTGGGGCGATGGACGCTATAAAGTGATTCCGCCGCCCGAGAAGGAGTTTGTAGACGGCGACTTCCAGTACTGCGCCGTATTTGACCGTGACCGCGAAATGACTGCGGTCTACACGCACGAAAAGGCGACGTACATTAAACGCTTCACCTTCGGCGGAACGATTATGAATCGCGACTACCTGCTCGGGCCAAAAGGCTCTAAGATTCTTCTGTTGCAGGAAGGCTGTCCGGAGGAAATATACCTTCGTTACCGCCCGGCCAAAGGGCAGCGGATCCATCAGCAGATGTTTAAAACCAAAGACCTGCTGGTGAAAGGCGCCAAAGCGCGCGGCAACCGCCTTACCACCAAGTCCGTTCAGTATATCGATACCCGGCCCGGCCGCTGGTGGCGCACCGACGAAGAATCCCCGCAGGGTGTTTTGCTCTGAAGACCATGACCTCTGTATATGACACGCAGGTTTTGGAAACCCTCTGCCGCGATCCGTACCGGCTGAGGAAGTTTCGCAACGCGTTCTTCAAAAAAGCGCTACCGCTCGAAGAGTGCCTGCAAATTGCGCCGGAACTCGATGATCAGGTCTGTTTCGAAGATCTGGAAATTGTGGAGCGGCACGACTCCGCGACCGACGGCGCCACCAAGCTGCTTTTGCAAGCAAAGGATGACCATCGCATTGAGTCGGTCAT
>Ga0190284_1000421_pt1 | contig 25247 bp, 21 predicted proteins | sample 48691812_MG_FD_161668 | JGI IMG/M metagenome (GOLD analysis project Ga0190284, IMG submission 161668) | Hydrothermal vent microbial mat bacterial communities from Southern Trench, Guaymas Basin, Mexico - 4869-18-1-2_MG | ecosystem: Environmental > Aquatic > Marine > Hydrothermal vents >...
CTAGTCAACTAGTCAACTAGTCAACTAACCAACAAATTGCATAGCCACTTTTTTTGAACAGGGAGCTGAATATGGGTAACAAACTTGGATGGATTATCGCGACGGGCCTGGCTGGGGCGTTGATTACTTTTGTGCTTGTCAGAGTGCTCGTGCCCTCTGCTACCAAGCCCAGCGAAGCTACCACGAAATCCGGCGCGATGGAGCTTGTCTCGCCCGGCGGGGATATCGAAGCTATCGTAGGCTATACGCCCTCAGCTTCGGGCAACGCGGGGGACGACTATGCAAAGGCTGTCGCGTATTACCGCGAAAACACTGAGGAGTTCCGCGAGGGTTGCGACCTGGTCGACCGCGAGCAAGGCCTGCTGCGAGCGTATCAGCTGGACAAGTTCGAGAAGCTGCTGAAACTTATCGCCCCCGGCAGCTTGAAGAAGGACATGCTCTTCACCTTCGTCTACACGCCAAAACAACTGAAGGTAACCGCCCAGGCTGACGGCAGGGACGACTTGCAAAACCTCGCCGACGCCTTGGATGGCCTGTGCGTGCACAAGTACCGCGAAGGCAAAATCGGCCAAGCTATCGCAGCTGCGACCAGCGAGTTTGTGCTGGGTTGGCAGATGATGAACGAACGACGCCGGGCTGATATCGTGCTTGCGGGCATGGATATTCAGTCGCGCGCCTGCGAAAGGCTTGCGGTCTGCTATCGCAAAAAGGGCGACAAAGACAAAGCCGCCGCAGCTGGGCAGCAGGCGGCTACGATAGCCCAGGCTGGCAAAAAGTTCGCTGAGAAATTCCGCGTCGTCTGGGCAGCCAAAGCCAATCCGGGCGACATTTTCAACATCATCGACAACGACGCCGACCGTACCTGGCAGCTTGAGGGCATACTCGCTCTGGGCGTTTTGAAGTTCACCGCCAAGGGCCAAGCTGGCGATATGGAAGTGCTGGAAAAACACCTCGCCCGGGCTGATGCAAGCGACGACGAACTCACCAAAGCTGCAGCCAAGGTCGCCAGGGAATGCACGAAACAACAAATACAATCCTGGGCGGTAGGCAACTAGGCTTTTATGAATTGGCGGTGTGGGAAAATCCGAGCCAGCCTGCGCGTTGCGCGTGTGAGTGGGCCTGACGAGCCTACGGCTTTGTTGGAGCATCTTGCAGGCCTGGCTTCGCCGGTGCTGTTGGACTCTTCAGCTTCGCACGAATCGCTAGGCCGATTTAGCATCGCAGCTTGCAACCCGCGGGAAGTTTTGGAAGTTCGCGGGGGCAAGGCTTACGACCAGGCCAACCGCTGCCTGGCTGAGGATAACGAAACTCTCTGGGCCTTGCTGAATCAGGCCTTTGAATGTATCTCGCTATGCGACAAGCCTGTCGCCCAGCCCAGGCCCGCGTATCTGCCGGGCTGGATAGGTTACGTAGGCTATGAGATCGCCCGCACCGTCGAGACCCTGCCAAGTCAAGCCCAGCGAGACACGCCGCTAGCTGACCTCAGGCTGGGCTTCTACGACGCTATCGCCCTGTTTGACACTCTCGAGCGGAGTTGGCACATCGTCGAGTTGGTCTTCGACGAGCCAAGCCCGCCAAACCAAGCTGGAGCCAGGCTGCGAGAAATCCTAGCGCTCGCGAAAGCGGATAGCCACGCCCAAACCAAGACGCCAACCCCGCCCAGCGCGCCAGCCCGCGAGGCCAAGCTGCCCGGGTCGAATTTTTCGCCCGATGAATATCGCCAAGCCATCGCCCGGTGCATCGACTACATAGCAGCAGGCGATATTTTCCAGGTGAATCTCTCACAGCGGTTTGAGGTAGACCCCTGCCCCGAGCCTTTGGAAATTTATCGACAACTGCGGCGAGTCAACCCAGCTTGGTACTCAGCCTACCTGGCGTTCGAGACTGGCGGTGAGAGTTGCGCGGTGCTGTGCAGCTCGCCGGAACTTTTTTTGCGATGTCGGGATGGCCACGTGGTAACCAGGCCTATCAAGGGCACGGCTCGGCGCAGCGGCGAGCCTGCAGCTGACCGGGCAGCGGGGGCTGAACTGCTTGCCAGCGAAAAGGACAACGCCGAGCTTGCGATGATAATCGACCTGCTCCGCAACGACCTCGGGCGGGTGTGCAAGTTCGGCTCGGTTCGCGTGACGGACCCGGTCAGCCTGGAAAGCCATCCGACGGTATTTCACCTCGTTGGCACGGTCGAGGGCGACCTGCTGGAGGGCCTGGGCCAGGCGGACTTGTTGCGGGCGACGTTCCCGGGCGGGTCGATAACCGGCGCGCCGAAAATCCGCGCGATGGAAATCATCGACGAAATCGAGCCTGTCGCTCGCGGTGTGTACACAGGCTGCATCGGCATCGTCGGCGTAGCTGGCCAGGCTGAGTGGAACATCGTTATTCGCACCGCTATCTGCACGGGCAGCAGAGCGATGGTGCAGGTCGGCGGAGGCATCGTAGCAGACTCGACCGCCCAGGGCGAATACGTCGAAACGCTGGACAAAGCCCGAGCGATGCTCCAAGCAATAACCCAAGCCAAGCAGTAGCACGGGCATCTTGCCCATGCGTAGCGCGGACGTCCCGTCCATGTTTTTCTTTTTCTTGGGCCTGTTGCACAATAATTCTCGAATCCAACCATTGGATTCGATAGCCGCGTAAGAGAGGTGACTCAAAAATCTCGTTCTCGAGGCTGTTGCATAATTCCAGCCAATTAACATAAGTCCTTATTTTGCGTCGATTGGTTCCACACAAATAAGGGACTTATGAAAATCTTGGGTAATTGTGCAACAGGCTCAGTGCTCAAATCAATCCATTGGCCGCGTTATACCCACCAAACGCGTATTATTCACTTGTCAAATTTTGTCAGGCCCGAATTGTGCGACAGGCTCCCGCTTTCCTATTTTTTCGCAGGTGTTCCACTGGCAGGGAATGCGTAGCTTTTGGCGAGAGGTTCACCGCCCGCATGAGCGTCTTGAACTCTCGTCCGTGTGGCGGAACCTTGCCGTATCGCATGTGCACCACCAGGTGGGCAGCCTCGTGGGCCAGGGTAGCTGCCAGCTCGGTCGGGTGTTCCCTCAGCAGACGCGGGTTCAACTCCAGCCTCATGTCCGCAATCGCAGCCCGGCCAAGTGTCGTCGTCAGCCTGGAGTTGTAAACCACCTTCACGCGACAGGCCAAGTCCGGACAATCCCACGCCAAGCCAAGTTGCTCCAGCATCTCGCGCAAAGCGGGCAAGGCAGGCAAAGCCCCCGCAGAACTGGAAACATCCCCCGCCAGCGACAATAATTTTTGTTCAGCATCCATGCCGTACCCACAATCCTTTAAGGGAAAGTGTACTCTCGACAGGATTAGCCGTCCAATCAAAAAACGGTTGACTGGTTGACTGGTGGACTGGTGGACTGGGAAAATTTACATACCGATTTCGATAGCTATGGTATTGGGCAAACCGTCTGTGCTCCGTGCTCAAAAACCATTCGTGCAATTCGTTTTCGTTTCTTTTTCCTCCATCCTTGGATATTCTGTGTTGGATATTGGATATATGAGTCCTTCCGCTTGCTACCGGCCTGGTTGGCAGGTAGACTCTGGGGATGACCGAACGGATACGGACAGCGACAAAGTCGACCTGGCGAAGCTCGTTTTTGCTGGGCTTGGCTGGGGCGGTGCTGATTGCGGGGTTGCACCTGCTGGGCTTGGACAACCGGGCTGAGCTGTTGGCGCTGAACTTGCGATTCCGCTACCACAGCCAGGCCAAGTCGCTCAAGGGCATCGTCAATATCGACATCGACGACGGCAGCCTGGACGCTCTGGGTCGTTGGCCCTGGCCCAGGGAGACCCTGGCGGGGGTTGTCGAATCGCTCCAGGCTTGCGGGGCCGGGAAGATTGTGCTGGATATCATTCTGCCCACACCCCAGCAGGTTCGCTACGTCAACCCTGCTGCGGAAGTTTCGCGGTGGGACCGTTCCAGCCGGGCAGTTGACACTCAGCCTGACGCGGTTTTCGACGACGCCATTCTCGCAAAAACTATCCGACAAGGCGGCGATGTGTTCGTGCCGATGCACGTTGCGATATTGGCCCAGCCCCCAGCCAGGGCGGAGTTTGCAGCCAGGCTTTTGAACCAAAATCCCGATATGAGTTTCGCGGAGTTTCGCGAGAAATACGAATCAGCCAACCGAACCGCTGCGACAAAACTCGATATCGATGTCAAAAAACTCTCGCAGATTTATTTGCGTCGCCGGGCGATCTTGGCCTTGGAGCGTTTAGCTCTGCCCAGCCAGGTTGTCGCTGGGCTTGAGATTTCCAATAGCGAGATGACCCCGCCGGTCTTGTCGCTGGGCCGGGCTGCTTACGGGTCGGGGTTCGTAACTTTTGTGCCCGACACTGACAGCATGGCCAGGCGTGTGCAACTGCTAACCAGATGCGATGGGAAAATTTATCCGCAACTAGCTTTTGCGGTAGCTCTGGATGTCTACAAAGCCAGGCATGGGCCCGTGTCGATATCAGCCAAGCCAGGCCAACTGAAGTTACGCGGAGCTGACGGGGCGGAGTTGTCGATACCGCTTGACCGGGCAGGAGCTATGCTCGTAAATTGGGCGCGGTGGTCTTGGCTGGACCAGGCTGGGCAGGTTGGCCCGGGGCATATTTCCGCTGCTTACGTTGCGGAGGTTTGGTTGGCCCGTCGGCGGCTGGCTAGGCTTGGCGACTTGGCACAGTTGTTGCGGATGCGGTTTCTCGCGTTGGGATTTCCCGAGGACGTCCTGCCCCCCGGCGACGCCGAGGCTTCGCACCAGTTAGCCCAGCTGTTGCGTCAGTCGGACGAAATTTACAAATCTCGCGTGCGGGCAGAGGGTCAATATCTCTGGTCGCAGCTGTTCGACCCCGCTGGGGCGCCGGACCAGGCCAAGGCTCTTGCGACGCTTCGCCAGGCGGAGGACGACATCGAAGCTCGTCTGCCCGAGCTATCAGCCAGGCTCGTCGCGACGCTCCGCAAACCCGAGACGCTGAAAAAATTCGCCCCCGACGCCCAAGCCCAGGCCCGGGCGAAAAAGATACTCGCCCAGCTGGATACTATCCCGGACAGAAAGCAGAAAATCCAACGTCGCCTGGCAGAGCGAGTCGAGAAAGTCAGCCAACGGGTCGCGGGGAAAATATGCTTCATAGGCTCGACCTCGACCGGCGCGCCGGACTTCGTGCCGACCCCGATAAGCCCGCGAACGCCCGGCGTGGTAGTTCACGCCAACGCGCTGGGTACCATCCTCTCGGAGCGATTCATCCGCCAAAGTTCCCCGGCGGTGAATATCCTTGCTATCATGTTGGCTGGGGCGTTGGTCTCGCTGTTGGCTGCTCGGCTACCCGTGCCGCAGGCCGGGGCGAGCACAGTTGCACTGGCGGGAGCGTACTACATAATAAACGCCTTCGTCCTGTTTGGCCTATGGCGATATTGGCTGGTGATGATAGCGCCGCCAGCTGCGATGTTAGCCAGTTTTTTGGTGGTTACCGCGTATCGACAGCTCACCGAGGAACGGGCCAAGCGACACATCCGGGACATGTTCGCCCATGCTCTCTCGCCCGAGCTGGTGGACAAGCTGCTGGAGGACCCGTCCCTGGCCCAGCTTGGCGGACAAAGTCGTCGGCTGAGTTTCGTCTTTTCCGACCTGGGCGGGTTCACGTCGCTGTCGGAAAAACTCGGGCCTGAGGAAACCGTCCGCCTGCTCAACCGATACTTCGACCGCATGACCGACGTTATCCAGACCCGACACGGAGGCTATCTTAACAAGTTCCTCGGCGACGGTATTTTCGCGTTTTTCGGCGCGCCGATTTTCCAGACCGACCACGCGAGCAGAGCTATCCGCTCAGCGGTCGAGTGTCTCCAGGCTGTAGCCCAGCTGAATGAGGAATTGGCCCAGGAAGGATACCCCGCCCAGCTGGTCGTGCGGATAGGCGTGTCGACCGGCGAGGCGATGGTGGGCAATTGCGGCTCAAGCCAACGGATGGACTACACCGCAATCGGCGACAACGTGAACCTCGCAGCCCGGCTTGAGGCAGCTAACAAATTCTTCAACTCGAATATCCTCGTGGACGAAGCGACCTGGCGAGACGCCGAGCAGGCCCAGGCTTGCGACGACGACACTAAGCTGCTGGGCAGGCCTATGGGTCGGGTCTACGTTACGGGCCAGGCCAGGCCTTTGTGGATATGGGAAATCGTAGGCCAGGGGGACAAGCTCGATCCAAAACTTCGCGACGCCCTGGCTGACTTTACGCGGGCGATCGAGTTTTTCAAGCAGCGACAATACGCCCAGGCGGCAGAGTTGCTCGAAGCCTGTCAACAAGCAATGCCCGACGATAAACCCACAGCTATCTATTTGGAATTATCTCGTCAGGGCCAAGCCCTGCCAGCTGACAAAGACCCAACCCCGGCGAAATCAGGAGCCAAAGGCGTAGACCGCATCGCCCTGCCATGGGAATGAGACCGGTGGCTGGTTGACTGGTTAACTGGTTAACTGGTTAACTGGTTGACTGGTTGATTGGGTGGCGTCTCGCCCATGTTTTTTCTGTTTTTTTCTTGTCATTCCCGCAATGAGGCTCCGCAAAAAATGTGAAAGTTTACGATAATAGAACTTGCCAAACAAAAATCAGCTCATAGAATCACCGCCTTGACGTTTTTTAATTTGGCTACTTTGAAATTGGGAGTACTAGCTGTGACTGGTAAAGAACGAGTATTGGCTGCGATGAAATTGCAGCAGGTGGACCGGACGCCGTGGGTACCTTTTGTCGGTGTGCATGGCGGTAAGATTCTGGGCTTCTCCGCGTCGGAGTTTCTCAAAAGTTCCGACAAAATGGTCGCTGGCGTTCAGGCTGCGATTGAGCGGTATCAGCCTGACGGTATTCCGGTCGCCTTTGACCTGCAGATCGAGGCTGAGACGTTTGGCTGTGAGCTGAACTGGTCTGACGACACGCCCCCAGCTGTAACCAGCCATCCGCTGAGCAGCGGAGTTTCGCTGGACAAAATCTCCGTGCCAACCCGAGATGACGGGCGAATTCCGCTGGTTCTCCAAGCTACGCGAGAGCTGCGGCAGGCCAATCCGGACATCGCACTATATGGCTTAATCACAGGCCCGTTCACGCTGGCGTTGCACCTTATGGGCACCGATATTTTCATGAAAATGTTCGACGCCCCCGAGGAAATAGCTGCGACGATGGAGTTTTGCACCGCTACCTGCAATGCACTGAGCGAATACTATATTGAAGCGGGCTGCGACATCGTTGCCGTCGTCGACCCCATGACCAGCCAAATCGGCCCGGACCAATTCAAGGAATTCGTCGGCCCATCTGCCAGCGCGGTCTTCGATTTTATCCATGAAAAAGGGGCTATGAGTTCGTTCTTCGTCTGTGGCCACGCCGAGCAAAACCTGCATGTTATGTGCGATTGCAAGCCTGACAACGTATCCGTTGACGAAAATATCCCGCTCGATACGATCAAGGACATTTGTCTTGGGCGTGGGGTTAGCTTTGGCGGCAATATGCAGTTGACGACTGTGCTGCTGCTTGGCAAGCCCATCGACGCACAACGCAACGCCATCGAGTGTATGGAAATCGGCGGCGAGAAAGGGTTCATTCTTGCCCCGGGGTGCGACCTGCCGTTCGACACGCCGGTGGAAAATCTCGAAGCGGTTACCAAGGTCGTTCACGACCCATACGAGCGCGACGCTATCAAAGCCATGGCTGTGGAAGAGGTGAGTCAGGACCTGCTGGACATGAGCGACTATGGCCAGAGCGACAAGGTTATCGTCGACATCATCACGCTCGACAGCGAAGCTTGCGCTCCCTGCCAGTACATGGTCGAGTCCGTCAAACAGATCGCGCCGGAGTTCGAGGGCATCGTCGAATGGCGGGAGCACAAGATAAAATATCGCGAGAGCCTTGTGTTTATGACGTCGCTTATGGTTCGCAATATCCCGACGATTTGTATCGATGGGCAGATACGTTTTGTCTCGCGAATTCCAGCTCGCGACGAGCTTCTCAAAGCTGTGCGGGATAGAATCCTCGAGAAGATGCGGATCAAAATTGCCCGCCGGCGTGGCAGGATGTACCTGTTGTGCTCGCCGGATCATTGCAGTCAGGAAGACACCAAGAAGTTGCGGGCGAATGTAGACAAGGCTGTGGCTGAACTCGGCGTGGAGATAGACGTGAAGCTTATCAGCGACGACAAGGATATCCTCGCATTTGGCGTCCTGCCCAAGCAGACCCCCGCGGTCGTCTCGGCCAAGTATCGCACGAGGTCCAGCCACCACGTGCCAGAGGCGTCCATCGTCAAGGAATGGATCAAAGATATACTGTAAGAAGGTGTGAAGGTGTCTTCGAAAATTCCGATCATTCTCATCACGGGTTATCTTGGCTCGGGCAAGACTACGTTTGTGAATCATCTGCTTACCCTGCCGGAGATTGCTCGCCGCAAGGTCGCGCTGGTTATCAACGAGTTCGGCAGCCTTGGCGTGGACGGGTCGCTGGTGGACTCGGCCCGGGCTGGAAAAAAATATGAGATAAACAGTGGCAGCCTGTTCTGCAGCTGTACCAAGCTCCAGCTCGTCGCGACGCTTCAGGATATCGCCGAGGCCAGGCCTGATATCATGCTAATCGAAGCGACCGGCATAGCGGAACCCGCTGACGTTTTATCGCTGATTTCCGACGTGCCAAGCCTGGCTGAGCAGTTCACCGTCCAGGCTACGGTAGGGCTTATCGACGCGAAAAATTTTACGAAGGTCGTCGCGTTTATGGCCGCTGCTCGCAGACAGGCTGAAAGTGTCGATGGTCTGGTCGTCAACAAAACGGACCTGGTCTCCCCCGCCCAGCTGCAACAGCTCCGTGTTTTGCTCGGGGAAATGAACCCTCGCGCCCCGCAGATAAGCGTTACCCAGGGCGGCGTGTCCATGGATTGGCTAAACTCGCTCCAACCGATTTCCGCTATGGACACTCGCCGCTGCGATAGGCCTCCGGTGAATATTTTCTCTGCCAGTATCCAGACAGGCAGGCCAGTGAATCGGCAGGCGTTTATGAAAACGCTGGCGGATTACAGCGAAAATATGCTGCGATTGAAGGGCAATGTAGATTTCGGCGATGGGCCTGTGTTCGTAGAATTGGCTGGCGGAGATTTTCTGACCAAGCCCGCGGTGAATATAAAAGGCGCCGACTCGGGAACAGCCCTGGCCGTGATAGCCTGGAATATGGACAAGAAAAAACTCACCGCTGCGTTTGAAAAAACATTCTCAAATCAATCAGCATAAAAGCTTCCGCAATCATTATTCATTAACGTCTCACGTTATCTTGTTCTTCCCGCCTTCACGGGAATAACAAAAAAAAACATAGACGAGACGTCCATGCTACGGCAAAACACAGCCGGGGGCGGCTGTACTACATTCTTATCGGCCCAGGCGGGAGTTGAACTCGCCTACGGGGAAGGCCAGGCCCGGCTTGGCTGAGGCTGTCAGTTCGCTGGCGAGGTAGATGTTTTCCGCTCGGATGCCGCACTTGAGTTGCAAGCTGCGGATTAGTCCCAGCAGAGCTTCGAACTGTTGGCTCCCCGGGCTGTTGGTGGAGAAGTCGCCGATGAGGCAAACGCCGATGCTGTCGGAATTGAAATCCCGGCCTGCGACATAAATGTGATGCCCCGCCCTCTGCTGTCGCCAAAGGTTCGTTGGCTTGACCTGCCAACCCGTCGCGTCGGGCTTTGCGGAGATTACAAAATGAGACCGCCCCGGCAGCGTGTCAGCCCCGCCCAGCGAAGAGTTCACGACGATTCGACGCCAGCGCGACGAGGCAACCACACCGCCCACCGCAGCAGAGCTGCGAATGCTCGCGAGTATCTCGTTGCTCGGGCGCGGCGGCTGCGACTCCATCGCCATCAAGAGCAAAGCTCCGACGGTCATGGCAACGAGCAGCGCGCCGAGCACCTTGGTTGTGCGCGTGTCTATCATCCGATCCCAGTGATGCATTGTAAACGTAATTGTGCTGGACAATTTTGGCCTCCTACTCTAATTAAGGTATCGGCCAAGTTCAAGAAAAACCGCCACTTTTTTGTGCCGACAATCGGGCAGGAAAAACCGCTACAACACACGTCCCCGCAAAGATATATGGACTTATCAACAGGTTATCCACGAAAAATTTTTTTGCCTTACTCCTGCGAAATGCTGATATCCTGGCCAAATGTCCGCAGGATTTCGAGTTTCTCCGCTGCGATGTTCGCGCGGATATCGACCACGGCGTCGTCGTAATTCTGCCGCTCTATCTCGGCGTGCTGCGCGATGTAACTCATCAGCCTGCCGTTGCGAAAGTTGGCCTGGAGCCTTACGCGAACATGCGAGCCGCTGGCCCGCTGGGCGACCGTGTCCAGAAGCTCGTCCGCTCCCTTGCCCGTCGCAGCGGAGACGAACAGCGAGTTTGGATGCCTCTTGCTCAGGGTCGCGTAAAGAGTTGGGTCGAGGATTTTGTCTATCTTGTTCAGCACGAGCAGTTCGTTTTCGCGCGGGCAGCCAAGCTCAGCCAGCACTTTCCGCACGGCTGTTATTTCGTCGTCCACTCGCTCGTGCGAAGCGTCGGCCACATGGATCAACAGGTCGGCGTGGATAGCTTCTTCGAGCGTCGCGCGGAAGCTGGCTACCAGGTGGTGGGGCAGGTCGCGGACGAACCCGACCGTGTCGCTCAGCAGCACGTCGCGCCCCTGGGCAAGGTTCCACTTGCGGGTTTTTGTCTCGAGCGTCGCGAAGAGTTTGTCCGCGACGTATGTGCCCGTGCCGGTCAGCAGGTTCATCATAGTACTCTTGCCCGCGTTGGTATAGCCCACCAGGCAGACGCAGAACGACTCGCCCCGGCTACGGACTTCGCGAAGCTTGCGACGGTCGATGGCTGCGAGTTTTTCCTTGAGATAGCTGACGCGTTTTTGCACGATTCGCCGGTCGGTTTCGATCTGTCTCTCGCCGGGGCCTCTCGTGCCAACCCCGCCGCCGTGGCGGTCGAGATGGCTCCACATGCCGGTGAGCCTGGGGTAGGTGTATTCCAGCTGGGCCAGTTCGACCTGGAGTCGACTTTGAGCGGTGCTTGCATGGGCGGCGAAGATGTCGAGGATAAGTTCGCTGCGGTCGACGACCTTGCAGTCGGTGATTTTTTCCAGCTCACGAATTTGACCCGGAGCCAGGTCGTTGTCGAAGAGGACGCAGTCGATTTCGTTTTGCTCGCAGCGGTCTGCTATCTGCTGGGCCTTGCCCTTGCCAACATACATGCCGGGGTGAGGCTTGTCGCGCTTGGCGAGAATCTGGTCGACAACTTCCGCCCCAGCGGTGGCCGCCAAGCTTCGCAGCTCGCCCAACGGGTCGCGCGGGTCAGCTGTGGAGTTTGGCAGGATAACACCAACCACCAAAACCCGTTCCGTCTCCTGCCCAAGAAGTATTTCGTCTCGTTTAGACTCAATCATGTGATACCACGATTGCGTTTTGATTGTTCATATTTATCATTTCGAGGCTTGAGCTTTCTTTCGTTTTAGCAATAGGCCTATTTGTGAAATTCTGTTGGGATGGATTATGAGGATGGCGACGCCGCCGACGATGTTGCCCAGCGTAACGGGCAGGATGTTTTCGAACATGGGATACGTCTGGTGCAGGGCCGTGCCGTCGACCAACATGCCGACAGTTATCAGGTACATGTTGGCCACGCAATGCTCGAAGCCACACGCGACGAAGCATGTTATCGGCAGGATGATTGCGAAGATTTTCGAGACGATGTCCTTGGCCATGATGGCCATGATTATCGCGAGGATGACAAGCATGTTGCAGAAAATCCCGCGGACGAACGCCTCGGTGAACGGGATAGCGAGTTTGGCGTGTGCTATTTTCACCGCCAGCTCGCCCAGGCTGTTCGGCTCGCCAGCCCTGCCGAACAGGCCTGTTTGCCCCATCAGCACCGCGAAGGCCACCGAACCTATGAAGTTGCCGATGTAGACCGTAAGCCAATTTCGCAACATCCGTCGCTTGGGGATCATGCCGGAAAACACGCCGATGAGGATCGTAACATTGCCCGTGAACAGCTCAGCCCCGGCGATAATAACCAGCACCAGGCCAACGCTAAAAAGAGCTCCGCCGAGAATCTTGCCAAGCCCAGCTGCGACGGTAACGAGAAACAGCTGCCCGCCAAAACCTATATAAAGCCCCGCCAAAATACCCAGGAGCAAAAGCTGCCAGATTTTCGTATTGGCTTTGCTTACGCCCAGCTTGGATATAGCGAAAGTAACGTCCTTATGACTCAAACTCGGATGATACGCTTGCGGCTTGTCCATCGGTTTTCCTTAGAAAAAGTTATCAGTTATCAGTTGTCAGTTATCAGTTGTCAGTTGTCAGTTATCAGTAAAAGCAAAAGAAAAAAACGGCACCCAACTTGGTTACTGGCTCAATGGACAATCCCCATGGCTACCCAATCCTTTTTTTATCAAAAAAAATCCGTGTAATCTTCTTTAAATCCGTGTAACCCATGGACTCCTATTCCCTATTTGCCTATTGCCTATTCCCCTGAAATAATTTGTAGTAGTGGTTTTGGTCTGTCGGTTTCCGGTACGAAACTGGGTCTTGCTGCCCATGGCGTGGCTGACAGTACGCCTGTCAGGTCCATCCAGTGTTGCAGGCGTGCTGGCTTCAGGCCCCATGTCATGTGGAAATGATTGGCTGGGGCGTATTGTTTGTACTCGCCCATTGTCGCGTATTTCGGCGTAACAAACGTGTGAGGCCAATTCCAATTCGATGTATTGGCTACGGCCTGGGCCAGTTCCGCCGGCAACTCGACGGTGGTTGCCTCGTCCCAGACCAGTGCGAATTTGTCGGTGGTTTGACAGTACGCCATTCGTCCGGCGACTCCTGTAATGCCGCCGGGCGAGAAGAACGTTACGCTGTTTCCGCCGCCCGGGAAGTAGCCCGCCTCAGCTATCGGCATGGAGACGTTTTTCATGCACGCGGTCATCGAGGCCCCCGGAGCCGCTGCCCAGTTGAAGCTGGCAGAGCCTGAGTTATCGCCATCAACGAAGCCTCGCTGCGCCCACAGGTCGTTCTTGCTGAACTTGATTTTCATCTTCTCCGCCAGGGATTGAATCTCGCTCGGCTCCCAGACTTTTCGGAAGTCCATAAACAACGGCGGATTGCCGCCCGAAAGCCAAGTGAACACCAGCTGCGTCAGCAACCCCTGAACATCCGCTTCGGTCGCATAGGGCAGGGCGGGCTTGGCGCCGTTGTGGTCGAAGGTGCTGTTGAAGAGCGACTCCATCGGGTCTGCTACGGGCAGGGGATTGCCCATTGGCTCGGAACCCCATTCGAGTTGGCTCATAAACCCGCCACCGACCGCGTTAAGCTCAGCCATGACGTCGCGTACTATAAGGTACATCGCCAGCGACTGATTGAACCGCTCGCTGTCAGCCTCGCCGGACAGCTCGACTCGTTGGCCGACGTGGCGGTCGACCCACTTTCGCAGTGCAACGAGTTCCTTGGCGTCGTATGCTTTTTTCAGCAGCATGTCTGACAGGAGCTTCATATCCAGCCTGGTAATCTCCAAGCCAAACGTCTTCCGCGTCGGCAGAATATGGGCCAGTGCGGTTTCCATGCCCATCGAGTCGTGCCCGAAAACCACGACCCGCCTGCCCTTCAAGCCAGCTGTGGTCAGAGCACCATAACACCAGTCGATAAGAGCCTCAGTCGTGGCCGGGGTCATTTTGGGGTTCTGTCCCGTGTCAGGCCAGCTGCCCACATTCAGCGCAGTCAGGCGACCCGTCTGGGCCAGGGCACCGTTGACGGCATGGGCATATACCACGCCGGGCTTCGGGCCTGAGTTGCCGCAGGTTATATTCACCGGCACGTCGGCTGGCAGCTGGGCCAGGAGACTCATAAGCGTCAGCTGCGGAAAGGCCCAGGTGTCCGGCGTGCAGATAATCGCGTCAACCCCAGCGGTGCGAAACTGCCGGGCGACCAGGTCAGCTTGCTTTTCGCCGTCGATCAGCACTGGCGAGTAAACCACGTTCACCGGCGTGCCGTCGGGCATTTTCACGCCCTTGGCGACGGCTTCTGCTACCATCTGAACGATATTGACGCAGCGGCTACGCGACTCGGCGTCGATGCGCGGGTCCGACGTGGCACACACGCCAAAAGTTACAGGCCTGCTCTGGGCCTTACGCGATGCGGGAAGTTTTTTCAGGTTATCCAATGTCTTAGCCATTCCGTTTTCTCCTGCGATAAGTGCGTCTCTGCTAATCGACAAGTGCTCTAGAATATCACGCCAACCCCCCGCTGACAAGAGGCCAGATGCGAGGAAAAAATATCCGTTCTCCCCTCGGCGGGCCTGTTGGTGTATCATGCTGGTCTATGAGCGAGGCTGCGGAAAAAATCAGCTCCATGCCCATCGGCGTGTTCGACTCGGGCCTGGGCGGGCTTACGGTGTTGCGGGAACTTTTCCGCACCATGCCCGGCGAGGACATCGTCTACCTCGGCGACAGTGCCCGCGTGCCATACGGCATAAAGTCGCTCGAAACCGTCCGGCGGTTCGCTGTGGAAGACGCGGCGTTCCTCAGCCGATTCGACCCCAAGCTGATAATCGTAGCTTGCAACACCGCCAGCGCCGCGGCTATCGACGCGGTACGGGCCTCGACCGCGGCGCCGGTTGTGGACGTCATCGCACCAGGGGCCTCGGCCGCACTGGCGGCAACGCCCGGGCCTATCGGTGTATTGGCGACCGAAGCTACCGTCGCCAGCGGTGCCTATCAGCAAGCCATCGCAGCTGTGGACCCAGCTCGGAAAGTCCTCGCCACCGCGGCCCCGCTACTCGTGCCGATAGTAGAGGAAGGCCGGCCTCAGGACGACCCGATAGTAACGCATGTGCTGTGCGATTACCTGCGAGGCTTGCAGCGACTTAGGCCTGGCGCGCTGATTTTGGGTTGCACGCACTATCCTCTCCTGGCCGGGGCGATAGGAAAACTCATGGGGCCTGACACGCGGCTAATCAGCAGTGCCGCCGCAGCTGGGGCCGAGGTGAAACGAAAACTCGCCGAGCAAAATTTGCTGCACCCTGCCAAAATCCCAGGCCATCTGCTATGCTATACAACCGACAACCCGAAACGCTTCGCCGAGCTGGGCGAGCGATTCGCAGGCCGGGCCATTGACCGGGTTGAATATGTCGGCACAGACGAACTGAAAACCGAAGCCAGGATATCTACAAGCGAAAATATATGCGAATGAAACGAGCGAATTTTACGAACCTTTTGCTGCTGTTGGCCCTGGGGGCCTCGGCCTGGCCGGTCGGCTGCGGCAGTAAGGACAAGAGCGTATACACGCTGGATTATCAGGTTAAAAAGATGTTCGGTGCCGAGAGCGTTACCCCAGCCCAGCAGGCCGCGATGGCTTTCGACGCCAACGATCCCGACATTCGCAGGACAGCTATCGAACTGTTGTCCCGCAAAAAATGGGCCTTGCGAGACCCGTATCTTAAGAGGTTCGCCCAGCTCACCAAGCCAGGCCTGGAGAAAGACCCGTCCGTCCGGGCTGTGGCTGTGCGGGCACTAGGCAAGGCGCGGAACCGAAAATACATGCCGGAAATTCTCGCCGCTCTGGGCGACCCCTCGCCAGTGGTGCGGTGGGACGCCGCGGTGGTGTTGCAAACCCTGCCCGACGCCCAGGCTATTATGACGCTGCAGAAACTCGCTATTTCCGACAAGTCCATCGACGTACGGGCCTCGGCTGCGACTGCGTTGCGACAATATCGAACCTCAGCTGTCTACCGCACGCTGCTGCGATGCCTGGACGACGAAGACTTCACCGTCCGCGACGCAGCCCACAGCTCGCTGGTATATCAGACCGGACGAGACGAAGGTTTCGACCCGGAAAGATGGTCGCAACGCTCCGGCCAGGTCGGCATGGAAACCCTGCCCGAGCCGGTTGTATACTATAAAAAAAGGCCCTGGTGGGACTGGGCGAAAATTACCAAGGAAACCAAAGCTATGAATCCAAAGCGAGACGAACAAGACCAGCCAGGTCCAACAAGTGACAAAACAGAAAACCAACGTCCATGGTGGGACTGGTTCGGTACGAAAAAATAAGCAGGATTCTGGAGGCCGGTGGGTGGTTCCCGAAGAACAAGGGGCCTGCCCACGCGGTTGGGCCAGGATTTTCACATACCGGAGAAAAACAAAGTGGGAAGCGTCGTCGCCGAAAAATTCAGACTCGCTGCTGATCTGCTAGCCAACGACGCCGGGCGCGCGGGCAATGTGGTGAACCTTGGCGCTCCGGAGCGGGTCGTCATCGCTGGCGATATCCATGGCCATCGCGGGAACCTCTCGAAAATAATATCCCACGCAACCAGTGCGGGCCAGGCCCCCGCGACCCTTGTTTTACAGGAGATTATCCACGGGCCAGCCGATCCTCGCAGCGGAAACGACCGTAGCATCGAGCTGTTGCTGCGGGTAGCAAGGCTGAAAATCGATTGGCCCGATCGTGTGCACATTCTGCTGGGCAATCACGACGTAGCCCAGCTTACCGGCAATGAAATTACCAAAAACGCTGCGGGCTGCTGTCGGGCGTTTGAGGCTGGGGCGAATTTTTGCTTTGGTCAGGACGGGCCGGAAGTTTACCAGGCTGCGTTGAAATTTTTCCGGGCCTTGCCCCTGGCGATGCGATTTGACAATGGCGTGCTGGCTTGTCATTCCCTGCCGTCGCCCCACCGTGCCAAGTTGGCGGGGGTGGAGATTCTCTCACGCCCCAGTACAGAGGCGGACTATCACCGCAACGGCCCCGCCTACGAGTGGACATGGGGGCGAGACCAGACCCCCGAGCAGCTGGACGAGTTGGCAGCGGAGTTGGGGGCGGAGTTTTTCGTGTTGGGACATCGGCACATAGAGGCCGGCAGCCTGGCCATTCCCGACCGGGCGGTGGCTATCAATTCCGACGGCCCGGCTGGGTGCGTCTTCGAGTTCTCACCGCGGGACGATGCCGCTATGAATATGACAACCCTGCCGAAGTTCGTTAAACGAATTTCGAGCCTATAATGGAGCATAAATTTGCAAACACTAACCGGAAAACAGAAGCGTCAACTCCGCGGCCAGGGTCAAAGGCTGGAGGTAACCCTCGCCGTCGGCCAGGGGGGGGTTAGCGAGAATTTTATCGGGGAAGTCTCCCGCCATCTCGATTCGCGCGAGCTTATTAAGGTTCGCCTGTTCGACGAGCGAGGCCGAGCCAGGCAGGCCGCAGCAGAGCGAATCGCCGAGCGGACCCGCTCGATATGCGTCGGCGTGGTAGGCAAAACCCTGCTTCTATACAGACCGACAGAGTTGTAAAAAGGCGAATGAGGAATATATAGTTATGGTTACAAAATTACTTAGAGAACTTGTCAACTCGCAGTCCACTCCTGACTGTGGCGAACTGGGCGCAGCAGGGGTTTTGCAAAACTTCTTCAGCCAGCACAATATCCCCGCGAAGCTCGACGTCTGGGATACCAACCGGGCCAATATCACCGCTACGATTAAAGGCGACGGATCGGCGGAAGCACTGCTTTTTGCCTGCCATAGCGACGTTGTCCCAGCTGGCGAGTCGCCTTGGTCTACCCCGCCATATGAGGCGACCGAAAAAGACGGGAAGATTTTCGGCAGGGGTACCTGCGACATGAAGGCAGGCCTGGCCTGCATTGCCGCAGCAGCGGTGGAGATTCAAAATGCGGGAACCAAACTTAAAGGCGATATTATTATCACAGCCACAGCTGGCGAGGAAGTCGACGCGTGCGGCGTGAAAAAGTTTGTCGCGGAATATGAAAAAACCCTGCCGAAATTAGCTGGTGTGATACTCCCCGAGCCTACCGATTTTAATATTATTACATCGCATCGTGGCATATGTTGGCTGCGGGTTCACACCCTGGGCAAGACGGCGCATGGCTCGATGCCGCACCTGGGCATCAACGCCATAACATCTATGAATACCCTGTTAAATCGGCTGGGCGATTACAAACCCACCTCGCCAGGTGCGCTGGAGGCGGACCTTTCCACCGTGAGTATCAATCAGATTCACGGCGGCCAGGCTACCAATGTTATACCAGACAGTTGCTTCATCGAGCTTGATATCAGAATAGCGGCTGGTCTAAGTTACGAAACGGTAATTTGCGACATACGTGAAATCATCGAAAAGTTGAAGTCTTGCAATAATGACTTTCAGGCTGAGATAGAGATCATCCGCACGGTCTCGCCATTGCAAACCGACCCGGAATGCGGGTTTGTCCAAAAACTCTGCCAGGCAACCGATACAGGCGAAACAAAATCGGTTGGTTACACGACGGATGGCCCTTATTTAACGGCGTTAAACGCACCGATAGTAGTGTTTGGCCCGGGCAAGACCGCTCTGGCGCATCAGCCTGACGAATATGTGGATATTGCCGATCTCACCCGCGCGGTTGATGTTTACACGGATGTTATTAAAAAGTTTATTGTGTAGTTATTAAAGTTTAAGTGAAATGCTTAAAAAACAACAAACCGAGCTTCGGGATTTTGGCCAAAGGAGCGGTCTGAAAGTTTATCCCGTAAGTATAGGGGCGATGAGGCTGCCTGCTGATGAGCAAGAGGCGATAGCTTTGATGCGAATGGCGATGGACGCGGGGATGGTCTATATAGATACGTCCAGAGGCTACGCTGATAGCGAAATTAAGGTTGGTAAAAGTCTCAAGGACGGCTATCGCGACAAGGCAATCCTCTCTACGAAATGGTCGCCATGGAACCTCAAAGTTCAGGACGATGACGACACCTCAGCTGATTGCACCTACAAGCGGATTATCGAATCCATGGAGCGACTGGGTGTTGAGTACCTCGATTTTTATCAAATTTGGAGTATCAACAATTCGGAGCATTATGCCCAGGCTACCAAAAGTGGTGGAATGTTGGACGGAATCCGCCGGGCTGTGGACGAGGGGCTTGTTGGGCATATTGGCTTTACGACGCACGATACACCCGAGAATATAAGCAGATATCTCGACGAGGCCGACTGGTGTGAGGCCATTTTGTGTACCCATAATATCATGGATCAAACTTATAGTCCCGTGCTCGCCAAGGCCCATCGCAAAGGCATCGCAACCATAGTTATGAACCCCATAGCAGGAGGGATGCTCGCGGAAGATTCGTCTCTGCTCAGCCAGGCCGTGCGGGAAACGCTGGGGGGCGACGATGTCGTCGAAGCTGGCCATCGGTATCTGCATGGCAACTCGGATGTCGATACGATTCTCTGCGGTATCAGCAAGAAGTCTGACGTGGCATCGACGTTGGCGAATTATCGCAAGCCTGCTCTGACGCAGGAACAACGCAAGGCAATCGAGCAGGCGATGGCGGGCTTGTCTTCCGGGCAGCAGGGGTTTTGCACTGGTTGCGGGTATTGTCTGCCCTGCCCGCAGGGGATAAATATCCCCGCCATGATGCAGGTCGTTTATCACGACAAAATTTTGCAGGTACCCAGGCGGGCTGGGGCGCTTTACCGGTGGGCGATAAATCCAGCCAGCGGCGAGCCATCCGGGCCGCCGGCGGACTGCGCGCGGTGCGGCGAGTGCGAAAAACGTTGCACGCGGCATCTGAAAATTACCGAGGAGATGGAATACCTGGCCAGGAAATACGGGAAACATTAGTTTTTGCGGGGGATTTGTGTTATATAAGCTGTTCTGCGCATCGGGCCTGCGGGCCGCGGTGCATGGAGATGGCATGGAACTTCCGCGACGAGACAATGGGGACGAACTGCTCAGGCCCGGCGAATTGACCGGCCTGATAGCCTCGCTGCGCAAACTCTCCACCCGTCAAAATATCTCGACCGTTATCGCCTGCACGTTCGATTTCCGCACGAGAGTGCTGCCGTTCATCTTCGCCGACATTCGTCTGATACCGGCTGGGCCCAGAGCCATCGCTTCGGCGATGCTTGCTGCGGGGTTCGAGAAAACCCGTATCGTCCTGCAGCACTGGAACAAAAACTTCCAGCCATCGCGGATGAAGCTCGATGGCCAGGTGCCGGACGTTTTCATGATATCCAGCATGGGGATGCACATTGATTGCGCGCGGCAGCTCTTGCGAGATGTCGCAAAAATCCCCGCGGACAAGAGGCCTTTGGTTGTCGCCGGCGGCAGCCTGTGCGTCTACGAAGCCTGGGAACTTTTCAGCACCGACCCAGCCGACCCGTTCGCCCCGGATGTCGCGGTAACGGGCGAGGAGTTCGTTACGCTTTCCCTGCTGGAACGGCTGATGTCCAATCGAGGCCAGGGCGAATCGCTCGCCCAAACCCTCCGCCGAGTGAAGGGGCAGGGCCTGCTGGACGACATCCCCGGGCTGGTTTACCCCGTAGGCCCAGAGGGGAGCATCGCCGAGGAGCTGGTCGATACCGGCATACAAAGGCTGCTGGGCGACCTGGACGAAAAGCCCTCACCGGTGGGCGGATATGCTATCGTCGAGCCGCCAAGCCGACGCGCGACACTGTCGTCGGCCCCGCTCCCAGCCAATAAAATTCACAAGCTAAGTCCGCTTGCCACCATCGTGATGACGCTGGGCTGCAAGTTCGGCTGTCCGTATTGTCCGATCCCAGCCTACAATCAGCGGCAGTATCGCACCAAAAGTGGCCTGCGGATAGCGGAGGATATCCGTCAGCTGAACCTGACATATGGCTTGCGGATATTTTTCGGGGCGGACGATAATTTCTTCAACAATCCCGAGCGCACGCTGGAAATATCCCAGGCTCTTGCCCGGGCGGAAATCGCCGGCAAGCCCCTGCGACGCCGGGCGAGGATAGCGACTGAAGTTACCGTATACGACACGATAAAGATGGCTGAGCATTTGCCGTTGGTTCGCAAGGCTGGTTTTCGGGCGTTTTGGCTGGGCGTGGAAGACATGACCGGCAGCCTGGTTTCCAAGGGTCAGACGGTCGACTCGACCACGCGGGCCTTTGAGTTGTTGCGGAATAACGGCATCGTCCCCAACCCGATGATGATGCACCACGACGATCAGCCGTTGCTAACCCCTGGCCGGGCTGACGGGCTTTTGAACCAGGTTCATCTGCTGCAAAAGGCTGGGGCTGGGAGCCTGCAGGTGCTGATGCTGGTTCCCTCGCAAGGCTCGAAGCTGTACTGCCAGACATATCAATCAGGCATGGTTTATGATGTCGTAGCTGGGCGGAAGGTGCAGCCTTACATGATGGACGGCAGTTATGTTATTGCGTCGAACTCGCCTCAGCCCTGGAAACAACAGTTCAATATCCTCCTGGCCTATTTGTTCTTCTACAATCCGCTGCGGATATTGGCTCTGCTGGGCAGGCCCGGCAGCAATCAACTGATGCTTGATATTGGCTTTCAGTTGGCGGGCCTGGCCGGGCTGGTCTGCACAGCTCGCCGAACGATAGGCTGGGCGTTTCGGCTGATGACGGGGCGAATCATGAGGCGAACGTCGCAACCAGCCAGCAGAATTCCGATGCGAAGCCCAGCGGCAGGCCGAGCTGACCACGATATAACCAATGCGGACTGAGAATTTTGGATTTCGGTTTTTAGATTTTGGATTGCGACCACGGCTACACTACTTGCCTGACCAGAGTCCACAGATTTCGCTGATTAAAGGCAAATTACACGGATTCTTTTTTCGTCAAGCAGCTCGGGGGCGGCAGGTTCGTCGAGGTCGACCTGCTTACCGGACCGCTTGGCCCGTTTGCAGACGACCCTCGTGTGAAAGTGGATGACCGGCGCGTTCGGCCTCGCCAAAGCGTAAAGTTGCACGCCCATCGGACGGACGAGGCCCTGGGGTTCCAGGACAACACGATGAGGATCACGGTGGACGGGTCATTGTCCTCAGGCGAGCCATACGAAGCAGTGATTTACGTCCCCTCGACGTTTACTTTGCTGCTGATGAAACTTCACGCATTCCGCGACCGCTGCCAAGAGGAGGAGAAAGACCTAGCCCGGCATCACGCCTTGGATATCTACCGGACCGTGGCCATGATGACCGAGCGGGAGTTTGAGCAGACCCACCGACAGATCGCAGAGTACCAGAATCATCCAACCCTCGCCGAAGTTGCGAGAATCGTGGCCGAGTATTTCGATTCGCTGGAATCGCTCGGCTCGCTCAGGCTCAGAAGTCACGCACTTTGGGACGAGGCAATGGCCCTGCAAGAATTTCTCTCCGCGTTGCAGGATATCTTCATGAAGCCCAAGGCATAGCCACGGTTTCCGTGGGAAAACGCGATTTCCCGGCAATGGCCGCTGAAAAAATCCGATCGCATCTTTTCGCGCCGCCATCCATCGCACAACGGGACACGAAGGCGTGAGCCCGCGACCAGCTTGCACCAAGTTGGTTACCCAGTGCGGACTGACGCCGTAACCGTTTGTCGTGAAAAGAATAAGCGTAGGATGAGTTCGCTTCCCAAGCTGAACGTCGGGAGTTCGAATCTCCTCGCCCGCTTTTTTGCCGAAAAACGCCAAGGGACGACATGTGTTGCCCATTGGCGTCTTTGTTTGTCAACTCCACCCTTGTCAAAGCCTTGCGCAACCGCCCCTCGACACCATCTCGCCAACGGTTGCCACCAGCGGCATGGGTTGCCTGTCGCGGAACGCCTTCCCGCACCAAGACGGTCACCTCTTGCGTAAAAGGACGCCCCGAGAACACCGAGTTGCTCACCGGAAATTGCCGAGAAGTGCCGGCCGAAGTGGGCACGCAGTGATGGTTTGAGCCACGGCAGATTCCGGAGTCGCCAAGGATTCAAATCGCCGGAAGCGCAGCCACCGCCCCAGCCGTGTCGGCCAGATCGAGGTGCGTGTAGGTGTTCCTCGTCAGGCGGGTGTCGCTGTGCCGCATGAGCTTCTGGGCGATACCGGGCGAGACGCCATTGCGTGCCAGCAGCGTGGCAAAGGTATGCCACAGGCAGTGCATGTCCACCGTCTGGCCCTGGGCATCGCGCTTGGCGATCCCCGCAGCCGCCAGGTCGAGGTTGAACGTCCGGAGCAGGTTCCGCCAGTCGATGCCGAACAACGGCGTATCCGGCGAGACCTCCCCGCCGTTGGCCTCGGCCAATCGATCGATATGCTTGCGCAGGTCGTCGGCCAGGTCACCCCGCAACGGAAGTGTCGCAGCCCGGCCGCTCTTGGCATGCTTGCCCTCGACGCAGTGCCAAAAGTCCACCGATTCGGGTGATTACCCGACCTTTTGGCGCTTTTGGCACTGCGCGCCTCAGGGCCGCACGTTCACACGCGCATGGTCCGGGCCGCCGGGTTGATGCGGTGGACCACCTTGGGCCGGCCCTGGGTCGGCTGCGTCTCGATCCGCAGCCAGTCCAACTCGACTAGCTCAGCGACGGCCAGCTGCACATGGTGCTTGTCGCTGAGCATTGACCAGTAGTTGCGGTACACGTCCCGTTCGGTGGAGCCGTCGGGCACCTCGCCGGAGACGATCTTCTTCGCCATCGCCCGGGCATGAACGACGCCCGGATCGATCCCGGCCGAGTAGATGCGCCGGGCGTGGCTTTCGAGCAGGTCGCCCCAGAGAATCGCCCGCTCAATCGCATCGTCTCCGATCGGGCCTTCCCGGGCCTCGGTCAGGTGGGTGATCAGCGACAGCGCCGGGATCAGCTTGCGGTACTTGGTCAGGTGGCTTTCCATGGCTGGATGCTCAATCCCGCGGCGCGTGGACGAGGTGGACCTGTCGGAACTAGCGGCATCGGGGATCGAGGTGAACTGATGGCCAAACCCGGTGAGCACAAGACGGTTCAGGCGAGAACCCTGCGATATGCCCAGGACATCGGCTGGACGTCAGTGCCGCGAGCAGAGGCCGAGAAGGACAGGGAAATGAACCAAAAAGCAGCCTGTCCCCTTTATCCCTGTCAAGCCAACCTGGCCTATCGTCGTCTGCGGACCAGCGCCAGCAGGCCACCGATGCCCAGCAAACTCATCGTGGCAGGTTCCGGAACAATACTAACACTAAGATTATCAAAATGGTGGGTGGCACCGTATTCACCACCACCATTAGCTAAGAGGCTGATGTTGTTAGTGACAACATTACCCGCTGTGGTATAGCTGTTACCTGCGGCTGCGCCGTTGAGGTCCTGCTGTACGCCATCTAGATAGAGATCTATCGTGGCCCGGCTGCCCCAAGAGGCTAAAGAGATATCCAACCGAACATCCACTTCGCCAGCCCTCACACCAAGACTATCACTGATTCCAGTAGGACCATTGTCAAAGAACTGCCAATCGCCATTAGACCTAAGCAGAAGACAGATTCCTGCATTTGCAACAGAGGCACCCTGCTCATTGCCAGCACGTCCAATAGCAAGAGCCGCCCAATATGTACTGGTTGTGTCGCCTATGACTGGATCCATCGAGACCTCGATCGAAAGTGATGTTGCCTCTGTAAAGCCATGCATAGGACCAACCCATGTGTATTTGTGATGACTCTCCCTGCCATCGTCGCTGTGGAGGATCAGCTTGCCTGGAGCAGCCGAACTACTAGCAACCTGAGTCCAAAAGTCTTGATCCCCGCCCGTAAAGCCTAGAGGCCCGGGCGACTCCGTATTGTAACGCTCTCTGTAACGCAATGTCCCAACTGTGCCGCTCTGGCGAGAGGATCTTTCAAAATTGATGTCATAGCTCCGGCTGCTAACATCATAGGTATCTAGCCATATCAGCGATCCAAACCCAACCTGCGACACTGTGAGCACAAAACCCACCACCAGAACAGCTGCCAATTTTCTACTTAACATTTTCGTCTTCATGGTAAACCTCCTCGTCTCTTTGCCCACAATAGACACACTACTCGTTCACCGAACCACTCGGCCAACAACACTCAAGACATCACACGATCTCATGTCCATCGCCACCTCACTTTCTTGTGGATACACCTCTTACTGTTGAGGTGATCCCTATGCGCTGGACAGGATTCTACCGTCAATAAGGTGGAACCGTCGTCCGCCGGGACGGTCCTGTCGCTGTTACGGAAGGAGCCCAGAGGGCGGCCGGAGCAACAGCGACGACCAAATTACGGGCATGAGCATGAATGTGAGCGAAAGTAGTATACCATTAAATGCCGATTTGTCAATATCTATTTCCCGATTTGTCAATATCTATTTCCCGATTTGTCAATATCTATTTCTCAAATTTCCCGATTTTTTTTGAGGGGGTTTTTGGCGTGGTCTAAAAATTAACGCACGCCCCCTGTATATGACGATAAATGGAGTAGTTCAAGACAACCATAAGTCGTTATAGCACAGGGAGGTGCGACATGT
>Ga0190284_1000422_pt1 | contig 25211 bp, 11 predicted proteins | sample 48691812_MG_FD_161668 | JGI IMG/M metagenome (GOLD analysis project Ga0190284, IMG submission 161668) | Hydrothermal vent microbial mat bacterial communities from Southern Trench, Guaymas Basin, Mexico - 4869-18-1-2_MG | ecosystem: Environmental > Aquatic > Marine > Hydrothermal vents >...
GTGAGGTCAGCGAATCGGTCAGAAATGTCCCGCCGTCATAGCGGTAGTACAGCGTGCCCGAGCCCGGAACGTACGTCTCGCTGCCGTCGTCGATCTGGACGGTTATGTCGGTGGGCTCACCCGATGGGATGTACTCCGGCACCCCGTCGGGAAGCTCGATGAACAAAGCGGTCGAAGGCGGGAAAGGCCAGGCCATGACCGCGGACTGGTAGGCCTCCTTGGGCCAGGGACTACCGGGCACTTGGGCCCAGACGACGATCTTGATGTTCTCCTGGTCCGCCCAACTATCGGCGTCGAAGGTGAACTCCCGCACAATCGTCTCGCATTCTCCACCGGCCAGAGTGATGTCCGGCTCACTTCCATGCGTATCCGCGGCCTGCTTGAAGCCATTGCGGTGATAGGTCGGAGATGCCGGCCAGTAGTCCAACACCTGGACCATGTAGATGCGCATGGTCCTTTCCGCGCCGCCGGCTTCGACGCAGACATTCGCTTGGACTTCGTAAGCCTGCCCACTGACGAAATCGCCGGTCAACTCGATCGTCACGTCGGTGGGAACAGATGCCCGGCTGAGAAACTCGCTTTGATAGATAGTGTAGGTGTGACTTCCGCTGTGCTTGAGAACTCCGTCGAATATTGTCATCGGATAGCCGGTACCGGCGTAGAAGCTGAACCGGGAGTTACCCCAGCTTGTAGAGTAACTGTCGCCAACGTGAATCTGGACGAAGGCGAAGGTGTCGGGGTAGTTGTTCATCAGCAGACTTAAGGCGGGACCCGCCTGTGAACAGTAGCTTCACCCCGTGTTCGTGACTTCTTCGCCGAGCACCACCCTCGTCGCCCCGAAGGCGGTCACCGGGATGGTGGTTGCGGCCAACAAGGCGGCGAGGGTCAGCCAGCGTCGAACGTCGTTTCTCGCAAGGGGATTGCAGTTTCTCACTTCCATCTCCTTATGCAGCTTGTCAAACACAGATCACATGGATGTAGGCTGAGACTGCCCGCCGACTACTGCGATTCGGCAAACACGCCCTGGAACGAACCAAAGTCGCTCAAGTCCACATCCGTATCCACATCGAAATCGAACACGACGAGACAGTCCTCCGCGCTGATCGGGGCCGGCGGGTCCGGGGTCACGTCCGGGCCGGCCAGGCAGTCCTGGAACCTCGCGAAATCGTCGAGGTCCACATCGCCATCGCCGTCAAAGTCGCCGGCTCCGGGCTGGGCGCAGGCCAGGCGCAGAATCCCAACGGCATCGATCCCGGCTTCGGTCTTCGAGTTGTTGGGGGTGTCCATCACACTGAAACGGATTATCATTTGCTCAGTAAGCGGCTCGGGGGCGATTGCGTCCTTTATGGACACCGTTTTCTCCACCCAGCCCTCGGTGCCGGGGACGCTTTCGATCAGTATCCACGACGCGCCGTTGTCATTCGACACCTCAACATCCAGGAAGTCTTGATCGGGGGGAAGATCGTCATCACAGGTGAACCAGCGCGCATAGGTCAGGGCGGCGTCGCTCGCGCCGCTGAGGTCGAAGGTCGGCGAGATCAGCCGCGTGGGGCCGCCGTCCACATCCGAGTTCCCCAGCTCATTGCCGGTCAAATAGCACTGTCCGGAGCCGTCGAAGTCCGTCAGCGGATCGCCACGGGTCCCATCGCCGGCCGGGATTCCGCGCTCCCAGCCGCCATCGATCAGATCGATGTTCTCGATTGTCCAGTCCTGGTCGGTCTCGAAGTCATCGTTCAGGAAAACCGTCACGGTGGCCACGATGGCGGTGTACGGCTCGGGGGCTTCTTCATCGCCGGGATGGTACATCGTCCCGCCCTGGTCGCCCAAGGCGCTGAAGTAGAACTCCGGCGTCGAATCGCAATCGGCGGCCGGCAGGGTGGCCTCATACAGGTTCCCGCCAAGTGGCGTCAACGGACTGGTAAGGAAGTCCCCCTCGTCGTAGCGATAGTGGAGCGTTCCCGAACCCGGCACGTACACCTCGCGACCGTCCTCGATTTGCACCAGGATGGTCGTCTCCATGCCCGGATCCAGGTAATCCGGCGCCCCATCGGGCAGGCTGATCTCGACGGGGGGCTGATAGGCCATACCGACCACGCGCAGCGACGGGTCGCCGAAGATGTGCCAGGTGTCAAACATACTGACCCCGCCGCCGCCATACTCGTCCATCATGTGGCCGCACCCGGCATAGAGCAGGGTGCCCAGCGTGAAGTAGGATTCGGAGACATACATGTCCACAAACTCATCCTGGGCATCCATCGGCGGGTCCCAGGACTGGTTGATCGACGACATGTAGGCGCCAACCGCGCCGGTGGGCTCCGAGCCATTGGTTGCCCGTAACCAGGCTTCCCCGAAACAAGTGTATCCGTCGAACTGTCCGTTCACGCACGCCACCGAGCAGATAAACGGCAGCATGTTGTCGTTGACCAGGGCGTTGACATGGCTGTTGGAGAACCCGGAGCTGCTCCAGGAGGTGGTGCTTCCATGCCCGCAGTAGTTGATGATGCCGCGCCCCTCGTTGAGGGCGGTGCTCACCTGGGAAGCACTGGCCGACGGATCGTAAATCTGGTCCACCACGGTGTATCCGTAGGCCAGCAGGTCGTCTCGGATGTTGTCGATATGTTCATCGTCGTATTCACCGTCGTCGCCAGGACCCTGGTCCGAGGCCACGCCCACGCCCTTCCAGAACCAGTCCTGCGTGGTGGCGGGCAGGTTTTCGTACTCGATGGTGCGCTCAACCTGAGTGTCCACATCGGCGGGGGTCTCGGCGGAGAAGCGTCCCACCATTATATCCGGATAGTCGTCGCTTCCCGCCACCTTGGAGTAACTCGGGTCGGAAGAGCCACCGGAGGCGTAGGGTGTGGCCACCTGGGCAGCATCACCCACCAGCAGCACAAACGCCAGGTTGCTGCTGTCGTAGACATCCTGGATATAGGCCGCGATGGCGGCCGACGAGGTGCCGCCAGGGATGGTGGACACTCCTACGGCTGTGGTACTGATCCCGATCGAGTTCTTGTGATCCACGAGCGGCTGGATGTTGGCAAGCCAATCGTCGTAGCAGATGATCAGCATGTCGCCCTCTTCGTCCAGCGGGTCGTAGCGAGAGCCGTGGGTATAATTGATGAAGTGCCGCTTGTAGATCTTCTGGAACGACGAACTCATTTCCTCGCCGGGTCCCCGGCGGTCAAGCACGTTGACGGTGTCGATCCCGACCTTGACCACCTCCACGGTGGCCTGGGTGTACACGCGCAGCGTCCGTGTAACCGGATTGTACTGGAAAGGATTGAACTCAATGACCATGCCCCGGTAATCGCGCAGGATGTATGGCGTGCGCAACGCCACCACTTCACCGGGATAGAATGCGTCAGCATCGTAGACGGGACCGAAGGTGAAGGGCACATCCGCAGGGTTGACCGAACGGGGGATGAAACCCTTGGATGGTGCCACCAGGACGTCGGTGATCTCGTAGGATCGCGAACTCACCACGTTCGCCATCATCTGGGCATCATCGGGAATGACGACACTGCGACAGATGTTCGGCAGTTCAGGAGCCCCCACCCGTTTGATGGGGCTCTCGTTGCCTATGGCGATCTTCACGTGCTCTTGTCCGTCAATTAGGACGGTGCTCTGTGCGAAGTCGCTGAACTCGTACTCGACGACGATGCGCTCCCCAGTGGTCTCCACGACAGTCACCGCAACAGGTGATGGTATACCTGCGGCGACGGAGGATACCCCGAAGCCGGCCACGATCCCAATCACAATGACCACCGCCGCCCGTCGGCAATCCCCACGGAACCACCGGCACCAGTCTAGACGAGAAATCAGCATGAGAACTCCTCCGCACGTTAGATAGACACGGGTGGGGCGTAGGTGCCGCGGCGTACTCGGGTCTGGCAGCACCGTTTGTAGCTCGTACGGATGCGCGGTTGCGCCCGCGATCTGCAACGAGCTTGACGCGAATGAAGAGCCCCATCCGGTTCAGTAACCGGTGTAATGACCTTACGCATCCGAAACCCGACGTGCTTGAAACGGCGAACAATCGCCGTTCCAAGCACAGTCACGTGATTGCGACGACTCTCGCCGCAACTTACCCTGCTCCGCCTCGCTTTTCCGAGTGGCTTCACCGGTTCTGACACAAATGCCCAATGCCCGGTCAATCCTTCTCGGATTCCGGCTGCTGAGCCGGCTTGGGCGCCGACTTCGTAACCGGAACGGAACTGTTCGCCATGTGCTCGTCCTCCGGTGAGTACTGCCTGATCAGGTCCGCCGCCACCCGCAGGACATCGACGATGGTGGCTCCTTTCAGCTCCTCGCCCGCTCGTGTCTGGGCAACCTCGAGCTTCCTCGTCGAGAGCGGTTGAATGCCGCCGGCTTTGGCCAGGTCCAGTTCCGCGTTCACCATCTCCGTGTCCACCCGCTCGGGCAAATCCGGAGTGCCAAACCAGATCAGGGCCTGGTTCAGATCGAGATCACCGGGCGCGATGGCGACCACGTGACCCGACGGATAACCGTGGTTGAGCCGCTCCGCAGTCTGCTGGCCGACATAGAGAACCGGTTCTGCGGACTGCCGGGCGAAGACCAGGTCCGGGTTCACCTCGAGCACCAGGAGATAGCCCGACGTGACCACGGGCGTCTCTTTGCACCACCTGAATTTGTAACCCTCCTGGAGGGTGAACTTGCGGGCGTAGATGATGCCATCCACGGCCGCCGGAGTGGCCGGAATCGCCGGCGGCGACTCGACCGCGTAAGGGTTGATTTCCGGCGAAGTCGCCGGCTCGCCGGCATTGGCCATCGACACCATGGCCAAAGATGCCAATCCCAAGGTGCTAACAACAAGGGTGATCGTTTTCATGGTATTGCGTCCTTCTATTCATTCTGTATCTGTGCGATCCACTGGATCACAAGTCTCGTAACCGCGTCCGGCTCGCGTCGAACACTACTCGCTGCACAGGACCTCGAAGACTTCGAAAGCGTCGAAACCGCCCTCGACCTTCGAGTCGTTCGGGTTGTCCATGGCGCTGACCCGGACCCTCATTTCGTTGGTCAGCGGTGTGATGTAGTTAATAATGCAGGCCTCGTGCTCGAACCAGCTCTCCGGGAGGTCGGCGACTGTTTCGATCAAGTGCCAGGTCTGGCCGTCGTCGTTGGAGATTTCGACGTCGTACGGGTCGCCCTCCATGTCATCATTGCCCCACCAACGAGCGTATCTGAGCACAGGATTGGTTCTGCCGCTCAGGTCGATGATCGGCGAAATCAGCCGCGTCGGGCCGCCGTCGACGTCGGAGTTGCCGTAGCGGTTTGCGGTCAGGTAGCACTGGCCGGAGCCGTCGTGGTCGGTGGGCGGGTCGTAGCGCTCGCCCAGGCCCATGGGAACGCCGCGCTCCCAGGCACCATCGGTCAGCTCGATGTTCTCGACGGTCCAACCCTGATCGGTCTCGAAGTCATCGACCATAATGGCGTCGTACACCCCCACAAAACCACTGTAGGGGGTCGCCGGCGCCGTGGGCGGATCGTAGACCACCCCGGTGACGCTGCCTTCGACGCTGAAGTAGAACTCCGGCGTGTCGCTGCAACTCGGAGCGGGCAGGGTGCCCTCCCAGAGACCGCCGCCGGGGGTCACCTCCTCCAGCGGGCTGGTCAGCCAGGTGCCGCCATCGTAACGATAGTGCAGCAGGGCCGAGTCGGGCACGATTGTGTCATTCCCCTCCAGGATCTCCACCTCGATCACCGTGGGCACACTGGGCGGCAGGAACTCGGGAACTGCGATCGCTTCGATGGTCAGGGGAATGAAGTACGGCGGGTAGTCGTTGGTCAGCATGAGCTCGTCAATGACAATCCGCCCCTCGTCCGACCCCCAAGAGGGGCCGACGTCCAAGCGGACCGCCACGACGTCGGTCAGGTCCAACCCTGACCCGTTGGCCAGGAAATCCGTCAAACGGATGCGGATGACCTCCATCTCGTTGTGCCAGCCGCCGGAGCGGTCATAGGGCTGTTCGAGGCCTCCACCGTAGGCGCCGATGTTGATCGAACTGCTCGTGCCAATACCGTCACGCAGGGTCAGGCTGAAGGTCTCATCGCCCATCACGGCCAGGGTGTTGGGATGCTGCGTTCCCTGGGCACCGCGGAAGGAGATATACAGATCGTCCGAGAAGTCCCGTTGCCCGGTGATGACTTCCCATTCATAGTACAGATCCTCGTCGGTCCAATCGAACACCACGCCGCGGCTGGTATCCGAGGAACCGGCTTGCGTTGCCCCGTTGAAGGGATCGGTGGGCGTCCAACTGAAGCTGCTGTTGTTGTCGTCCAGTCGGCCCTCCTCCAGGTTCTCCACCGTGTACGTAACTGCACCACCCGAACTGCTGGTGCCGGTGCCGGTCTCCGTTTGGTAGTCGTCGATGAAGAAGTTCCCCTCTTCGGCGCCGTTGCGGTATTCATTGGTCACGACAATGCAAGGATCCACCCCCTCGGGCACGCCGATCGGGTGGAAGTGTTCGTACTGTCGCCAGAGGAAGTCAAGGCCGGGAATGTTGCCCTCCGCATAGTGTTTGATCAGCGGCAGGAAGTACCCCTGCATGATGTCATGGACGTCGTCATCGGGCGTGATGTGGCACGGCCCGGTGAACCACGGATCATCGTAGGTGTGGAAGTCGCCGTGGCCGGCGCCCTGCACCACCGTCGACTGCCGGTAGTGCGTCGCCCGGTCATGCAGGTGGAACGTCTGGCAGATGTTGCAACCCGCGGACCCGTCCACGTCGGAGTCACCCGCGGCGGTCCACAGGTGATAGTTCGCCTCGTGCGGGTTCGACGTGTTGGTCCCCTGGAAGTCCGTCGGCAGCATGCTGCTGATCAGCACGATGTCCTCGGGGGCGTAGTGAGTCGGCGTGTAGGAGGGCGGGTCGTCGGTGATGCGATCGTAGGCGATCGCGACTCCCTCCGCGCCACGGCTGTGGCCGATCCAGATGATCCGGTGTGAGTCCACGTGCCCCTCGAGGACTCCGCCGACGATGACATCCAACTGATCGAGGAAGGCGTCGGTGTGCCCCAAGGTCGTCAACGAGGCCTGCAGTACCCCGGGCTCCGTATTGTTGTCATGGCTCATCACGATGTAGCCGTACGACGCCATATGATAGCCGATGTGGTCGTACCAGATGTACTGGTGGCCGTTGCCGCGGCTGATCACGATCAACGGAAGCTCGCCCATCGACGCAATGTCCGTGGGGTAATACACCTCTTCCATTGTCTTGTTACTTGGAATGCCGAACACCGTGCCGACGCTGTAAGAGGCGCTTTCGGTGACGGCCATCAGGCTCTGCGCCGACGTATCGTGGACGATGTACAGACCCGCTTCTCTGCCGTACCCGTCGATGTAATCGCCGCTGTCGAGTTGCCCGTTCTGGTTGCAATCGATTACCATGTCGTAGGGCGCGCCCAGGCCCGTGTAGTCTCCGGTGAGATCGTCATAGACGGCGCTGTCCAGGTCGTAAGCATCCACGACAATGAAAGTGTTCTCTTGAACCGTGGTTCCGCCGAAGGACTCCGTCTGCGCCCCGCCGGCCGTCACGTCCGTCAGTGAGGAATCGGCTTGCCACTGTCCCGCGCTCTTTGCGTCCACCACGTAGATGTCACAGGTTTGGCCGACTATTTCCGGGAACCGCGTCGGATCAATGGCCAGCCGCACCGGGGCATCCTCGTTGAATGCTTTTACGTATTCGAAGAACGGGTACTCACTGAGCATATTCCCCGCGAGTTGAGTATTGGTAGCGGGTTCCTGCGCCGCAACGCACTCGTCGTTCTCCTCATCGCAGACGGGGAACGCCGGTTCCGTGCAAGGGAAGTCCCCGGGCTGGCAAACGCCGCCGCTGTCGCAAGTGTTGTCTCCGGTGCAGAACAACCCGTCCGGACATGGCGTATACTCAGGCTCAAACTCGTCGTCCGGGCAGTCGGCCGAGGTGCCCGTGCAGTACTCGGGCACATCGCAAACACCCGCGTCCGCACGGCACTCGGTGGAACTATCGGAGAACGGGTTTTCGCATGTGCCGTCTGAGCAGATGTTGTCCGTGCACGGGAAGCCGTCGTCGCAATGATAGTGCTCGCTGCACTCGATGCCGAAGGCGGCTTGAAAACCCCGAAAGTCGTACAGGTCGACGTAGGAATCGCCGTTTTCATCAAACCACGTGGCGCACGTTGGTGATGCCGGAGACGTGGGACCGTCGAGACAACCCACGAACGCCTGAAAATCAATAAGGTCGATGTCGCCATCATCATCATGATCGAACACCGCCCCGCGCGCCGCTCCAGGAAGAAGCACCATTACGCACATTAGAATAAGTAGATAATAGACCTTCAAGACATGTCCTCCTAGAGTGGCATGAGCTCGATACCCCTCCACGCCATTCCCCCGCCAGACGTACGCGGCAAGCCCGTTAGTGGGAAACGCCGAGCGCGATGCCAAGACCAAAACTCGTCAGTACAACCCCATAACCCCTGCAGAATAGATCCTCTGGCGTGATGCACGTTGAAAACGCACTGCGCCTGCCGGTTCACCTTAATCATCAGTTCGCCGTCGGCACTCTTTCCATGACGGCCAACATTCCCAACAGAGCCCCCAAATAGGGAGCCAGGAGACTAAGCTCCTGGCTCCCGTTAGAGGCTTTCTCAGAACGGTTGGTCCGAGAAGTTACTCGGTCAACAACCCACCAGCGCTTGGACGCGGCGTACCGGGCGCCGGCTGAGGCTCCGGCTCGACCGGTTCCAATTCCGACGGCCCTTGCGGCACCGGCTCGACTGTGACGTCGGGATTGTAGAAGGCTCGAACCACGATCTCCTCATCCGCTCCTCTGGAGCCGAACGGGACGTCAATGGACAGGCCGCCTCCGACGAAAACTCCATCGACCTCCCAGCCGATGAAGCGATGACCCTCCCACACCCATTGAGGGGTCGTGAGTGTCACCACGGTGCCCTGCGGGTAACTTCGCTCGAAGTCGCAGTACCCTTCACCGTCCAACGTGTCGTCCAGTGGGCTTACGACAACCCAAACATTCGTCAGGTTCGACTCGGCGATCAACCATACCGATTCATACCCGCCAGGCGGTACGATTCGGATGCAATCGAACGCGATGAACTCACAACCGTTGGCCAACTCACCAACAAGGGCAAGCCCCACGATCGTGCCGCCAGGCAACTCGTCCAGCAACAGCGCGGCCACGAGGTCGTCGGTCCTGAACTTCATCTCCAGGTCCATGATCCCGTCAGACTCCGAGTTGTCGTTGCAGGAGCACGGTGGGTCACCAACGTACGGATGGTTGATGTCCGCGAACTTGAAGCCCGGAGGCGAGCCCGGACTTGGAGTCGCCTCGCCACCAACACCGTCGACCCGAATGAGCCGCACGGTATCCTGGACGACGTCGTACACGTCGAAGTCAACATCGCCGGTCAGCGCCATCTTCACGATCCCGTGGCCGGTCCGATTGACCGGAGCCGGGCACGCGCCCTGCTTGATGATGAGGCTCGCGTCATCCTTCATGACCGTGATGGTCTGCACGCACTCAACGCTGAGCTCGGCACACTCATCGGTGGATGTCCAAGTCCGAGTGATGGTGTACATCACCGTATCGTACGGCTCTGCATCCGTCACCTCGTCGCTGTAGGTAATCACCGCCGGGTTGCCACAGTTGTCCAGCCCGGTGGCCATGCCGGTATCAGCAGGATCCGTGGACTCGGGACAGATGACGACCACGTCGTCCGGACACTCGATCGTCGGATCCGAAGGAACAAACGGCGGATCCTCGCAGTCATCCGGCATGCCATCGCAGTTGCAATCCGGATCGCACTCGTCCGGCACGCAGTTCTCGTTGCAGTCGTTTGCCGGAGGTCCGGTCACGGCGTACAGCTCGAAGGCCATGTCGGTGGCGGCATCGTAGCTCCACGAGGCAACTGGGCATTCGAATCCATAGGCATTTCCCATGACGCCGGCTGCGAAGTCGAGATTACCGACCTCCCAGAACCAACTATCCGAATCGCCGACAGTATCGTGGCGGATTTCCACGAAGTAGGTGCCCGCCCCCAGAGTGAGCGGGGTATCCAACGTGATGGACACGTCCCATTCGTGAACGCCGAACAGGACGACTCCCGTCTGCGCCGCGTCACCGGTCTGCGTGTAACTGGCGACCTCCGCCCCGGGTAACCCGGCCGAATCCTCGTAGAAGACGATCGCGAACTCGGTTCCGGCAGGATGGTCTGACGGGTACATGCCGCCCCAGAAGCGGACCACATTGATGGTCGCTTCTGCGCTCAGCGTGAAGTTGTCCGCCAGGACCTGCGCCCCGCCGCCGCAGTAGTCGCAGTCGCAGTCGGAGAAGATACCGTTCGACTGGTTCGGCAACTGGCTGATCAACGTCGGGGAGACTTCGCAACCGCCACCGATATTCGGGACGGTCATCGAGGCCCCGGTGAAGAGGCCGCCCATGAAGTCAGCCACTACGTCTCCTTCATAGGAGATGGTGAAGCCGCCCGGATCGTAGATGCCATCACCATAGTCATCGTTGATGGTGAAGTCGTAGCAACTGGTCGAGTCCACATCCACGTCGATGGAGTAGAAGCTGTCGTCGCCATAACCACTACCGGAGCCCACGACACCGCCGCCCTGCTCGCTGAGCGTCCACGAGGTCTCATAGCCCCAGGCGTCCGTCAGGAGATCGATGGTAATGACGGCATCGGAACGACCGTCGCAGCCTCCACCGATATCGGACACGGTTTCCGAGGTACCGAAGTCACCGCCCGAGCCTACCAGGTCGCCCTCGTAGTAAACGTTGTAGTAGCCCGTGCCGTAGGAGCAGCAGATGCCATTGCCCCACGAATCGTAGATCGTGAAGTCATAGCAACTGGTGGGCGATACCTCAACGTTGTACGTATAGAGCTCTGGCAAGTACGGATCATAGGGGCCGCCAGAGGCGACGATACCGCCTCCTTGCTCGACCAGCTCCCAGGTGGTTTCGTTGCCGTAATCATCGGTCATGACCTCGATCGTGATGATCGCGGTCTCCGGGCACTCACCACAATCCTCCGGACAGCTCTCGCAGTCCTCGCCGGGCGAACACTCGCCGTCACCGCAGACGGGCGTCCGCTCGTGCAGCTCGCAGCCGTCCGGGATTCCATTGGGCTGACAGTCCTGACACCAGGCGTCGGGATCGCACTCGAATGGGATTTCGCAGTTGCCCGTGACGGTCAGGTCGCCGTCACCTGGGTCGTAGCCACCGTCGGCACAGCCAAGCTCGGCGCCCCCACCATCGTAGACACAGTAGGACGTCTCCGTGGCCCACGAATCGGCCGTGAAGTCGACGAAGATCTCGTCGCCGGTATCGGCGTCGAAGTACACGGTCTCCTCATCACCGTCACCTATGGTCGCACCCTCCAGAACCAGATCGCCGTTGACATAGACGTCAATCGTGCAACCGTTCCAGCCGTTGCCGTAGCTATCCCACATGGTGATGGAATGCTGACAGGCCTCGCGACCGGCGCAACCTCCACCGATGTCGGAGACGGTCATCGTGTTACCGGTGAAGCCACCATCCATGTAGTCGGCTACCACCTCTCCACCATAGGAGATCGTGAAGCCGCCGGGACTGTAGATGCCATTGCCGTAGTCATCGTCGATGGTGAAGTCGTAGCAACTGTCGGGATCCACGTCCACGTCAATCGTGTAGGAGGTGGAGCCGTCATAAGGACCCCCTGACGCCACGACACCACCGCCTTGCTCGATCAGCTCCCACGTGGTTTCATAGCCCCAGTAATCCGTCAGGATCTCGATCGTAATGACGGGGGTCACAATACCACAGTTCGCGATGTCGCAGCTATCCGGGATGTCGTTACCGTTGCAGTCCTGGGCGGTCCCGGTCAGAATGGCGCACATGTCGGTCTCGCCATCCTCGTCGCAATCCGCCATAGTGCCGCAGTCGGTGAAGTCGCCCAGATAGGTGCCGCCGGCTGCATCGCAGTCCTCTTCCGAGATGATTTCGCAGCCCGCAAGACCCAGGCAGCAGGCGCCGGCCGGTGCTTCGCAGTTGCCGGTGCAGGTCACGCCGCTCGGATAGTCGCCGCCATCACCGTCAGAGCAAAGCTCCGTCCCGTACTGGTCGTAGATGAAGTACGAGCACTCATAGGCCCAGCCACCGTCGGTCCAGACCGTCTGGATGACCGAGTCGGTGCCCGCCTCGAAGAAAAAGCTCTCGGGGCCGGTGCCGGAGGCCAGGGTGACGCCGGAGGCGACCAACATGCCATCGACGTAGATGTCGATGAAGCCGTCGTTCCAGCCGTCGCCATAGTCGTCGAGCATGACGACCTCATGCGGACAGGCATGGTACTCGCCGCACGGCGGATCGAACTCGTGCTCTGCGCAGTCTTCGCCGGCGGCGAACCGGCCCGGGCAGTTCACTTCAAACTCCTGCGTGCAAACGCCGGTGTCATCGTCGCAACAAGCGCCCGGATTCCCGCAAGGCGGAACCAGCTCGGCGCAGAGCCCCTGATAGTGGAACTGCCCCTCGCAAGCCAAGGCATCGACGTCGTCGACGCAGATGCCGGTCGTCAGATCGCAGCACGCCCCGATCATGGGGCCATCCCCGCAGTTGCACATGTTCGCCACGAGCTGAGCGGTATCGCCGTTCGTGTAGTCGTTACCCGTGTTACCGGGCGAGGAGTACACCCCTCGATCGGAACGCCAGATCACGGCGGGCAGGCCGGTCTCGACGACCGTTCCGGAGGTAACAGCGCCTGAGAGTGCTGAAGCCTGATCCCAGTAGCCTGAATCCATGGAACTGACCGGGCCGAGGAGGTGCACGCAGTCTAGGCCGTCACCAGCGTAGGTCCCGCCAGTGTAGGACGATGCGGTCGCCGGCATATAGCCTGCAGTCATGACTCGCCCGGCCAGGTAGTTACCCGCCGTCGGCAGGCACCACTGACCCAGCATGACCTTGCCGCCCTGGTCCACGAAGTCGGCCAGAACATCGCCCATAGCCACATTGTCGGCGTAGGCGTAGTTCACCCAAGTGAAGACGCAGCAGTATTCCGACAGATCTTCCAACGTCGGGGTGCTCGCGCTGGCATCCCAGAAATCGACGGTGCCACCGGTGATCGCGGCGACTTGCGCACGCCAAGTCGCGTTGTCCGGCTGCGCCGGGGCGTAGAGGATGCCCTCGCAGGTCCAAAGACCGCACTCGGGATCGAACGCAGTGCCTACGCAGTCGCCGCCCGTTACGCCGGGCAGGAAGCGCCCCTCGCAGTTGGCCTCGAACTCCTCGTACGGAGCCAACGGGTTCTCGCCGTCCTCGGGAAAGCAACAACAGCCCGGAGTCCCGCACGCGGGCTCCATCTCCGCGCACTCCCCGTCGCCCTCGAATCGGTCGCCGACCGGGCAGTCCAACTCCAGGACGTCATCGACGCAGTCGCCCGTGTGGATGTCGCAGCAAGCGCCCGGGTTCCCGCATGGCGGCCACAGCGCGCTGCACAGCGTCTCGAACCCGAACTGCAACGGCGGCAGGCAGTCCATCAACTCGACGTCGTCAGTGCAGATGCCGGTGGCTGGATCGCAGCACGAACCGTACATCGGCTCGGCGGTACACCCGCACATGTTGGCCGACAGCTGGGCCCAGTCGCCGCTGCTGTACGTGTCACCCGTGTTGCCGCCACTGTAGAAGTGGTTCATGGCCGGCGCGTACACGACGGCGGGCAGGCCATCGGTGCGAGTTCCGTCCACCATGGCGGGGGCGACTACCGTGCCAATGTCGTCCCAGTAGTCGGACGAGTACGACGTGACACCCAAATGGATGCAAGTGATGCCGTCGCCGGCATAGCTGCCGCTGGTCCGTCCACTGAGAACGACCAACGGGTAGTCGTCCATGATCCGCCCTGCCAGCTTGTTGGTCTGTCCACTGTCGGCGGTCCACTGGCCGAGGATCACCTTGCCGCCCGCCTCGAGGTAGTCGGCCAGCACGTCGCCCATCCCAACGGCGTCGGCGTAGGCGTAGTTCACCCAGGTGAGGACGCAGTGATACTCGATCAGTTGCTCCAAGGTCGGAGTGCTCACTCTCGGGTCAAAGTAATCACAGGGCGAACCGGTAATCGCCTCGACCGACGCCCGGAACGTCGGATTGTCGTCCTCGGTTGGGGCATAGAGCATGCCTGTGGGCTGCCATTCGCCACACGGCGGATCCCACTCGTGCTCCGCGCACTCCTCGCCGCCGGCGAACCGGCCCGGGCAGTTCAACTCCAACACGGGGTCCGTGCAAACGGCCGTTTCATCGTCGCAGCAGGCCCCAGGATTTCCGCATGCCGGATAAAGGGCGGAACACAGCGTATCCATGGTGAACTGGCTCGGCGCCGCGCAGTCTGCGCCGGAGACGTCGTCATCGCAGATGCCGGTGGCCGGATCGCAACACGCACCAAAGACGGGCTCACACCCACAGGCGATGCCAAACTCGCCGATGGCGAAGTCCGTCGCCGCGTTGTCGCTCGAAATCGTCACGGACACCAGGCCCTCGCCGTAGATGCCGACATACTGGGCGCCCTCAGATCCCTCGACCCCGAACGAACCCGAGGAGGCTCCGTCATCGCCCACGGCGGTGAACTGGGTCACGCCAAACGGGTTGGGCTCGACGTAGAAGTAGAACGCACAGGCGGGCTGAGGCAGCGTGATGGTGACACTTACCGCACCGTTCGTGTAGTACACGTCACCCACGTAGCCGTGGCTCCACGAGCCCCAATAACCGTAGCCGCCGGCACCCTGAATCCTGCGGTGATTCAGAGGAATGGAGAAATCGATCTGGCCCCAACCGCAGGGCGACGTCACATAGGTGACGTCCGATCCCGGTGGTGGGTCCTCGTCGTTCAGCGGGAACGGCGTCATGATGAATCCGCCCAACGTCCCCGGCGCGGCGCCGGTGCCCGGACTCAGATCGAAGGCCAGAGCCCTACTGCCCGAGAGCGGGGAATTCGCGGGAGTCTCGCCCTGGTCCACGTACACGGGTTTGCCGCCCAGGTTGGTCATGACCAGTGCGGGTTTCTCGGGAACGGTCGCTCCCATGTTGTTGCGGTTGACCGCCACTCCCGCGTCAACCGCGACGTTCGACGGCCCCTCCATCATGACATCCGCGATGGACTCCGCCAGCGGTGGCGGATCCTCCGCCATCAAGTGAGGCACCAGCATACAGGCGCACAGAAGCGCCCCCAACGAGACAAGTTGCCTTTTCCTCATGATCGTCCTCCTGTTTGAAGTGAAGTGATTAGTGTCACCTTTCCTGCCTACTCCTTTGCAGCCTGTAAAAAACGGCTGCCTGACCGATGCACTGAGGTATGAGGACTCGATACTACTCCCTTTGCGTTGCCTAAGCAAGTATGGCTATGCAGATGGGATGCGAATAAGAAAACTCAAATGATGTACGGGTCCTTCTCTGACGGCAGTGAGCCATTCGATTCGAGAGAACATTAGAACACTCTTATATTTGTGGCCAATGAGAGTATTAGAAAGTTCTTATATGCGCGGTTGGCTATGATGGGCCCAGGCGTCCCCCACAGCTAAAGGGGCTGTCGGTTTAGTCTGTAGCGTCGCCCCTTGTGGGCGGCGCACCCGCGTTTTTCGTCACCCACAAGGGGTGATGCTACATTTGGAATCGCCACGGACGACTAAATCGACAGCCCCTAAAGCCATGGGCCACCCGTCCGTGACTTGTGGTGGACACGCAACTAGCGGATTGGTGTACGGCTCGAACCGTGGTAGAATAACGAGGGCGATACCGACTCGAGTTGCCCACGGAGCGCGAAGATGGCGAACCAGGCATCGACACTCTCCACCTGTCTACATCTGTTGATGGTCGAAGACGACCCGGAAGTGGCCGGGACCGTCTGTGAAGGGCTGGAAACAGCTCATTTCTCGGTGGACCATGTATCGACGGTGGCTGACGGTCGGCAGAAGCTGGCGACGCGAAGCTACGATGCGTTGATTCTAGACCTCGCGCTTCCCGATGGAAGTGGTCTGGCGCTGGCGGACACCTTGTGTGCCAGCCGTAACCCGTTGCCCGTTCTCATATTGACCGCGAAATCGAGCGTGGACGAGCGGCTGGAAGGCTTTCGCCATGGAGCGGACGACTACCTGTGCAAGCCGTTCGCCGTGGATGAGTTGATCGCCAGACTGCGCGCCCTCCTACGCCGCGCGCGTCCGGAGCGGCAGCACATCCTCAGATACGGCGACGTGGAACTCGATCTGCTGGAACGGGTGGTGCGCCGTAACGAACTACAAGCCAGCTTGTCGGCACGCGAGGCTGAGCTACTGGCCTATTTGATTCGCCATTCAGAGGAACCGCTATCACGGACCCGCATTCTGGAGGAGGTATGGGGCGACGACGCGGAACTCGAAGGTAACGTGCTGAATGTCTACGTCAACTACCTGCGCAACAAGCTGGAGCGGGAAGATTACCCTCGATTGCTCCATACCATTCGCGGAGTCGGCTACATGTTCTCACAGGAGAGTCCGAAGGCGTTGTCGTAGCGGCGTCTCGTCCATGAACTGCCGGCGGCCCGGCCCCGACGACCGACCGATTGCCGGATTCCACTTTCCTCGCAGGCTTCTTCATCCCGGCAGTTTTGGTGGTGTACTGCCCGCCGCCCCGGGCTCTGCGTCTCTCAGCGCGCCCGCGCGCGGTTCCAGCGCCGCGGACACCGCCGCGGCAAGGTTGTCCAGCCGGAATGGCTTGGAGAGACATGCACACACCCGGCCTTCCAGTTCGCGGGGGATTTCTCCGAACGTCAAGCCGGTCATGAAGATCACGCGCAACCCAGGATCTGTGCGGATGAACTCACTGGCCAGATCCACGCCTGTGCCGTCCGGCAGCGCCAAATCGATGATGGCCAGGGCGATCCGCCCACTCTCTTGCGTCGCAAAGCAGCGCCTGGCCGCTTCGATGCAGTCTGCGGTAAGCACGCGATAGCCCCACGAGCCCAATGCGTCGACGCAAAACTGCGAGACCATGGGCTCGTCGTCGACCAACAAGAGGGTTCCGCCTCCGGCCGTTACCCGCGGCGGAATCCCGACCGAACCGGCCTTCTCGGGGACCCCACGGGCAAGGGGCAGAAACACGCGGAATGTCGTGCCCACGCCGGGTTCGCCGTCCACCTCGATGAACCCGCCGGCCTTGCGGACCGCCGAGTGCACGATAGCCAACCCCAGTCCTCGGGTGCGCTGGGACGGGTGCCGTTTGGTCGTGAAGAACGGCTCGAACAAGCGTCCTTTCACTTCCGGGGTCAAGCCCACGCCAGTGTCCGCGACGGTGAGCAGAGCATGAGTAGGTGGTTCGCTCGCCGCTCTCTGCGCTCCGATTCGCGCACGGTCCACCTTGATAAGCAAATCGCCGCCGTCAGGCATCGCGTCGCGGGCGTTGCGGATCAGGTTCAGCACAATCTGGGTCAACTGATCGCGGTCGATCTCCACATTGACCCTGTCTCCCCATTCGGTGCGGACGCGGACCTCGTCCCAGTAGTTCTCCTCGAAGGACTGCAGTATCAGCTCGACTGTTTCGCGCAAGCAGAGCACCTGAGGGTGCCCCTGGCTGCCGCTGGCGAAATCCAGAAGCTTGCGGGACAGGCCCGCCGCCTGCCAGCAGGCCCGCACGGCCCGACGCACACGCTCAGCCAACTCCTTGGTGACTGATGTGGTGTCCACCAGAGACAACGTTCCGATTACACTGGTAAGTAGATTGTTGAAGTCGTGGGCCACGCCGCGGGCGAAGGTCACCGTCGCTTCCATCGCTTCCGCACGGCGCGCTTGCCGCTCCAGAACCGCTCGCTCGGTGACGTCCCGGAGCACGATGGCTACGCAGCGCGCATCTCTGAACTCCACCGGATAGGCGACCAAGTCCACAGCGGCGTCCTCCTGGTTGCCCTGTTCCCGCGCCAGGGCCACGTTGGTTATCCGAACCTGAGTCCCTTCGTGGAGTACGCGCTCGATCAGCGACGGCCAGTCAAGTATTTCACTGCGCCATCGAGACCAGAGGCTCTGCAGGCGTACACCGGTATCATTGCGTTCTACGGTTCCGAGTAATCCCGTGTCACTGTCGTGACATTCCAACACGCGCCCCTGGGCGTCACAAACGACCGTGGCATCCCTCAGATTCTCGAACAATGAGCGGTACTTCGTCTCGGAAGCTCGCAGCTCGGTTTGCACTTGGGCGAGCGAGCCGGCCATACCGTTCATGGCTCCGGCCAGTGCGCCGAGTTCCCCGGTAGCATCGAGCTCCAACCGGTAATCAAGCTTCCCATCTGCAAACTCCTGTGTCGCCTCGTGCAGCTCACCGATGGGCAGGATTACCCAGCGGCGTACCAGGACGGTCCCCACAGCAACCAGCCCGATCCCAAACACACCGACCACTATCGCCACGATCAGAACCTGCGTGTTCGCGGCCACCAACCGGTCAACAGAACGGTTGCGCGACTGATCCAGGCATCCGCGGGCGTCGAGCAGGCGCGCGTCCAATGCGGGAATGAGTGTGCTTCCGATGCGGTCGACCAGCACGGCCCGCGCCTGGTCTCGGTGCTGTGTACCCACCAGCACCAGGAAGCGTTCGAATTCCCGGTCCAGTTGTGTACGCAGCGACGAGAGGGCTCGAGAGTGGCGGTCGCGATCCTGCTCGAACGCGAAGTCCGCCACCTGTTGCAGCTTGGTGAGGAACGCATTCCGTCGGGACAGGTAGGATTCGTCGACCGGGCGCACGCCGTCGGCGATATCGCGCAGCTCTATGTACTGTTCGCGCGCCTCCAGGTGCAGACGGTCCAGCCAGACCGTTTGATCCATGGAACGCTGAAAGCTGCTGATCGCGTTCTCGACGTGCAACTGGATGCTGTACACGGTACCGAAGCTGGCCACCAGCGCGAAAACAACGAATGCGGCGAGCAGATAGGTTAGGCGCTTCTGGAGGCTCATCTAACACCCTCGCGTGACGGGTTTAACGGCCGACCTCAGCCTGGTACTTCCAGTCCCAGGACTCGCTCTCCGGGCGGACGCTGGAGAGTACGTGTCCCCCGACAAACGCCACGTTGGTTTTCCCTCCGTGGCGCTTCGACGGCATCCAGTAGCGGCCTGAAGCATACGGACCGTCGGCGCCGCGCAGTGGTGGAGCGGTGTAGAAGGGCTCCAGCCCCCGTGCCACGGCTTCGCGCCCGTCCACATCCAAAATGAGGGGAACATACGGATGACTCAGCACGTCCTGGCGTACGTGGGTCGCGGCGGCCGGCGCCAGCACGAAATTGCCCATGAACTCGACGGCACCCCGGTAGAAACGCATGTTGGCCGCCAGGGAAACGTCTTCGGCGGGGCCAAGAGCGGCGCTGCCGCACGGAAACCCTCGTCGTTTGGTCAACTGTGCCGCTCCGGCGGGGCATAACATGGCATCCTTTCCCGAGAGCAACGCTGCGGCGGGCAGCGTTCCGGCGTCCCAGAACTCGTCGATCCGGTATGCGCTGTCCATAAAATCGTTGATGAAGAAGACCCGGCGAGCCAGTTGACTACTGTCCCCGCGGCCCTCCGGATTCTCGTTCTCCGCGAAAAGCTGGAACTTGAATACGGTGGTCCGCAGGTTCGAAGAGCACTTGAGCATTATCATCTGCCCGCGCACCGCACTTAGCGCCGGCAGCAGGATGGAGAGCAACAGCGTGATGAGGGACACGACGACCAGTGTTTCCAGAAGCGTGAACGCGCCGCGGGTGTGTCGAACTGCCCGCCGGCGAGGCTTGACGCTTCTGTGGTCTTCGAAGTGGGAGACACCGCGGCAAAAGGTCCATCGCCTGGCTTCCTTGGTCACGGTCAACGGATGCAGTCGATGTACCCTAGCCTGTGGCGACATGCCCGATCATCCCGTACCCGGCCCGGTCAGCATGTCCACCAGACGACGCATATCTCTCAAATCGACGTCTCCGTCCGCATCCATGTCCGCCAGACCGCACTCTAGTGGCGAATAGGGAACGCCACTGCCCGAGAAGCACACGCTAAACGAGGCGAAGTCACTCAGGTCGACATCCCCGTCGTCGTTGAGATCCCCCGGCAGGCTCACCAGCATGACGTCCAGGTCCTCGACCACGCCGTCGTGGTTCACATCGAAAACGCTGAAGTCGGTGGCGAATTCCACAAGCTCTGCCCGGCCGTCGGCCAGCCCGTCCGCACTGTCGTAGTCGGCGATATACTGCTGGATCAACTGCTGATCTTGCAGGTCGATTTCATCGTCCCCATTCACGTCACCCCGCCGCACGTCAGGAACCACATCGGTCCATACGAAGTACTCTCCGGCGGGGTCCATGACCGTGTAGCTCGTACCGAGCAGCGCCGTGATCTCCCACTGCGTCGGGTTCAGGAAGTCCGAGGGGTCCTTGTTCATCCATTCCGTGATGATGGCCTCTTCGGGCAGACCGGTGGGGAATGAATCGAGGAAGACGGCGCTATCGTGCAGATCGACCAGCCCCTCCTTCACCGAAGCGTGGTCCGACGGATCCCCATTGTCCGGTTCGGGTGGTTCTCCGACCATCAACCCCGCGCCTTGGTTCTTCAGCGGGAAGACCAGCGACACATAAGTGACCTCGGCGCCGGCGTCATGTTGAAACTGGAGCGTGCAAGCCGGCGCATACTCGCCGGCGTGTGCCCCACCAGTCGCCAGGCTGAAAGGCTCATAGCCGTGAGCCCGGTGGAAAAAAGGAGCGTTGATTTGCCAGGTTTCTCCCTCCTCGAAGATCGTGTCGCTGTCGCCCAAGACTTCCTCGATGTCGCCACTGGTGAACTCGCTGCCCAGCAGGGCGAGATGAAACTCTTCGCCATGTCGGTCAACAAATGGGGCGGTCAGGAAGTCGCCGTCGAAGGCCGACGCGTTCAGCGCTACCCGGTCCTGGAAGTCGGCGATCTCTGGTTTGCCTCCGAATCGCACGATGTTGCCGAGGTAGCGGTACTGCGGCGCGTTCAGTTCTCCGCCGGTCTCGACGTCCTGGTCCATGTCGATCTCCACAAACCCGAAAATCGGATGATCCCCGTACCGAAAGGGCTCGAAGTACACCAGACCCGTGGGGCCCGGCGGGTTGACCAACTTGTCCAGCACCAGATCCAGCCGGAAGAACTTCCCGCTGTTAGCGAAGGTTCCCACGAAGATGTCCGCTTCCGGATCGTCCGGAGCCCATTTCCCGATAATCATCTCCCGCAATTCGATGAGACGGTGCAGATCGGAATCGAAGGGACCGTCTCCGCCCGGGTCCGTCCGGCGGGGGGCCGCATCGTCCCCCGAATCAGCTACGGTCACCGACGGAGCGGCGGCAACGGTACCGCCACGCGAAATACCAAGAACCAGGGCCACGCAAACCAGAACCGCGCCGGCGAGCACCGGGTGTCTGCTCCCGAATCTCGACCGATCGACGTGAGTCGGCGCACTCCCTTTGGCCGAAAGTTTGGTCACGGGTTGAGCTCCCGATAATGATGCTGCGAGAGCGCTCAGGAAGTGGCTTCCCCTTGCTCCCCGCCGTCCCTGCGCTAGTATACCACGACAGGCTGGTTCATGTCAATGCGATCGATCGTGCCGGCCCGTCCGAGGTGTGGCCATCTTTTGTGGCACCAAGCGTCCGCGGGTCCGAGCCCAGAGCGCAAGCGACGGAGCGACGGGTCGAACGGTTTCCCGTCGCTTGCGCTCTGGGCTCGGATCAGACGTGCGGCAACCCGCGAGATACGAGTACTGCGGGGGGGCAGCCGTGGGCTACCTCGTATTGCCGTATGCGAACTGCCACCGGCCCCTTCATGCGGCGATGCGCGACGAATACGGAATGCTCTCATTAGAGGAGTCCAGGGAAGCCGTCGTCGTCTCCAGTAGATGACCACCGCCACAAAGGTGGGTGTAGAGCCCGGGGATAGAACGGAACTTCAGCAACGCCGGCGATGCCCATCACCCCACGTGCGCTTGTCCGGCCGGTGGGCGCGGGGTATGCTCGGTGGGCGGCGAACGGCTGGGAAGAGGAGTAGGGCGGAGGGGGTGTGGTGAGTGAGTATGGCCAAGAAGAAAGCTAGCGCGCGCAAAGGGACTTCGACCCGGAAATCCAAACCTGGTGTTTCGGCCAAGAAGAGTCGGGCGGCATCCGCTGCCCCTGCAACCGCCCCGCGCAGGTGCAAGGACCGAGGGGATGCGGGCGTGAAGCTCAAAGAACTCGCCCAGTCCATCGTGGACAGTGCCGGTCGCCGGGAGGACCCGGTCATCAGCATTCCCATTCGCGCCTTGAGCAACGTGAACTTCAACGAAAAGACTCGCTACATCGAAATGGGCGATCGGGCCCAGTCGCGCAACCTGTTCAACTACAGCCAAGCCAAGCGCTTCATGCAGACCGTACTGGTCGGCTCCAAGCTGAAGGACCTGATCGACGAGGGCAAGACCGCCAGCATTCGTCAGATCTACTACCTCGCCAAGCACACGATCAAGGGGACCAACGAAAAGACCTTCGACGATCAGAGTGAGTCGGACCCGGTGATCGAGGACCTGGAGGTCGCGGTGGATTCGCTGCGCGAGGAGTTGCACGTCTTCGCGGCCGGTCGCGGGGCGTTGATCGGCGAGCTGACTTTCGTGGACTCCGGCGACACGATCGACGCCACGCGCCTGGGCAGCGGCGGATACGCCATCCCCAGCATCGTCGAGCCACACATCATCCAATTCAAGAAATGCAAGGCCAAGTTCGTGTTGCACCTGGAAAAAGACACGGTTTGGCGGCGTTTCGTGGAGGATCGCTTTTGGGAAAAGCATCGCTGCATCCTTACGCACGGCGGCGGCCAACCCCCGCGCGGCGTCCGCCGTCTGCTCCGCCGCATGCACGACGAGTTGAAGCTGCCGGTCTTCGTGCTGTTGGATAACGACCCCTGGGGGTACTACATCTACTCGGTCATCAAGCAGGGTTCGATCAATCTGGCGTACGAGTCGGCCCGTATGGCCATCCCCGACGCCAAATATATCGGCGTATCCAGCTTCGACTTCGATCGCTACGACCTGACCGACGACGCCAAGATCGCCCTCGACGCCAACGACGTGAAGCGTGCCAAGCAGATCCTCGCGTATCCCTGGTTCGCCGGCAAACGCCCGTGGACGAAGGAAATCAAGAAGATGCTGCGCAACGGTTTCAAGATGGAGGTGGAGGCCTTGTGCAGCAAGGCCCTCAGCTTCGTGACCGAGGAATACACCCCCGAGCGGATCAAGAACAAGAAGTTCTGGCTGGATTAGCAGTACAGGGCCTGTCGATTTACTCGCCCACGGCGATCCCCGATGTAGCGTCACCCCTTGTGGGTGACGAGAAACGCGGGTGCGCTACCCACAAGGGGTGACGCTACAGACTAAACCGACAAGCCCTACAGCGCAAGGTCGCCCCGCGGTGTCTGGGAGAACATGTGGGACCGGCTTTCCAGCCGGTCAGGAGGCCCTTTCTCCGAAGAGACCGACTGGAAAGTCGGTCCCACACGAGTCCTGTCTTTCGCTACGGGCCGTTGGGCGTCAGAAAAAACGTCGGGTCCAGAAAGGGTGCCGGGGATCTTATTCGCTCGACCGAAGCAAGCGCCGGTGAATCCGACGTGGCGCTCTGAAGAAGATTCCTGGCACCTTTTCTAGGCTCTCGTGAGGGTAACGCGAATCCGCATCGGTCGTGAACCTCTCACATCGAGCACTTCGGCCTGTGCTCCCTCCAGATCGACTACGTCTCCCGCTTCCGCGATTCTGCCGAGTTTCGCGGTGACGAGACCGGCCATCGTCTCGACACCGGGGGCTTTGAATTCGGTCTTCAGGGCTTCGTTGATTTCATCGATGTGCGCGCCGCCCTGCACGAGGAACGAACCGGGCCCTTCCGGGACCACCGCCGGACCTTCGTCGTCGAACTCGTCCTGTAGCGGACCGACGATTTGCTCCAAGACGTTCTCCAACGTCACGACGCCGATCATCGATCCGTATTCGTCGACGACAAAGGCCAAATGCCGGCGGCCTCCTCGAAACAGGTTCAGCAGTTTGCTGAGCGGCATCGTCTCGGGAACGTATTTCGGCGGACGGCAGACGGACCGCAAATCGAACGAGCCCGCATCCGACACATGAAGCAAATCCTTGGTATGAACGAACCCGAGAATGCTGTCCAGCGAACCCTCGCACAGTGGGTAGCGGGTGTGCTTGGTCCTGTGGGCCTTCTCCATCGCTTTTGCGAAGGGCTTGTTGATGTCGAAAAACTCCACATCGACGCGCGGAACCATGATCTGCCGCGCCACGGCGTCGTCGAACTCGAAGACGGCGTCCAGCAAACGGTGCTCGGATCGAGTGAGTCCACCGTGCGAGTGGGCTTGACTGAGCAAGGTGCGAATCTCGTCCTCGCTGTGCGGCGCGTCATGTTCTGACGCGCTTTCGATGCCGACCCGCCGCAGGAGGAACGCGGTCGAAGCGTTCAGCCCCGCCAGGAGCGGGTACGAGAGCACATAGAACCACTTCAGCGGCAATGAGCACCATCGCACCGTCCGGTCAGGCCGGCAGATCGCATAGATCTTCGGGGCCTGCTCGCCAATGACGAGGTGAACGGCTGTGATGATGGTGAAGGCAACGGCGAACGCGAGTGTGTGGAGAAGCGCCGGCGAGGCAATGCCCGCGGCGTGAAACAACGGCTCGAGTAGCCTGGCAATCGCCGGTTCCCCGATCCAGCCAAGGCCGAGCGACGCCGTCGTGACTCCCAACTGGCAAGCGGAGAGCGAGCGATCAAGTCGCTGCGCCGTCCATTGCGCGGTCTCGGCGAATGGCATCTCCTGGCGAGCCATCTCGGCGAGCCGGCTCTGGCGTACCTTCACGAGTGCGAACTCGGCGGCGACAAAAAAGCCGTTGAGCACCACCAAGGCAAGGGTTGCCACGATCAGCAGCAACTGAACCAGCCAAGCATCCATCTGTCGGTTCCCTAGAACAAGTTCTGTTTTGATGTAGCGTTCGGACCCCGGAGTTTTCCCGAAGGCTCTTGGCCGTCGGACGCTACGAGACCGCTGGAATCGCTATAGATTGACCCATCCGAGCGGGATTAGTGTACCCGGACTCCACACAACAAGACAGGCACCCTCCTGTCCGGAAGATGCCTGTCGCAAATCAGAACCAGAACGAACGAGTCACGCCCAACAGCGACGGAGTAACGCGACCGTGCCCGCCCGGCCTATCCGCCCA
>Ga0190284_1000423_pt1 | contig 25202 bp, 19 predicted proteins | sample 48691812_MG_FD_161668 | JGI IMG/M metagenome (GOLD analysis project Ga0190284, IMG submission 161668) | Hydrothermal vent microbial mat bacterial communities from Southern Trench, Guaymas Basin, Mexico - 4869-18-1-2_MG | ecosystem: Environmental > Aquatic > Marine > Hydrothermal vents >...
ACAGCTGTCATGTCACGTAAGCTGTCCGGGGCCCGCTCAATCGCCCCACGCGCAGTGGCTCCCCTCCAAACCACCCCATACGTTGACCCGTAAAGGGGTGGCTTTGTCCACGGGACTTTCATGCGAATGCGCAATCAAGAGAGTGAGATCGGTTTTCTTGGGTGCCACTGCCGGCTTGCCCAGCAGTGCTTTTTATCACTTGTTTGAACGCACATTGGTATGACACAGCATAAACTATCAGGCAAATGACTCAATTATGGCGCGCCGCACCTGATTTCATAAGGGGATAACTCTATGGGCTTAGCAGGAAGGGCTTTGGACCATTTTATCGAGAACCAGATTTTCTTTCCTGATCGTCTCATGGTGCAGACCCCCTCGGATTGGGGGCTTGATTTTGAAGACGTGTGGTTTGAAACCAACGACGGAGTGCGCCTGCACGGCTGGCTGGTTCGCGCGGACTCAGGCGGACCTCTGGTTCTCTTTTGCCACGGAAACGCGGGAAACATATCTCATAGACTGGACAATGTTCATCGTTTGCACAACATCGGTTTGAGCGTCTTCATCTTCGATTACCGCGGATACGGCCGAAGCGAAGGCCGCATTACCGAGAAAGGGCTCTACCTGGACGCGGACGCGGCGTATAGGATCGCCCTCGAAAACGCGGATCAAGACAACGAGAAACTGGTAATCTTCGGACGATCTCTGGGAGGAATCGCGGCTGTCCACATCGCTGCTTCTCAACCGTGTGCGGGTCTGATCCTTGAGTCCACTTTTCCGCATCTGGGCGCAATGGCCAAACAACACTTCCCTATACCCGCGCTGGACGGTGTGCTCGGTACACGATTCAACTCCCTGGACAAAATCCGCGCTGTGAACGCGCCCATTCTCTTTTTCCACGGTGATCGTGACGACATAGTCCCGTATCCGCTGGGGCGGGAACTTTACGAAGCCGCTCCTGAGCCCAAGGAATTCGTTACACTTGAACGCGCGGGACACAATGACACCTACTTCATGGCCGGGCAACCCTACTTCGACAAATGGAAGGACTTCACTGCCGCCCTGCCCCATCCCCGTGAATAGCCTCCTCACGAACTATGCCTCGCCCTCTTGCATGCTCGTACAGGGACGGCCCCCAGTGGACTTTGCAGTGCATCCATTTTCATACAAAAGTCCCGTGAAAGAACCACCGCTTTTCAGGTTAACGTATGGGGTGGTTTGGAGGGGAGCCACTGCGCGTGGGGCGAATGAGCGGGCCCCGGACAGCTTGCGTGACATGACAGCTGTCGGTAGCATGACGTTGAAATGCTTGCCCGGCTAGGGCCTCCCCTCCAAGGCCATGCGCAGCGTGCGCGCTCTTCGACTACCCCTGTCCGAGGCGAAGCCCCGGACCAGTGAACAACGGAAAAGACTTTCACGGTTCGTTGTCGCTTTCTAGGGGTGATAGTTGGTATGAGTTCCGGCCTTCTCGCCGACAAAAACACGAATTCTTGTAACGTTTGAAACAATTCAGCGAAGCTCCTGTCAGCATGGTTAAAAAACGCGAACAAAGACGATGCAGCACCAGGTTCACAGGAGGACCAATATGAAAAAGCTGAGTCATTATGCGAAAGCGGTTCCGGCAATCGCGGCGCTTCTCATGATTATTTTGACCGCGAACACCGGGCTGGGCGCGCCTTTGGGTCAAGGTTCGCTGGAAATCATCGAGCCCGACGGCAAACCCGGCCCTGCTTGCCCGTTGAAACACACTTCGGTCAAAGCAGAGATCTCCGGGTTCGTAACCAGAGTGGAAGTCAAGCAGGTCTTCCACAATCCGCGCGACGTAAAGATAGAGGCGATCTACACGTTCCCTCTGTCAGCGAACGCGGCCGTGGATGACATGACAATGCGAGTGGGAGATCGAGTGGTCCGTGGAATCATCAAGAGACGTGAGGAAGCAAGACGCATCTATGAGCAGGCCAGGGACAGGGGCCGGGTTGCTTCCCTTTTGGACCAGGAAAGGCCCAATATCTTCACCCAGTCAGTGGCAAACATCATGCCCGGGGAAAAGGTGGAGATCACCATCAAGTACGTGGAAACGCTGAATTACGACGACGGATACTTCAAGTTTGTCTTCCCAATGGTGGTGGCCCCGCGATTCATTCCGGGCCTTCCCTCGGGCAAGCAGGGAACCGGTTGGGCGCCGGATACCACATCAGTCCCCGACGCAAGCCGTATCACACCTCCGGTAGCCGAAAAGGGCAAGAGGGCCGGGCATGACATCGATCTGACGGTCTCCATCGACGCGGGCGTGCCCATAGAGAAGGTGGAATCAAAGCTCCATGAGGTAACCGTTGACCGAAAAGATAAGAAACGAGTAACGGTCTCCCTTAAGAACAAGAAGGAGATCCCAAACCGGGATTTTGTCCTAAAGTACCTGGTGGCCGCTGATAAGGTCCGCTCCGGAGTTCTGGCGCACAAAGACGGGAAAAACGGGTACCTGACTGTGATCATGATACCTCCAAGGCGAGTGAACCCCGAGAAGATCGCGCCAAGGGAACTGATATTCGTGGTCGATACCTCCGGTTCCCAGCGGGGCAAGCCGCTCGCCAAAGCCAAGAAAACCATGAGGTACGTCATCGACCGGATGAATCCCAATGACACCTTCAACTTCATTGATTTCAGCAATAATGCGAGAATGCTCTTCTCTGCGCCAAAGAAGAACACGCCCGAGAATCGGTCCAAGGCGCTGCGATATATCGACTCACTCCAGGGGACCGGAGGCACCCAGATGATTCCCGCTGTATGGCAAGCGTTGAGCACGCCTGCGCCCGAAAACAGGCTCCGCATAGTGACCTTCATGACCGACGGCATGGTGGGCAACGATTTCGAGATAATCTCAATGGTCAAGCGACTGCGGGATAAGAGCCGCTGGTTTCCCTTTGGAACGGGCAATTCCGTAAACCGGTTCCTGTTGGACAATCTGGCCCGCGTGGGTGGGGGTGAGGTGGAATACATCCTGCTCAACAGCCCGGGCGAAGAAGTGGCCAAGAAATTCTACAAGCGCATAGCAAGCCCGGTCTTGACTGACATCTCGCTCTCCTTTGAGGGCGTGACCCTGAAGGATGTCTACCCTTCAGTGGTTTCGGATCTCTGGTCACGCAAACCCCTGATTTTCAAGGCCCGCTACTCCAAATCCGGAAAGGGGACCATAAAGATCAAGGGCTTTGCCGGCGGCCGACCTTACGAACAGACGCTGGACGTGAACCTCCCTGACAAGGAGACCGAGAACGCGTCGTTGGCATCCCTGTGGGCCAGAGCCAAGGTGGATGATCTAATGGATCAAGACCTCATGGGAATACAGCGTCGCTCTCCAAAAAAAGAGGTAAAGGAACAGATTATCAAGGTCGCGCTGGCTCACAGGATCCTCACCCAGTTCACCAGCTTTGTCGCGGTCGAGGAAGCCGTGGTTACCGTTGGAGGCAAACCCACCAAAGTGACCGTGCCGGTGGAGATGCCTGACGGAGTCAGCAGGGAAGGTATCTTCGGGGCCGACAAGGAAATGACTGTAGCGCGCCAAGGCCGACACATCCGTTCAAAAGCCAAAGCCGGCTCCTGGTTCTCCGGAGTGTTGCCTTCCATGCGGAAAATGACGATGGGATCGACGAGAGGCGTTTCGCCCCACAAGCGTGCTCCGCAACCTGCGGCAAGCGCCCCCAGTGAGGCTCGACCTCATGAGCCCATGAATCGGACTTTCGAGGGCCGGCCCGCAGGAATCATCACGTCCAAGGACGAGATATCCGAACGCGAGGACAGGACCAAATTCGCGGCCATCGCCCGCAAGCTGTCGCCCGATCTTTATAAGCTTGTCCGGATGAAAGACAAGCCCCGGAACTACTCCAAGGGCAAGATCTTGATCAAGGACGGCAAGCTCACGGTACAGGTGTGGCTCACTAGGATCAGTGACGACATTCTGAAGAAACTCAAGGAAAAGGGCCTGAAGATAAGCTTCAAGGCCTCAACCGGAAAGCTGGTTATCGGAGAGGTGGACCTGGACAAACTTGAAGAACTGTCCAAGATCAAGGAAATCCGCCTCATTGAACCCTTTGTGAAAGCTTAATGCCAACTGACCTTTGAAAGAGTAATCCGGGGGAACCTTTTCTCGGTAGAAAGGGTTCCCCCAGACCCCATAGGCGCTAACTTACCGCTGGAATCCAACGCGTCCCGGAGGGACGCACAGATAGTAGGCCGGCAATGTATTGCCGGTTTCACTGAAGTATCTGTCATTGCGAGCGCAGCGAAGCAATCTCATTGAGTGGAAGAACCAAAGGCTGGAGATTGCTTCGTCACTTCGCTCCCCGCAATGACATCAGCTTGAATCGCTCAATTTGGGTATCAAATATTCCTCCGGAATATTCAAGCCAACGATCCTAAGTTAAATGACCCCCGGCAGAGCCGGGGGCCTACCTGTTTGCTGGTTACGACTCTCGACAGCCGGCCTTTTTTGGGATACTTTCCATACTACGCGCTCTTGGGTGGTAGCGTGGGGTGATCCGTTCCGTCGGTTCACCGACATTGTTGTGGGAACACCTATTTTCCCTTGATTGTCCGGAGTATCCATTGCTTCCTCCTGATGAATACACAATGTGGCTTGAACGGGCCCGGACCGGCAAGAATTCCGAACAGATGGAAAAGGCTTATGACCAGCTTATGAAACGGGTCAAGAAGGTCGACCCCCTGACCATTGCGGAGACGACGGATTCAAGCTTCCGTGCCGATGGGGTTCCGAGGGTTTCGATCCCGTTTCTCCACAGCTGGTTCGATCTGGATCTCCTGCCCTATCGGCTCAGAGGTGGCCATGAGGTGATCGACACCTTGCCCATGAAGGTGCTCGTGCTTCAACATATCATGGCGGCCGCGGAAAATGAGGGCACAGCAGTGAGGGTTATGCGGCAATGGATCGATTGCCGTTCATTGCAGCACGGAGCAGTGTTGGGGGCGCACCTTTCCAAAACTACCGCGCAGCTCATGAGCAGTTTTTTTTCGCTCAATGCCGAGGAACGGATGCGTCGCGCTATGGCATGGGGGGGCCGGCCCGTGGACCTTGCGGACGTGGGGCTCGTTTTCAACTTCTTCCCCCGACTTCCCGTGGCTGTGGTCAACTGGGAGGCTGACGAGGAATTCCCCGCGTACAGCAAGGTTCTCTACGACGTATCAGCGAGCAACTATATGCCCACACACGGATTGGTGGCTCTCACCGACTTCCTGGCACACAGACTGGCTGAATAGGGGGGGCGGTGAGGATAACATATTGAAAAGAGTGACCCGCAGAAAAACTGCGTTGTTGGCATCTTCATGGCGTGTGTGATCGGGCAGCCTTTGTGAAATCAAGATGTTGCGGTCTCCTGACAGTGTCCGGTCCCGCGAGACGCGGGATGGGACACTGTCAGCCAAAATCCTGAGAACAATTCAGGAATACCGGTCATTTATATTAGCCGGCGCTATAAGTGGGCGGAATTTCGCTTGTCTTGTAGAGACCGATATCTTATAATGAACAATCGTTATAAAAAAGGAGGGGCAATGCCGAAGCTGGGCATGGAACCCATTCGCACAGAGCAGGTGGTCGACGCCACAAAACGGTGCATCGTCAAAAAGGGCGTGTCCAACCTGTCTGTCAAGGACATCGCGTCGGAGGCACGCGTAAGCACCGGAATCATCTATCATTATTTCGAGAACAAGGAAGACATCCTTCTCAAGGTAATCCGGGAGGCGTTCAGGCGCTCCCACGAGCAAGTGTTGGAGAAGGTGGAGCCCATCGAGTCGCCCCGTGACAAGCTACGGGCATATATCGAGCAGTTGAGCGAGGTACCCAAGGACAATCCCGAGTTCTTCATCATTCTGCTCAATTACCTGGGGCAGGCCACGAGCAATCAGGAAATCAACCGGATAGTCACACATTTCTTTGGCAACGTAATATCCTACGTTGAAGAATTGCTTAGCACAGGGGCCGCGGCCGGAGTCTTCAAGGCCGACCGGGTGAAGAGTCTCGCGCCCATCATCGTGGCCATCGGCCTGGGGATGGGAGCGATGTGGACCATCAGTCCTCGTACCGTCGATATCGAGGAGATGGGGATGACCTTCAAGGATATCGTACGCGCGTACATCACGTAGAATGGTTCAAGGGAAGGGGTCAATGGATTTGTGGCGTTAACTATATCGAACGTTCCATATAAGGCCGGGTGCTAAAGAAAACCATGGAATAATCAGACCATTGCAGGGCATCTATCGTGAGAACTGTCAATCTATCCGTCATCGAGAACTTACGCTTGCCCCAGTGGGCCTGGCGAGCGAGGCAGAGAGAGCCTCCGCCGGGGCTACCACTGCCAAGCGTTTTTCGAAGACCGCATTGCGATATTGAAAGAGAGAGGAGAGGACTATGACCTGGAAGGCATTCTATGAGGGCATCGGTTATCCTGGAAAATGGCTCGAAGAGGCCACACGATACGGTCCCAACGACTCGTACGTCATGTACGAACCAGGCTGGGATGAGCCGCTCCCACCCATTCCACGGATCTCCATCTATGATCTTTTCAGACAAACCGCGCAGAAGAATCCAGAAAGCGCGGCCCTGGTTTTCCTTGACCGCGTGATCAGCTACGCTGAACTGGACGAGATGATAAATAGATTCGCCGGACTACTTCTCGATCTGGGCGTCAAAAAGGGTGACTTCGTGGCTACGATGCTCCCGAATTCGCCACAGCACTGGGTCGCCTTTTACGCTGCCGCCAGGATAGGGGCGGTCCACGCGCCGTTCAACGTGATGTACAAGGGCGAGGAAATCGCCTACCAGCTCGAGGATTGCGGGGCGAGAACCGTCATCACCCTTGATCTGTTCTATCCGCATTTCGCCCGCCTGAAGGAAGAACTCGGGATAGAGAATCTCATCGTGACGAACATCAAGGAATTTGCCGCTCCCGATTTTGAGGTGTACGAGACGCTGAAGCCATTCTGGGCCCATGACAAGAAGGCGATCGAAGGAACCGTAGATTTCGTGGGGGGACTAGAAGAGCACGACCCCGTGCAGGTACCCGTTGACATTGACCCGGAACAGGACATTGCCCAGATCATCTACACCGCGGGAACGACCGGCAAGTCAAAGGGAGCCATGCAGACCCATCTCAACATGGTCCACAACTCGATCACTCACACATTGATCAGCAAATGTACAGGGAAACCAGTCAACTACTCAGTATTGCCCATGTTTCACACCGGCGGGTTCTTTCTGTTTCCTCTGCCCACACTCTATCGGGGCGGCACGGTCATTACCGTGCCGATATTCGATCCGGAACATGCGCTCAAGACCATATCCGATCACAAGGTCAATGTGCTGTTCGGTTCGCCGACTCTATACCTTGGGTTACTTCAGCATCCGGCTCTGAAGAGCTTCGATTTGAGCAGCCTGGAAACCACTGCTGCCGGGGCCGCACCAGTCCCGGAGGAACTCAAGCAGGTCTGGCAGAAGAGCACGGGCATCCCACTGGCAGTCGGGTGGGGAATGACGGAACTCAACACTGCGGGCAGCTACAACCTACTCAACAAGAAGCAAAATCTTGCATCTATCGGCGTTCCCCTGGTCGGGGAGGCAAAGATCGTCGACAACAAGGGAAACGTAGCCCCCAGGGGGCAAATCGGAGAGATACTCTACCGGGGTCTTCAGGTCTCAAAGGGATATTTCAACAAGCCCGAAGACACTGAGGCCTGCTTTCAAAAGGACGGATGGTTTTGTACTGGAGACGCCGGACACCTCGACGAGGAGGGATTCATCCATTTCTCGGACAGAATCAAGGACCTCGTGATAGCGTCCGGCTACAACATAGCGCCGGTCGAAGTGGAGTATACCATCATAAAGCATCCGGGAGTCCTGGAGGCGGCTGTAGTCGGTATCCCTCACAAATACCGGGGCGAAACGATCAAGGCATTCGTCGTCCTGAAGGACGAGTTCAAGGACAAGGTTGATGAAGAGGAGATTACGGGCTTCTGCAAGGAGCGACTGGCTACGTTCAAAGTGCCGAAGATGCTTGAGTTCGTAGAGGCCCTACCCAAGAATCCCCTGGGCAAGACCCTGCGGAGAGTGCTTCGAGAGCGTGAACTAAACAAAACCGCATGATGGCGGACACTGCTTCGGGCTCGCGGCGGAGCAGCGCCAAATCAGAGGAGTTGAGGAGACTATTGGATGAGTAAAAACGTGATCTACGAAAAGAGAGGCAAAATCGCTTACGTTACCATCAACCGGCCGGAGGTCCACAATTGCATCGATGTGGAGACGTCCGACGCACTCCTAGAGGTTTGGGAGGAAGTCAAAGGAGACAAAGAGGTTCTGGTCTCTATCCTCACCGGCGCGGGTGACAAAGCTTTTTGCAGCGGGGCCGACCTCAAGAAGCTGATACCCCATATCAGAGACACCTCAGAGGAGGAAAACAGAATCCGCTCGTACCAGGGCCCGGGATGGGGCGGAATATCGGGAGGATACAAGATCTACAAGCCGATCATCGCCGCCATACACGGATATTGCGTCGCCGGGGGGCATGAACTGGCGGAATTCTGCGATATCCGAATCGCGGCGGAAAATGCGGTGTTCGGCCACCAGGAAATCAAATGGGGTCTGATGCCCGGTGATGGCGGTTGCTCGCGGCTCTGGCGGATCGTGGGACTTGGGCGGGCACTGGAAATTATTCTGACCGGCAAGCTCTACGACGCTCAAGAAGCGTACCGCATCGGCTTCGTCAACCACGTGGTTCCGAAGGGTGAACTCATGGACAAGGCGGCTGAGCTTGCCCAGGCGATTGCCGGTAATGGCCCAGTTGCACTGAGGGCAGCCAAAGAGGCAGTCCTCCATAGCATCGGCAGGCCGTTGGACGAAGGCATCATGTTCGAGACTGATACGTTCAACTACCTCTGTCGGTCGGATGACTGGGAGATCGGGCAGAAGGCATTTCTCAACGGGGCCAAAGCGATCTTCAGCGGCAAATAGGAGCCCGCTCGCCGGGCGGGCCGACCGGTAAGAGTTCACCGGGGAGGCGCCTTTTTGTAGAAAGGGCCTCCCTGCCCCCTCAATCCCAGGTCCCGCAAGACTTCCATTTTACGGGCCCTTATGCCGCTTCGCCATTTATAGCAGTTCTCGAAAGTTCTCACGGATTCGCAGACTGGAAAGTCTGCGCCACAGGAAGAAGTTTCGGAGCAATCGGAAACTACTTACGCAACCGCTATTATTCCTGAACATCGGCCGACGTTGAGCCGGTCCGGGTGTGGTACCATTAGACAGGTGGGCCGGCAGGATGCCGTTCCTACTTCTTGTCCGCGTTGGATTCCTTTGGAGCGATTTCCTTTCGCAGTTGCTCCACCCAGGGGGTGACCATTTTGCTGAACCGGGACCCTTCCGAGGAGGCGAGCAGCGCCTCAAATGCTTTGAGCGCCCCTTTCTTGTCGCCAAGGTCCTTTTGGAGGACTATTCCAAGGTTGACGAGGGCAAACGGATGGCCCGGATTGAGTTTGAGTGCTCTTCTGAAGGACTCGGCCGCATCCGATGATTTCCCCAGTCTTCGGTAGCTCACTCCCAGTTGAGTCAACACATCAGGGTCCTGGGGAGTCAGTTCAAGGGCCTTCTGGAACGCTGCTACGGCCTCGTCATTTCTGCCCGTGCTCAGATAGGCGTTTCCAAGCTGAACCACAGCCTGCACGTTTTTGGGGTTCTTTTCCAGCATCTTTTCAAGCGCGGCGATTCTCTGTTTGCCTTCAGAGAGCCGGGCTTCCCGGGCGGAAGGATGCCCCTGGGGCTGCTCACACTGGTGCTGAGCAATATCCAATTTCCACGCGGAAAAAACGATTCCTGCCACGAAACCTGCCACAAAAACTACGGGCCACATCCATAATGATCGGGATTTTTTCACCTGGCGCAACTCCACTGAATTTTGATCAAGAGTAGCACAGGTGATGCTGTCGAGGGAAGGCGGCCGGGCAACGGGGACCGGCAGGTCGTCAAGAATCTTCAGCGCACGGGGTCCATCCGTGTTAAACTTGGCCCCTGGAGGTGTGCAATGGATGATATCAAAACCAAATACAAGACTGTAATGGACGATCACTTTCCCGGGGATCTGACAATCAGCTTCGGCGATCAAACACTCGTGTACCGAAAGAGATCGTGGAAGATCTCGGATTCGGGGGGAGATCTAATTGAAAAGGGGTTGCGGTACGGTGAGAATCCAGGTCAGGAGGCCGCTCTCTACGAGCTGGTGAACGGCAACCTCATTCTTGGCGAGTGCAAATTCATAACACCGAACCTGGGCCTGGTCGGTTCCTTGAACGAAGACCAGATGCTGCAGGCCGGCAAACACCCCGGGAAGACCAATCTTACCGATGTGGACAACGCCCTCAATATCCTTAAGTATCTCATGGACAAGCCCGCTTGTTCCATCATGAAACACAACAACCCTTCCGGAGTGGCGGCTCAGGACACCACGGAAAAAGCCTATGATCGGGCCAACATGGCGGACAGAATTGCCGCGTTCGGCGGGGCCGCGGTGTTCAATAGACCTATCGACAAGGCCGCCGCGGAAATGGTTTCAGAGAACTACCTGGAGGTGGTTGCCGCGCCCGAATACGAAGAAGGGGCAATGGAGCGACTCCGCAAGCGCAAGAACCTCAGGATTCTTGCAATACCGCGCATAGACCGCCTTAAGGACTACCTCCATTTGCGGTTTGTGGACTTCAAGTCCCTGATGGACGGTGGACTCATTGTGCAGCAATCTCCCATCAATGCTATCCGTTCCGGGAAAGACCTCATTCCGGCGAGATCGACCTACCGCGGGGAGGAATTTGTGATCGAGCGCGCTCCCACGGAACTGGAGATCCAGGACATGGTATTCGGCTGGGCCGTCGAGCAAGGGGTTTCATCCAATTCCGTCATCTACGTGAAGCACGGATGCACGGTAGGAATAGGAACCGGCGAACAGGACCGCGTCGGTGTAGCGGAATTGGCCATGGTGAAGGCGTACACGAAATTTCGCGATCGGCTCTGCTTCCAACAACATGGTGTGCCGTTCAACGAACTTCAGGACAAGGATATCCGCAGACAACTCGACGCGGAGACGAGGGACATGAGAGCGGGCCTGCTAGGATCTGTGATGGTATCCGATGCGTTTTTCCCTTTCCGGGATGGAGTGGATGTTGGAATCAGGGAAGGGGTTTCAGCCATTGTGCATCCCGGGGGGTCCGAGCGGGACTTTGAGTCGATTCAGGCCTGCAACGAAGCAACCCCGCAGGTTGCCATGATGTTCACAAATCAGCGAGCGTTCAAGCATTGATACGGGCCCGTGTGCCTTCAGACACATGGGGGGTGGAGGTCTTCTGTGAATGTGTCATTGCCCCCCGCAAATGAATGGTTACCCTCTGCTCGTCAATTTGACTTGACATTCCGTAGCCATTCCGGCATGTTATATTTTTATCTCTTTGTAGGGGCAGTGAAACTGTGTTTGAATCAATTCCTTCTGCAAATCTCTCCCCGTTGGCCGGACGCGCACTGACGATGATCCGGACGATTTTCATGATCTCAGCGGTTCCAGCCCTGGGCCTTCTCCTTTTCCAGCATTGCTGTGCGGCCTCTGAACCGCGGCACGGGCCCGCCACCCGCATTGTCGTCATGAAAGCCCGGCAAGTACTGGAGCTTCATGAGAATGGGGGCAGATCCAAGACTTACAGAATTACGTTGGGGACCCGTCCCAGGGGGCCGAAGAGGATTACGGGGGACAAGAAAACGCCTGAAGGCGAATATTTCATCTGTTACAAGAGCACAGCCAGCAAGTTTCATCGCTTCCTGGGGATCAGCTATCCGGGCATCACGGACGCGCAGGGGGCCTTTGAGAGAGGAATGATATCGCTGGATCAAAGGGATTCCATAATCGACAGCATCAAACGGGCCAAGAAGCCCCCTTGGAACACCAAACTGGGAGGATGGGTCGGAATTCACGGGTACCCGAGCAATGAGTACTTAAGGAAGTGGGCGGTGCTGCTCTTGCCCAAGCCTCACAATTGGACCGACGGGTGTATCGCGATGTGGAATTTTGAAATTGAGGAACTATTTTCCAGAGTTCGGGTGGGAACTCCCGTGACCATACTTCCCTGACTCCATCAACTTATGATGCCGATTTCCTTGCCGACTCGCCCGAAGATCTCCAGGACTTGTTCCAGATCCTCCATTGAGTGGTTCGCCATTAAGCACGTCCTTATCCTCTGTTGCCCGTCGGGAACCGCGGGAACGCCGACACAGTTCGTGAACACCCCTTCCTCGAACAAGCGTCTCCAGAATACAAGGCCTCGGACATCATCCCCTATTATCAAAGGAACAATAGGTGTTTCAGTCTTACCTGTATCGAATCCCAGGGACTGGACCCCATCAAGGAAGAACCTGTAATTCTCCCAGAGCCTTTCCCGAATTTCAGGCTCGGTCTGCATCACTTCCAGGGCCGCCTGCACCGCTGCAACCGATGCGGGAGGCATGGCCGCGGAAAAGATCAGGGCGCGGGAGTTGTGCTTCACATAATGGATTACATCTTCGGCGCCGGCAACAAAGCCGCCTATTGAGGCAAAAGACTTGCTGAAGGTTCCCATGATCAGATCAATTTCGTCCGTCAAACCGAAAAAATCGGCCACGCCCTTCCCGTTTTCCCCTAGAACTCCTATCCCGTGGGCATCATCCACCATGATCCTGACGCCGAACTCCTTTGCCACGGCCACCAATTCGGGAATCGGAGCGATGTCTCCTTCCATGCTGTATACCCCATCAACAATTACCAGAACCCCATGTTCCGGGGAACAGCGCTCCAAGTTCCGGCGCAGGGATACCGGATCATTATGGCGAAATCGTTTTACCTTTCCGAATCCGAGGCGCGCACCCTCATAGACGCTCGCGTGAACGCCCCTATCTATCACTACCGTGTCGTGCCTTCCTACCAGCGGAGCGATAACCCCCTGGTTGGTCAGAAATCCGGTAGTAAAAACCAGGGCCGATTCCTTGCCCATGAAACGCGCCAGGTTCTCTTCCAACTCCTCATGAATGTCCAATGTGCCGTTTAACAGTCTGGAACCGGAACAGCTGGTACCGTATTCCTCGAGTGCCTTGACCGCCGCCTCCTTCACCTTGGGGTGGTTGGTAAGCCCCAGGTAGTTGTTTGAGCCGACCATGATCAAATCGCGGCCGTCAATGAACACGTGTGTTCCGTCAAGACGGCTTATGGGCCTGAAATATGGGAACACTCCCGTAGCCATTACCACTTTGGCCAGGCTGTAGGCATTGCATTTGTCGAAAAGATCTGCCATTGGGGTTATTATAAGCGCTTATCTCCGGATCATTCTATTTTATACCCTGACATGGGGAAACGACAGAACTACGCCATCCGCCCCTGAGACTCGGATTCATTGCAGCGACGCCCCGCGTTTATCATCGTAATCGTACAGTTTATCGTTTCTCACAAAGGAATGTCAAGAACCCCCTGCCGGCATCTCACACCCTACGGTCATGCGGGCCGGCCTATCGCCGAGCAGTCAGCAGATCGGGAACGCGCCACCTTGCGCGTACAGGCCCCATGGGTGAGTTGGAGAATCGTTCGGCCACACGTATTCCCTTTAATTCCTTGCGGGAAAGGTAGGCCAGCGGATTGTACAGGTTGTTGTCCACCCGTACTTCAAGGTGCAGGTGCGGGCCGGTGGAACGACCGGTGTTCCCCACCAGCGCTATCTTCTCTCCCCGCTTCACTCTATCGCCCTTCTTGCGAAGAATGCGGTGCAAGTGAGCGTAATAAGTATAGACTCCTTTTCCATGATCAATCAGCAGCGTCTTGCCGTAACGCCTGAATCGTTTTCTGCTCCCTGCGAAAACCACTCGACCGCCCGCGCAGGCCAAGACCTTACGCCCCACCGGCGCGGCAATATCCAGGCCCTTGTGAAAACGACCCCAACGATGGCCGAAGGGAGAGGTCAGAAGCCCTCCGGGCACGGGAAATGTCAGCCACGGAACACGCGGATTCTTCTTGCCCCGAATAGCCTTGGCCAGCGTAAAACCGCTCTTCTTTCGCTTCCACCTTCGCTTGCGACGCTTCTTCTTTTTCGCCACTCTCACGACCGGCTCGACGCTGAAGTCCTCCACGATCGCGGCAGACGGCAGAAATATCGTATCCCCCTTCTTCACCGTAAAAGGAGAATTGATTTTGTTGATCTCGGCAACCTTAGAAAAATCGAGTCCGTACACGTCACAGATGCGACGCAGGGTCTCTCCTAACCCTACTATGTGGAAGACTCCGTCCTCGTGAGTTTCGGGAACCGCTCGATCCACCTTGGCGGTCTTTACCGTCCTCTCGGACGCGATCTTCGTATCGACGTCCTTCTTGACAAGTCCGACAGTGGATGAGCAGGCCGTCAACAGCGGTAACAGAATCACGGCCATCCATTTGCATTTCTTAAGCATGCTGAGTCCGCTTGAGAAGCCGGGATAATCACTGCACACGGTACATCGGCTTGGCGATAAAGTCAATAATAAACGCTATCAAGCCCTAATATCTCGAAACTGGTTGAGCTTCAGGCCGCAACACCCCTTGCGGACCGCCTCTTGTCAGCAGGCGGCCACGCGCCCTCCTGTCGGTTCCAGACCAAGCGATTAATAACCGGAAATCATTAGATTCCCCCTCTTCCTTGGGCAAAGGTCAGCTTGACGGGAGGGGGAAGGGGGCATAGGCGTTAACTTAAGGCCAAATTGCCTAGAAAACCCCTGAAAATGGGGTCTGTTACGTGCGGACCTCTCATACCAATGCGCAATCAAGAGAGTGAGATCGATTTCTTGGGTGCCACTGCCGGCTTGCCCAGCAGTGCTCTTTATCACTTGTTTGAACGCGCATTGGTATCAATCGTCACCCCGGCGAAAGCCGGGGTCCAGTCCCGCGGGACGCGGGATTACGATGAAGAACTGGATTCCGGCTTTCGCCGGAATGACGAAGATGAGAAAGCATCGTTATGTCTTAAGTTAACGCCTATGGGGTAATGGGAGGGTGATCTTGGCACCGAATGCCGGTGCGCATCACTATAAATGAAGGCTGGAAAGTCTGCGCCACGGTTTGATACCGCTATATGCTCTGGGACGCCTTGAGTACCAGTTCCGCCGCATGGCGCGGGCCGCCCTGTCTCAGTATTTTCCAGCTGTGTGTCTCGGCTGCGAGCCTGTAAGAAGGAGCAAGCAGCTTGCGTGTGGCCTCAAGGACTTTTTCAGAGGTGAAATCTTTGACCGGGAAGTGCAATCCCGCGCCGATTCGCGCCAATGACCTTGCGTTGAAGTCTCGCTCGAAATCCTTACCGGGGAAGACCAAGCTGGGCAAGCCGTGGATAAGAGAGGCCACTGCGGTGTTTTGGCCCCCGTGGAATACGATCGCCTGGCTGCACCGGAGGATCGAACGCCCTGGAACGAACCGCACCCAGGTGGTGTTGGGAGTCGGGTCGGCAAGATTGGGCAATTCCGGGTGGTCACCCACCGCAACGATCGCGTGGAACTCGGTATTGTCGTACGCTTCCGGCAGCACGCTCACATACTCCTTGGGTCGGACCTCGCCCGTGCTGAAGTACGCGAAGACCACTTTCTTGCCGTGAACGCTCTCAAGCAGACCCGGGGGAAGCGGGGCCAGTTCCATGCGGTCGAAAAGCAGGTAACCCACGTAATGGAGGTCGGGAACGTCGGCCAAAAGAGGCTCCAATTCGGGAATGGTTGGAGCGATCTTGACGTGGCTCCGCGAGAAGAAGAGTTCGGCCACGCCTTCAATAGGGTGGAGCTTATGTTCTTCCAAAATGCGGTTGAAGCCCACCACCGCTTCATCGTGGGTCACGGCCCTGTGTTGGGTCAAGAAAGGCGAGACAAAACGAGGATCAGCCGGGCTGCACGCCGTGGAAACCAGCGGTAAGCCGGCACACGCGGCGGTGATCGCCGCGGTGAGCTTGAACTCGCTGAACAGAACATGGGGTCGGAAGTCCACAATCGCACTCTGCTCCGCTTTCAGCGCCCGCCGGAGGTATTGTTCATCGGTCAGATTCAGGAACACCGCCACATCCGATAGGTCGTATAGCGGGCGATGAGGGCCCGGTGGGTCCGGCATAACACCCTCCACGTAGGCAAAACCCGCTTCAGCCACCAGTTTCGCGCCTTCCCCATTCGTGAGAAAAAGCGCTTCGTGACCGAACCCGCGCAGGTGGTCGGCTATGGCCAGACATCGAGTTATGGTCCCGATCGCGGCCCCCCTGGTGATTAGCGGCAAGAACAGAATTCGCATAAGATCGCTCCGCGGGCGGGATCCGGCACTTTCAGGTTTCGTTGTGCCTCGATTTGTTGAGGCATGGAAGTTGGAATGAACTACCCGTCTTTCTCTTGAGAACGCTCATCCAACACCGGGGGCGCGGGTGGAATCTCTTGTATGCTCAGAGACTTGAATGGATTGTGTGCGGCGGGGGCTACAGCCGGTTCGGCGGTAGTCTTGGCGGCAGCTTTGGCTCGTAATCCGGAAATATAAGATTCCGTTTTGTCTATGGGGTAGCTGAGGGCTTTTCCCAGAAGCCAGAAAACGTACATCTGGTCCTTGGGCCTGGGGGCCGGTGGATTCACAGGATTCGGATTGGGCCTATTGGTGCCCGGAACATAGGACGCTTTGTGGTAACTCGGGGTGACCTTGATTAGATCCGTGGCGCCTTTCCCCGAATCTCCGAAAAGCGGGGCCGCAACCAGGACAGAAATCAAAACAACGACCAGCGATACCTTCCGCATGCCTAACCACCTCGGCGAACTATTTCCGAGTCCCTCTATCACATCTTTGTCAAAAAGCCAGATTTATTTTTGTGTTAGAGGCCCTTTTTTTCACGGATGCCGCTGCCCCGAGTGAATGAAACCGCTCCCGAGGATGTTCCCACAGAGGGGGGGCGCTCATTTTGGGGGGCCTGATGAATACGACGAACTCAAACCAAGGCTCTTATACCAACTGCCATCGCAAGAAAGCGACAACGAAGCATGAAAGTCTTGGGGCAGCTTGTCCGCGGCTTCGCCCCGGATGAGGCTGGCGGTACTGCAAATACCTTAAGAATCCAGTCATCTTTGGAGGGGAGACTCATCTCCCCTCCAAACCACCCCATACGTTGAACCGCAAAGGGGTGGTTCTTTCACGGGACTTTCATGCGAATGCGCGTTCAAACAAGTGATGAAGAGCACTGCTGGGCAAGCCGGCAGTGGCACCCAAGAACCCGATCTCACTCTCTTGATTGCGCATTGGTATTATTCAATTCAGCCACAGCCACTATGGGCTTATCCCGGATCGGGGCCTGTCCCGGACTACGATCCGGGATACGGGGCAGGCTCTATGTGCCTGCCCTCACCTTCACCCCCCTGAAACTGAATGGTTGCCATGAATCTAAGGTTTTAGTTGATATAATCCACTAAACATGGTAGGATCACATGTCATTATAGGCACCAAGGGCCACGAAATACCACGTCGATCCCCGGTGCAGGAGGCGATTTCCATGAAAAGAACAATTTGGCTTGTGCCGGCCATGCTAATTCTACTTTTGCTGCCCATTACCTCGCCTGCCCAGTGGGTTTCCGGGCCGGGATTCCCCCCTGACGACGGTGTCAGTCCAGGTCTCATGGGTTCGGTTCCATTAGATTCAGCCTCTGCGCTAAGAATGCCCGGATTCTACGCGGGCTGGACGGCCCGGCCCAAAGGCGTCCACTTTAGCATGGAAGCCATAGATGCCGACATAGGAGGACTGACGGCCGTTACGCAAAATTATGGCCTCGAGGGCGTATGGGTGGAGGCTTCCCATCATCTCCTTTCCGGTCGAGGTCTGGGTCTGCTCATGTCAGGCGGGTTTTTCATCGACGTAGCCGGGGGCGCGTCCGAGACCTATGAGGTCGGCGGCCCATTGGAGGAGACATGGGATACTCATACGGAGCAGTTCTATCTTGACGGAGCTTTCACACGGGACATCGGGGGAAGGATGGACTTTATCGGCGGGTTTCGATGGAATCACCTGACCACACGCTTCAAGGATAGGGAATTGGTCCCGGGAGGAGTGGATCCAAATACAGAAGCGGACGTCACCGTCAACTGTTACCTTCCGTATCTTGGGCTCCAGTATCGTTACAGCTCCACCGGCGGGGGTATGATCCTGAGAACCATAGGATTTCCGGTCGTGCCCGGCGCGTTTGACTACAAAGAGGCCTTTGATGCGACTCACAGCCTTGCAGCTTCGGGCGATTACTACAAGGGCTATTTCTTTGAGACCTTTTTCGAATTTTCGCGAGTGCTCCTTGGATTTGCGGATATCGGGGTGTACGGGAAGTGGTCGCAGATCTGCGCAGATCCCAACGTGACAATCAGCTACACGGGCGTGGATCCCCAGACTTTTCAACTGGCGCTCAGACAAACCTCCTGGACAGTGGGCGGTAGGCTCTCCATAGCTTTCGGCTCCCCGCTCTGACGCCAAGTTATGGCAACTGCGTTCGCTCCGGAGTAGACCGGCATCTTGTCGGTCATTCTTTCTATTACGCGATCCTTGGGCCTTTCGCTCCCATTTACGACGCGATTCCGTGCACCGCGATTTCCGGCTCCGAATGGCGTCTGAGCGGCTGCGCATAATTGCGGTTCCACTTTAAAAGATATGCGCTGATTTCCTTTTCCCAGCGGTCTTCATCCCAGGGCAATGATGATTGGCAGAGCTTCCTAATTCGTCCCAGGTGTTCTTTGCCGCCCTCGGGCGCGATCAGTCCGATGCGCACCCTTCTCATGATCAGATCGTCCAAATGCCGTATCTGTTCATGTTCGGCAACAAAAGGCAATTCGGCCCACAGCGTTTCCGTGCAAGGGATGTGCTCCAGATCTTCGGGCGAGGCAGCTCGGGCGAGGTCGTGTGCAGCCGCGCCGTATCGTCCGAAAAGGCGTCTCCAAACGACCGGGGATATCCCGAAATCTTCCCTGGGCCCGCTTGGTACAGTCGCGAATACCGGCTCGGCCCGAGCACTGGTCTTCAGTGAACCAAGGTACGGTTTGGCGGCCTTGAGCGTATCCCATGCCAGTTTGCGAAAAGTGGTCAGCTTCCCTCCGGTGATAGTCACGAGCCCCTTTTCCACCCAAACCGCGTGTTCGCGGGATTCCTTGGACGCCGCGAGCTTTCCTTCTCCCAGGACCGGTCTGATCCCCGCAAACGTGGAAATGCAGTCATCAAGAGAAACATGAAGCGAAGGACAAACAAGCTGCAAAGCTTCTATCAGGTACAAAACTTCCTGTTCCGTAATAGCGGGTTCTTTCCACAAATCATTCGTGTGATCGACATCGGTGGTGCCGAAGACCACACCGCCTTCCCAGGGCGTGGCACAGACCGGCCGGTTGTCAGAGGGATGGAAAAAGCTGACGGCCTGGTCAAATGGTAGAACCGATGCAGGAAAAACAAGATGACTGCCCCTCAGGGGACGTATTCGGCGCTTCCGATCAGTTGATGGATGCAGCTTGTCGGCCCATGCGCCCGTGGCGTTGATTACAGCTCGGGATGAAAACTCTCTTGTTTCATCGGTTTCCGTGTCCTGTGCGATCACGCCGACCACACTTCCCCGTTCATCGCGTGTGATTTCGCGTACCGACGTGTAATTAAAGGCACAACCGCCGAATTGGACACCCTCGTTGATTAGTCTCAGCACCAGCCGGGCATCATCTACCTGCGCATCCATGAATTGAAATCCACCTACCAACCCTTCGGCATTAAAGTAAGGCGCCATGTTGAGGAAATCGTCCGCTTCGTAAAACCTGTGGCGCTTCTTTCCGGCCAAAAGGTCATAAATCGTGAGACCCGCTTCAAACACATGTTTGCCCGGACCCCAACCTTCGTACACCGGCAGCAGAAATTGCAAAGGCTCAACAAGGCCTGGGGCCTCCTCGAGCAGACGTTCACGTTCCTTCACCGAATTCCTGGTGAGCAACAACCGCCCCTGCTTGAGATAACGTAGGCCGCCATGAACCAGCTTCGAGGATCGGCTTGAAGTGCCCCACGCATAGTCCTTCTGCTCCAGGAGAAGCGTTTTCAGGCCTACACGTACCGCCTCGCGGAAAATCCCCGCACCGGTGATCCCTCCGCCGACTACGATCAAATCCCATTCCTTGTCCAGGTTTTCCAGTTTCATGTTCATTCCTTCAAAATTCTATCCGAATTTCAAATGCGCCGGCCCCAAAACCGGGGAGACGGAGCCGCTCGCTGTGCTTTCCTATAATTATTTGACTTCCTGCGAACATTTCAGTTCCGACCACAGGCCCATGACCCGCTCCATTACCGAGCCGACTATCCGTTCCACATCCTCGCCTCCCTGCTCAATGGCCCGCGACACATCCACGTAATAGGTTCGTGACGCATCTCTCGCTTCCTCAAACCTGAAGTACCGAACTCCCATAGTCTTGAACATGGCGGCAAAATCGTTGTAGATCAGCGTGAATACGGGATTCCGGGAATGCTTGACCATGAGCAGTTGCAATTCCCAATCATATTCCGCAAACTTTTCAGGATCGTCGTCCAGGCTCTCGGCTCGACCCAGATGCTCCAAGAGCGCTTCCGGGGCGTTCCGAGCCGCCATACGGGCTGCGGCCGGGAGCAATGTGACTCTGACTTCAAGGAGGTGGGCGACAAACCCATCGGGTAGGTGCTCGTCATATCTTGCCAGGGTGCTGAGTACGCTCAAACCGCCTTGCTCCCAATAATCGTTCACAACAGTGGGTTTTCCGTGCCGTATTGTGATCCAGCCTTCCGAGGCCAGTCGCTGAAGCGTCTCCCGCAGCGTGGGTCTGGTAACCCCCAACTGTTTGGCGAGGGTCCTCTCATCGGGCAAAACGGATCCGGGTGGGTACGTGCCTTCCAATATTGAGGTGACCACTTTGCGCTCTACGTACTCAGCGGGACGAAGCGGTCTGACCTTGTTGAGGCCCTGATTTGTTTGAGGAATTGCCATCTGGTAAGAGGTCATACCACTGGGGGAAGCAGTTGTCAAGACCAAAAAGGGCTTTGCAGAAATCCTCCATATCAACTGCCATGCCCCGAGGGACATGAAACCATGTATTCATGATGTTTTTTGTGTTATAGCTTTTCTGGTGAAGTGGGCGGTCGTTAAGGACTCTCCGGCATGTCACGGAAGTGCGGAAAAGGAGGCAGTGGGTGGATAAGCTTATACTTTCGATAGATTGCGGCACTCAGAGTTTGAGAACACTCCTCTTCAATCCCAAGGGGGAGCTTCTTGACGGAATTCAGATCCAGTATGAACCCTATATCAGTCCCAAACCCGGATGGGCGGAGCAAGATCCTGAGATATTCTGGAAGAGCGTTTGTGACACGTGCAATTCATTGAAGGCCAAGGACCCGGATCTGTTCGGAAAGATAGCGGGAATCGGAGTTACCACCCAGCGGGCCAGCATGGTGAATGTGGATAAGGACGGGATTACGCTTCGGCCTGTCATCATATGGCTGGATCAGCGCAAGGCAAGAGAAGTATATTCCCCCGGAATCATTATGAAGCCGATCCTGAAGGCCGCGGGGATCTACAGGACGATGATGAAAGTCCAGACCGACGGCAAGTGCAACTGGATAAGGCAGTATGAACCGGAGATCTGGGCCAATACCCATAAGTATCTTCAGGTGTCGGGATTCCTCAATTTCAGGCTCACCGGGGAGTTCAGTGATTCAAGCGGGTCTCAGATCGGACACATTCCCTGGAATTACAAGAAGATGAGGTGGGCAAAGAAATGGGAGCCGGCGAGCCGGCTGTTTCCCGTGGAAGGGGAAAAGCTTCCCAAAACAGTGCAGCCGGGGGAGTTGATCGGAACGGTGACTGCAAAAGCCTCACAGGAGACGGGCCTGGCCGAAGGGCTTCCCGTTATAGCCTGCGGGTCGGACAAGGGATGTGAGACCGTCGGAATGGGAGTTGTGGACGATACAACGGCCAGTCTCAGCTTCGGAACCACGGCCACGGTGCAGACAACAACAAGGAAATACTTTGAGCCACTGCGTTTCAAGCCTCCCTATCCCGCGTCTATTCCGGGACATTACAATCCCGAGATAGAGATTTTCAGAGGTTTCTGGTTGGTTACCTGGTTCAAGAACGAGTTTGCGCACAAGGAGGTCCTTGAAGCTGAAGAAAGAGGGGTTTTGGCGGAAGAGGTGATGAATGATCTTCTTGTCCAGTCTCCGGCCGGTTGCATGGGATTAATGGTACAACCCTACTGGGGACCGGGATTGAATACACCCTCGGCAAAGGGCTGCATGATCGGATTTGGAGGTGTTCACAGAAAGGCTCACGTGTATCGAGCCGTCATCGAAGGATTGGGATACGGACTGTTGGATGGATTGCAGTCGATGCAAAAGGCGGGCAAATTTAAGGTGGAAAAGGTGGCCGTGTCCGGCGGCGCGTCACAGAGCGACGAGATTTGTCGCATTTCAGCGGACATCTTCAATCTGCCGCTGTACAGAGGCGGAACCCATGAGACTTCCGGGCTGGGCGCAGCGATCGTCACCTCGGTCGGATTGGGAATTCATCCTTCATTCGAGACGGCAATGCACGAGATGGTGTCATACAAGAAAGTCTTTGAGCCTGATCCGAAGAATGTGGAGATTTACGCAAACCTCTACGAAAGGGTTTACAAGAAGATCTATGGTTCTCTCAGGCCGCTGTACAGAGAAATAAGAGAAATAACCGGCTATCCGGAGTAGCGCCGGCGAGCCGGAGAGGTAGGTAATCGATGAACCACGGCAAGGAATTCTATCCTGATTGGGTAAACGAACCTCCGAACAGGGGATCGTATCGTTCCATATTCAAATGGGGGGCGCCGGACCGGTTCAAGCACCCCAATCGCAGACTCTACCGGATGCTGAAAGAGCGATTCCATTTGACCGATGCCCACTTCCAGGAGAAGCGCAATCTTGGAAACGAACAGGTAAGGTTGAATCAGCCTATCAAGCTCTCCGACGAACAACGACGCGATCTCACAGCAATTGTGGGCGAGGAAAATGTCGCTTCTGATGATTATTCCCGTGTAAAGTACGCAACCGGAAAGACAATGGAAGAGGCGATGAACCTCAGAATCGGCAAGGCCTGCGCCGCGCCCGACGTGGTGTTGCACCCGCGGGATAAGGAAGATGTGCATCGAATTGTTGATTACTGTGACGAGCAAAAGATTCCCGTGTATGTGTATAGTGGGGGTTCCTCCGTGAATCTCGGATTCAAGCCGGTCAAGGGCGGTATTACGCTGGTGATGGCGACGCACATGAATCGCGTGCTGGAGTTTAACGAAACAAACCGGACGATCACTGTTGAGCCGGGAATAATGGGACCCGCTTATGAACATCTGCTGAATAACGCTCCCACAATGTTCAACGCGCAAACAAGATATACTTGCGGTCATTTTCCCCAATCGTTTGAGTTTTCTTCCGTGGGAGGCTGGATAGCGGCGCTCGGTTCAGGGCAGCAGTCTTCATACTACGGGGATATGTATGACATCGTGCTGAGCCAGGAATATGTGACGCCTGCCGGCACGTTTAAGACTCTGGAATATCCCGGGACCGCGACAGGGCCGAAACTAAACGACATCATGAAGGGGAGTGAAGGGGCGTTCGGTATACTTGTGAGCGCAACGCTCAAGGTTTTCAGGTATGCGCCTGAAAACCGTCGCAATTTCGCGTTCATATTCCCTACATGGGGGGCTGCTGCGGACGCGGCGCGGGATATCAGTCAAGGGGAATTCGGCATGCCCTCGGTGTTTCGGATTTCAGATCCTGAAGAGACTGATGTGGCTCTCAAGCTGTACGGCATAGAAGGGACCGTCATTGACAAGGTCATGGGATTGCGTGGCTTCAAACCTGGGCAGCGCTGCCTGTATATTGGTCAAACAGAGGGCGACAAATGCTTCGCGGCAAATGTGAAGAAAAAGGTCAAGCGGATTTGCCGGAAACACGGCGCAATGTATCTTACGGGCTATCCTGTGAAGAATTGGGAACATGGGAGATTCACGGATCCGTACATGAGAGAGGATCTTCATGATTTCGGTATCATCATTGATACGCTGGAATCGGCCGTCACCTGGGACAATTTTCACAATCTTCATCAGGGGGTCAGGAAGTTCATCAAGAGTCGCCCTGATACGGTGTGCATGGCCCATGCTTCTCATTTTTATCCTGAAGGAACAAACCTCTATTTCATATTTATCGCAAAAATGGATGACATGGGGGAATACAAAGAATTTCAGATGGGCATTATAGATGAGCTCCTGAAGCACGGCGGTTCACTGAGTCACCACCACGGAGTGGGAAAAATGATGGGGCCCTGGATGGAACAACATCTCGGCAAGGCTCAGATGGATGTCTTGCGATCCCTGAAGCGACACTTTGATCCAAACAATATCATTAATCCCGGGGGCGCCTTGGGTCTGGATCTTGCCGAATCCGAGCAACGACATGTGAAATAGAAAATCGCGCCCTACGTCCGGAACCCGGCACGCATTATTTTTGCTTGGTTGTACCCTTCCCGGGCATGGGAGTTCAAGAGAACCCCGCCGGTCAAAGGAGAAGCAGCAGTGCCTCTCATACCTGTCACTGCCCGCACGCGTCGCGACATTGGTCCCGAACTGAGTTGCACCTTCTCTTGCAGGTAGCCTTGTCCGCGCCTGTCTTCATATGATTGCACTTGTTCATGCACCTACTGTGGTTTCTATTGCAGTTGCTCACGCATTTGTCGCTGGATCCGCCTTCCGCGGGCGTCACATAGACCATAGCCGTGGGTAACGAAAGGACAAATCCCAACACGATCACCCACCAGAGCCTTTGAATAATCATTGCAATCCTCCTGCCGAAGTTACGGCCTTCTTGACCGCTTGTCTTTGCCTATACCAACCATCATCTCTGATAAGGGACAACGAACTACGAAAATCTTGGGGCAGCTTGTCCGTGGCTTCGCCCCGGATGAGGTAAGCGGTTCTGTAAATGCCGTAAGAATCCAGTCATCTTTGGAGGGGAGACTCATCTCCCCTCCAAGCCCAATGCTGTTGACTTAAGCATTTGCCACCTTCCTAGCCTTGCCGATGGCCCATTTGTTGTAGCTCCTTTTGGTGACTCGTGGCTGGTTTGGTCTG
>Ga0190284_1000425_pt1 | contig 24823 bp, 19 predicted proteins | sample 48691812_MG_FD_161668 | JGI IMG/M metagenome (GOLD analysis project Ga0190284, IMG submission 161668) | Hydrothermal vent microbial mat bacterial communities from Southern Trench, Guaymas Basin, Mexico - 4869-18-1-2_MG | ecosystem: Environmental > Aquatic > Marine > Hydrothermal vents >...
GGCGGGACAAGCCGGCAATCGTAATTACCTGTGGATTGCTCCACACAACCTTGGAGCCAGGTAGGGAGAGCAATCGGCATGCGCATCGACGTCTGATCGCACCTCGTCGCCCTCCCTGACGGTCGGGATACTGCTGGCCATGGCGGATGAGAAAGGGGTGTGGGGAGCGGATCGCATTCAGGTAGAAGCCGTCTTCCTGTCGCGTACGCCAGATTCCCCAGGGGGGCTAACTCGGCAAATGGTCATGCGCGCAGAGCAATCGGCAGGCCTTTTGACGCCAGATCGTACCGCGCCGCCCTCCCTCGCCATCAGTGTTCGGATGTTTCATTTCCAGCGCCGATGACTGCCCTAGGTTCTTTGCCTGACCGAACATGCCGGTCGGGCTACGGTTGACCGTGACGAATGAGTGAGGTAGAAGCCCTTGCCTGGTGCGAGCGGGGAGCCCGGAAAAAAGGTTTGAACCGTGCCGTGATGGGGATTAAATTAACAATCTTAAAAAAGTGGTGTGGCGCTTTCTTCGGGCCTCTCCTGCGGATCTCGAGACACGCTACAGCATGCGTAAAGGGGGTTTTGGTACATGGACAAGTTCTCCATCGGCCTGGACTACGGCACCAACTCGGTACGGGCGCTCATCGTGGATGTGGCCACCGGTGAGGAAGTCTCCGCCAGCGTCTTCGACTATGAAACCGGTGAGGCGGGCGTGGTGCTCGATGCGCGCGATCCGAACCTGGCCCGCCAGCATCCACGGGACTACCTGAAGGGGCTGGAGGTATCGGTGAGGGGAGCCCTCGCCGAGGCCGACGGTCATCGAGGCTTTGCGCCCGTCAGCGTCATCGGTATCGGCGTCGACACCACCGGTTCCACACCGATGCCCGTGGACGCCGATGGAGCGCCCCTGGCGTTGAAGCCGGAGCTGGATGCGAAACCGGATGCCATGGCCTGGCTCTGGAAGGATCACACGGGCCACGCCGAGGCCGAAGAGATCACGGCGCGGGCCGCGGCGGAGAGGCCGGCGTTCCTGGCCAAATGTGGGGGTACCTACTCGTCGGAATGGTTTTGGTCCAAGATCCTGCACTGCCGGCGCGCCGCGCCCAAGGTCTTCGAGGCGGCCCACACCTGGGTGGAGATCGCCGACTGGATCCCAGCCGTGCTCACCGGCACAATGCGGCCGGAAGTCCTCAAGCGGGGCATCTGCGCCGCCGGGCACAAAGCCATGTTTCACGTCTCCTGGGGTGGCTATCCGGACGAAGAGTTCCTCGGCGGTCTCGACGAGGGGCTGGCCCGGGTACGCCGTACTCTCGGCACTCGGTCGTACCACGTGGCCCGGTCCGTGGGCGGCCTCACCTCGGAGTGGTCCACGAAGCTCGGCCTGCCCGCAGGCATCCCCGTGGCCGCAGGAGCCTTCGACGCCCACCTGGGTGCCGTGGGTTCGGGCATCCGCGACGGGGTGCTCGTGAAGATCATCGGTACCTCGACCTGCGACATGGCAGTGAAACCCCTGGGGGCCGACCTTCCCGACATCCCCGGCCTTTGCGGCATCGTACCTGAGTCGATCCTCCCCGGGTTTCACGGCCTCGAGGCGGGTCAGTCCGCGGTAGGGGATATCTTCAACTGGTTCGTAAATCGCATCGCTCCCGGCGGTCCCGAGGCCGGATCCCACGAGGCGCTGACGCGTGGCGCCGAGGCCCTGCGCCCTGGTGAGAGCGGGCTACTCTGCCTGGACTGGCACAATGGCAACCGTACCGTACTCGTGGACCAGCGGCTCACGGGGCTGCTCCTCGGGCTAACCCTCCACACCACGCCCCCTGAGATCTACCGTGCCCTGGTGGAGGCCACGGCCTTCGGCGCGCGGGTCATCGTGGAGCGCTTCGAGGAGTTCGGCGTGACCATCGACCGGGTGGTCAACTGCGGCGGTATCTCCGCCAAGAATCCCATGGTCATGCAGATTTACGCAGATGTGATGAACCGGCTGCTGGAGATCTCGCGCAGCGCCCAGACCTGCGCCTTGGGCGCGGCCATGGCCGGCGCTGTGGTGGCGGGCAGCGCCGCCGGCGGCCATGACGACTTCGCCGCGGCTACCACGGCAATGACCGGCGTGCTGGAGCGCACCTTCCAACCCGAGCGATCGAGCGCGCAGATCTACAACCGGCTCTACCGGTTCTACCGCCGGCTCCACGACGCGTTCGGCACGAAAGACTATGGGCAGAACCAGTTCGACCTGATGAAGGAGCTGCTGACCTTACGCGACGAGGTGCGCTCCGGCGCGGCGGGGAGCGCGGCAGGGGGTGATGCGTGAAGCACGAGGTCCTAAGAGAGGCGGTGTGTGCGGCGAACAAGGAGCTCTTCGCCTTCGGTCTCGCGACGCTCACCTTCGGCAAAGCCAGCGGCCTGGACCGCGAAGCCGGGGTGGTGGCGATCAAGCCCAGCGGCGTGGATTACGGAGCGCTGGGACCGGAGGACATGGTCCTCGTCGACGTCGCTTCAGGCGAGACCCTGGACGGGAGCTACCGGCCGTCATCAGACACGGCCACGCATCTTGCGCTCTACCGGGCCTTCGCGGGGATCGGCGGCGTGGCGCACACCCACTCGCGGTTCGCCACGGTTTTTGCCCAGGCCTGCAAGTCGATCCCCTGTCTCGGCACCACCCACGCCGACTACTTTCGCGGCCCCGTTCCGCTCACCAGGATGTTGACCCGCAGCGAGGTGCTTCGGGACTACGAGGCGAACACTGGGCTGGTCATCGTGGAGCACTTCACAGAAGAGTCGCTGGATCCCGCCGCTTTTCCAGGGGTGCTGGTAGCCGGCCACGGTCCCTTCACCTGGGGACAGGATGTCGCGCAGGCGCTTTTGCATGCGCAGGTGCTCGAGGAAGTGGCGCGTCTGGCCTACGAAACCTGGAATCTCCGGCCGGATCAAGAGCCGATCCCCGGCTACCTCTTGGACAAGCACTTTCTCCGCAAGCACGGAGCAGACGCCTACTACGGACAGAGTTGAGCCGATGAGAAACCGTCCCCTCCAGCCCGGCCCCTCTTCGAACGGCCCCTCTTCGAACGGTTCGCCGTCGAGTGGCTCGTCGAGTGATGAGACGAGCGGCCGGCCGTCCCGCTCCAGCGGAGGGGGTGCTACCGGTATCGGTGGCACCGGTCGCGCCGAGCCGGCCCTGCTCAAGCGCGTGAACGCCCGTCACGTCCTAGACGCCCTGCTCGAGTTCGGGCCGTGTACGCGCACCGCGCTGCGCAATCACACCGGGATCAGCGCGCCTACGATGTCCAAGCTCATGGACCACCTCGCGGGTACGGGCCTCGTCGAGGCGGCATCCGAGCCGCTGCTCACCGCGGGCCGGCCCAGCAAGGTTTTTCGCCTGGCCTGCGACACGGCAAGGATCCTGGGCGTGGTGATTGACATCGACTCGACCAAGGTCTTCTCTTGCGGCTTGGACGGATGCGTCGCGGACGAGGCCGTTCGCGTCATCGACACGCCCCGCACCTACGGTGAGCTGCTCTCCGAGATCGCCCGCGTAGCCCGGGACCTCGGCGAGGAACACCCCGCGCTTTGCCTGGGTGCCGGTGTGAGTGTGCCGGGGCTCTTCAACGCCCGCGAGGGGCGGGTCATGCTCTCGCCCAATCTGCGGTTCCTCAATGGGGCTCAGCTCGCCGCCGACCTCGAGCAACGCCTGGAGGTCGCGACGATCGCGTTCCAGGAGGAACGGGCGTTGTGTCTGGCCGAGCAGATCTTCGGAGCGGCCCGCGAGCTGGAGGACTTCGCCATGATCGACATCAGCGCCGGACTCGGCATGGGTGTCGTGAGCGGCGGACGCTTCGTCGGGGGGCGGGACGGCTACGGTGGTGAGCTGGGCCACATCACCGTTGATCCCAGGGGAGAGCGCTGCGGGTGCGGCAACCGGGGTTGCCTCGAGACGGTCGCGACGGACCGCGTCTTCGCGCGCATCGTCGAGGGCAAGGCAGGCCGCCCTGTGAGCGTCGACGAAGCCATCGACCTCGTGCGCCGCGGTGAGATCCGGGCCGGGCGCGAGCTGGCGCGGATGACCGATTTTCTGGCCCGCGGCCTGGGCATCGTGATCAACCTCTTCAACCCGGCCGGGGTCTTCGTCCACGGCCGGCTCTTCGACGCCCGCGAGGGGCTCTTCGACGATCTCATCTCCGCGGTGGAGAGCCACGCCCTCAGGCCTTCCCTGGCAGCAAGCCGCATTATCCGGGCGCGGGGCAGTAAGAAGCAGGGCGCTGCGGCGACGATCATCAGCCACCTCTTCCGGAGCGCGGGGCCCTCCATCCGGGGTTCGTGATGGAACGGTCGTGGGCGGTGCTTGGTCGCGATCCGGTGCTTTCGAGAACCTCGTGCTCGCGGTTCGATCGGTAAAGAAAGGGACAACGCATGCAGACCGGACTGGCTCTACTGGACTGGCTGGTGATCGGCCTCTATTTCTGCGGCTTGGTCGTGCTGGTATGGTGGTCATCACGCAAGCAAGACACTTCGGCGGACTACTTCCTGGCGAGCCGCAACGTCGCCTGGTTCGTCGTGGGGGCCTCGGTTTTCGCGTCCAATATCGGGTCCGAGCATATCGTGGGATTGTCCGGCAACGGCGCGACCAGCGGCATGGGCATGGCCCACTGGGAGTTGCATGCCTGGGTTCTGATCATGCTGGCCTGGGTCTTCGTACCCTTCTATTACCGTTCGGGCGTGTTCACCATGCCCGAGTTCCTGGAGCGGCGCTTCAACACCAAAGCCCGCTGGATCCTCTCCATCGTGTCCCTGGTTGCGTACGTGTTCACCAAGGTGTCAGTGACGGTCTATGCTGGGGGCATGGTCTTCGGAGCCTTGTTGCCCGATACCTTCGGTTCTCCAGAAAACGCGTTCTGGATCGGCGCCCTGGCCACGGTGATCCTGACGGGCATCTACACCGTTCCCACCAAGATCGTGGACGGCGAGGCGGTCCTCAACGGGGACCAGGTGTTTCCGGTCATGGTCTCGACGCTGCTGCCCGTCGGACTGCGCGGCCTGGTGGTGGGCGGGCTCATGGCGGCACTCATGAGCTCGCTCTCGTCGCTCTTCAATTCGTGCGCGTCTCTGTTCACCATCGATATCTACGAGAAGATCTATCCCAACAGCTCGGAGCGCGTGCTGGTCAACGTGGGGCGTATCGCCACCGGAGTGGTGGTCGCGCTGGGTATCGTCTGGACCCGGTCATGCCGCTGATTTCCAAAGGCGGGCTCTACAAGTACTTGCAGAGCGCGCAGAGCTACCTGGCGCCGCCGATCACCGCGGTCTTCCTGCTCGGTCTTTTTTTCCGGCGGATCAACGCCACCGGGGCGGTCTCCGGGCTGGTCGCAGGGTTCGTGCTGGGCATGGCCAAGCTGACCATCCAGGCTCTGGTGGGCAGCGAAAACATCACCGGTCCCGAGTGGGTGGTCATTATAGGCAACTACAACTTCCTCTTTGCCTCGGGCTGGTTGCTCGGCATCAGCGTGGCGATCGTGGTCTTTGTCTCGCTGATGACCGCTGCGCCCGATGAGAAGCGCATCTCCGGTCTCACTTATGCCACCGCAACCGATGAGGATCGGGCCGAAAATAGGGCCAGCTGGAATATGTGGGACGTCGCCGCGAGTCTCTTGGTGCTGGTGCTGGTGGTGGGGCTGTATCTCTATTTCAGCTTCTGGCTGAGCTGACGGAGACGCGCACCGATAAGCGGCTCGTCTCAAAACGATCGGGACCGGGATCGATCGACATGTAAAAAAACGGCGTGCCTCGGGAGGAACGCGATGATCGATGTCAGCCCTGAAATCCGGGGATTGATCTTTGACTGTGACGGTACTCTGGCGGATTCCATGCCCCTGCATTTGGAGGCGTGGAAGAGGGCTTTGTCGGACTTCGGCGAAACTTACCGCCCCGAATTTTTCGCTCCACTCGGAGGGATGCACGAAGAGCAGATCGTGGCGCTCTACAACCGGCGGTATCATCTGGATCTGGACCCTGAAGAGCTGGTCCGCCGCAAGCACGTCTATTTCAAGGCAGGCATTCCGCGCGTCGAACCGATTGAGCCGGTCGTCGAGGTGGCCAGGCGTTATGACGGTGAGCTGCCCATGGCGGTGGTTTCAGGAGGGACGGCGGAGAATGTTGCGTTGACCCTGGAGGGCCTCGGCATCCGGCGGCTCTTCTCGGTGATCTTGACCGCTGACGATCCCATCGCGCCCAAACCGGCGCCCGATCTCTTCCTGGAGGCGGCCTGCAGGATTAATGTTGCGCCTTCTCTCTGTCAGGTCTTCGAAGATGGTGATCTGGGGCTCGAGGCCGCTCGCAGAGCCGGCATGACGGCGACCGATGTGCGCGAGTTCCTCTAGCGCGACGGCTCGATTTCTCATATCCAATCTCTGGACTCAGGATGCCGACTTTGAAGGTATGCCTGATGTTCAACATCGCAAACGCCTGCCGTCGAACGCGCGCTGAGCCCTCGGATCATCGGCCTTGCCTCTCACCCTATGACGCCAGCAATCGCGCCGTAAATCGCGGGATCGCAAAAGGGATCTGCAACCCCGTGGATTCGTGGCTATCCCTTAGCCAATCCGCAGCGACCGACTCGATCGTGCCTCCTCGTGCTTCGCGAGCGCGGGCGGGGCGGTTGTCGATCGGATCATTACATCGAGCGGAAGCTTGATCAGTAAAGGTGGCGGCAGCGGTAACAATAACAATAACAGTGAGATGGAGACGGGGCATGCTTAGATCAGGTGGGAATTCACTTTCGTTACTCTGGAGATTGACGAGCTGCGCGGTATTCTGCGGGCTCTTGATGACCGGCGGCGCGCTGGCTCATTCGCCTCACGACGATGCCGAGGTGATCGCCATCAGCCCGCAGTTCAAATACGACCGGACCATTTTTTGCGCGTTTTATGCGCGGAGCAACTTTCTGGTCAAGTCGGTGGATGGCGGGAACTCCTGGTTTCCCTCCCAGATCGGGCTTTCGCCCCAGCAGATCAAGGACCTGGCCATTTCTCCGACTTTCTTCGCCGACCAGATCGTCTTCGCCGGCAGCAATGGGGATGGCGTCTTCAAGACGACGGACGGCGGCGGAACCTGGGCGACGATCAACGCAGGGCTTGCTGACCTGGAGGTCACGAGGCTGTCGATATCGCCGCGGTTCGACCAGGATCCGATCGTCTACGCCGGCGTGGAGTCGGGTCTGATTTACTGCACGCAGGATGGCGGCGACAACTGGGAGTCGTGCAGCACCGGGCTGCCGGGCAGCGAGATCACGGCCCTGGCGATCTCTCCCGCTTTCAAGGATCAAGACGAGATCCTCTATGTCGGAACCAGCACCGCCGGCGTTTATGCCTCGACCAACGGTGGACGTCGCTGGTACCCGGTCAATAACGGTCTGAGCGATCTCCAAATTACAACCCTGGCCATCTCCAACGACTACGCCACCGATTCTGTGGTCATCGCGGGAACCGCGAGCGCAGGCGTCTTCGCATCGACCGACGGGGGGCTGAACTGGTACAATGCCAGCTTCGATATCAGCGACAAACATGTTGTGCGCATCGACCTGTCGCCCCAGTTCGGCGAGGACCAGACCATGTTTTGCGTGAGCAACGATACGGGGGCCTACAAGTCGACCGACGGCGGTGACTCGTGGAAGCTCTATGACGATGGCTTCGAATACCGCGCGCCGCAGACCGCTCTACACTTCAAAGGTGTCGCCTTCTCGCCGAACTACGTGGACGACAGGATCGTCTTCGTCTGGATGTTCGAAGGGCTCTTCAAATCGAAGAACAGGGGTCAGAACTTCTTTCAGCTCAATCTCTATCCCCAGACCATCGTGCGGTCGATGGCGATCTCCCCCGATTACGCCAACGACGGTACGCTCTTCGCTGCGACCAACGGCGGTGGCGTCTATCGGACCGCCGACGGCGGCACGACCTGGGAAACCAAGAACACCGGCCTCTCGTTCCGTTTTCTTTCGCCGATCGATATCTCGCCGGAGTTCGCCGCCGACAACATGGTCTGGACCGGCACCTTGAAATACGTCAACGCCTCGACGGATCGCGGCGACATGTGGTACCCGATGCAAGGCGACACCGCGGGCAACTACTTTCTGTCGCGCAGCCTGGGCGTTTCACCCGATTTTGCCAACGACAGGACCCTCTACACCGGTAACCTCTTCCGCGGGAAACATGCGCTCTACCGCTCGTTCGATCGCGGAGTGACTTATGAGCCGGTCGTCAACGTGGGTGTCAACTCGGTAGCGGTGATCGCCTTCTCACCGGACTTTGCTACCGATCGGACCATGTTCGTGGGATCCAACGTCGGCGTTCTGCGGAGCATCGACGGTGGTACGAGCTTTCAGCTCACCACCAACGACCGGGACACGGAGACGGTGGTCGTATCCCCCGATTTCGCCGCCGATAACACCGTTTTCATGGGTGAGCACTTCGGGCGCGTCCACAAGTCGACCGACAGGGGGTGGAGCTGGTTCGAATCGAGCAACGGGCTGCCAGGCAACGTGGCGGTGACCCAGATCGTGATCTCCGAGGGGTATTCCAGCGACCGGACACTCTTCGCCTCCACCGTGAGCTCGGGGATCCAGAAGTCGACCGATGGCGGCGAGAACTGGACCCTCTCCGGTCTGGAAGGAAACTACCTGCGTTCGATGGCCCTCTCACCCAACTATCTGCAGGATAAAATCGTCTTCGCCGGAGGGTGGGACGGTGTCTACAAGCAGACACCCGGCATCGGATGGAGCAGGGTCATGTCCCTGACCCGCTTTGAGGAGGACAGCGACGTCGTGCTGGTCAAGGGCGACTGGAACGTCTACTCGAACTCCTTCGCCAGCGAACGCGACGTCTACTACAGCGACACAACGGGAAATTCGCTCACCGTGAGTTTTGTCGGCACCTCGGTGGACTTGCTGGGAACCAAGGCGAAAAACCTCGGTATCGCCGCAGTCTACGTCGACGATGTGCTCGTGGCTACCGTCGATCAGTACAGCGACGAGACGCTTTGGCAGCAGGTGCTCCACAGCGAGCAAGGCCTGGCGCCCGGTCTGCACCGCATGAAAGTCTCTGTTACCGGAATGGCGAACTCCGCGGCGGTCGGAAAACATGTGATGGTGGATGCCTTCGAGGTCGTCAATCCGTAGTTTCGAACAACGAACGCCGCCGCATGACTCATGATACGTGAAGACTGATCGCGACCATTCAGCGAACACTTTTTCGAGCAGAGGGTCATGGGCGGCGCAGAGTTGGAATTCCTGTGGATGCGCTCTCGGAGATACCGTCAGCGACGCCAGCGGTGGTGTTCGTACTCGGGGCCGTTCATGCGCGATGCGTGATAGCGGATTTCGTCGTCGCGTTGCGAGCTGTGCCAGTGCGCCGTCACGAGAGCAGCTCGGAATCCCATCACCACGTCGGTTGTCGTGATTTTTATTCAACTATCCCCGGTGTTAATCCGATAATCTACTATAACTATAGACAACTATAGACTTTATGGATTGTCGACGTGAAGCTTTCCACAAAAGGACGTTACCGGCTTCGGGCCATGCTCGACCTCGCCGAGAGCTACGGCAAGGACCGGTTTGCCTGGAGCGACCTCGGGCGGGTCATCGTGAACCATCTCGCCGGCATCACTCTTGCGGATCTCATCCCCGAGAGGCCGGTCGAAGGCGGCGGTACGGCCGGGAAGCGTTGCTACGGCCAGATCCTTGACATGGAGGGAGCATGACGGTGCGAGCAAAGCCCACCCGATCCGAGGTTCTGAGAGATGGCGCGCGGGTCGTGGTCGTGGGTGGTGGCCCGGCAGGTGCCTTTTTCGCCATCCATCTGCTCAGGGAGGCCGTTCGGCCGGGGCGCCGGATCGAGGTGATCATCCTCGAGCGAAAGCACCCGCTGACTCCTGACGGCGATCCGTGGCTTTGTCGGGGCTGCAACTGCTGCGCCGGCGGCGTCTCACCCAGGCTGCATGAGATCCTCGAAGAGCAGGGCATCGGGCTGCCGCAAGAGATCATCCAGGATGAAATCGACTACATCTGGATCCAGAGCCTCTGGAAGAATTTTCCCCTCCACGTCCCTCAGGGTATGCGGATGTATTCGGTCTTCCGCGGGGCGTTGCCGCGCGAGATCGGTGGCCAGACGGGAGGCTTCGATGCATTCGTGCTGCGCAAGGCCGTCGATGCCGGCGCGCGTCTCTACCAGGGGGAGGCGCTGGACCTGCGATACGATGTTCCCGGCAAGGTGCGGGTCGTCTATCGCCAGACGGCTTCCAAGACAGCAACTCACGAAACGAAGGAGATCCTCGCCGACTTCGTGACCGTCGCCGTTGGAGTCAACGGTCCTGCTACCAACGAGCACATGAAAAGCCCGTTGACCCGCTCGGTCCTGTCGATGAACCCGGCCTTCGTTCCGGTGGAGACCAGACGGGCGTTCATCTTCGAGCTCGATGTGGGCCGCGCCGCCTTGAAAAAGCACATGAATCGCGAGATCTATTTCATAGAATACGGATCGCGAGATCTTCCCCTCGAACATATCGCCCTCGTCCCCAAGGGTGGATATCTGACGGTGGTGCTCGTCGGCAAGAGTATTGACAGAGCAGCGTGGCCCGTTGATCGAAAGCGGATCATCGCGCGTTTTCTGGAACTGCCCCACATCCGACGCATTCTTCCCTTCCTGCACTCCGATCACGTGCCGTTGGTCTGCGCGTGCACTCCACGAATGACGGTCAGGCCGGCGCGCAAGCCTTATTCAGACCGTCTGGCGCTCATCGGCGACGCAGCCGGGGCACGGCTCTACAAAGACGGGCTCTACTCGGCTCACTGCACGGCTCGTGATCTGGCGCAGACGATCCTCCATGAGGGTATCGACAGCAAGAGTCTGGCGCGCGGTTTCGGTCGATCGGTGCGGCGGATGCACAGCGACAATCGCTGCGGACGGATTGTATTTGCTCTGATCCGGCTGGCTTTCGGCCGGCCGGTGCTGAGCCGCGTGCTCTACCAGGCTTTCGCAACGGAGATGAAAATCAGGGACAAGAGCAAGCGGCCCCTGGGAACGATCCTCTGGAAGATCGCCAGCGGCACCGCCGACTACACCGAGGTCTTTAGAGGATTGTTCGGTTGGTCCATTTTTCGATCGATTGTCTTTGGCGGAATCCGCGTCACCCTCCAGAACATCGTCACCGAGATCCTGCTCGGATTGAAGTGGGGCGAGTACGGCCGCTATCCCACGGTCGTGCTCAAGGAGAAACGTGACGCCGTCAAGTGGTCGATCGCCGCCCCCCTGGGTATCGCGCTCGATGAGTCACCCGACTTCGAGCGGATGTATGCCATCAAGATCAGGGCTCCAGCAGGGGAGATCTTCAATGAGCTGGGCCGCTTCGGTGACGAGAGCCGGCGTTATCTCAATCTGCGATGGGCCGATGTGCGAGGCATCGCGGGCAAACCCAACCAGGTGGGCTCGGTCATCGAATACCGACTCAAGGGGATCTCTCTGTCGGTCGACCTGTGTCTGACCCGCACCATCGCCGACAAGACGCTCCTCTACGAGGTGGGCGAGACATTCGCCGAGAATGGCAAGCTGATCTTCGATATCAAGCCGACCAAGGACGGCAACCACCGCTTGGTCATCTACACCTCCTTCGATTTCAAGCGCGGTGATTCGGCGTGGCGCAAGCCGTTCTGGAAGGTCTTCAGGGTCCTCTTTCCCGCCTACGTTCACGACGTTGTCTGGAACCACGCCTTGTGCACGATCAAAGAAGACGTGGAACGTCGCAATGGCAGCGGGGAGTGTAAACCGAGCCGCTCGGCGGCAAACAGCTCGCCGCGAAGCTCGACCGGCCGGCCAACGACCTCTCTAGGATCTTGATACCGATTTGTCGGATCGGGATTCAGATGAGTGTGACGGTGACTGTGACAAATCTAACAGGAAACAATCCTCGAATCCTCCGGTGTATATCTTACTGCTCGAAATTATCGCCTCGACACACGAGCCGTTCTTGCAGATCACCGAGACTAGGATAGTTCACATTTGAATCCGGCGCCGCAGAAATATTTTGGGAAAGCACTGTCGAGAGAATGGAAAAAGAGAGCATCAATACGAAGTACTTTGTGAATTGCATTAAACGTCCTCCTTGGGGCTCATGTCGATTTGGCTTGAAAAATTAACGAGCTCTTATCAAGAGGTGAGTGAAATAACAATGAAAATCGAAGACTTCACGACCGAGGGACTGTCCAGGATTCTGCCTGGCGCGCGGGCAGCTTCCGCCAGGAAGCAGCGTTCGAATCTGGGTTTCCTCCCGCCAAGATCGCCGAGGAATTTTTTTGTCAAAGAGGCCGTTCAGATTACACGAGAATCGCCTAGCAGTCTTTTTTTGATGAAACAATTTCGAATCCCGCCGGTAATAAGCTCTAATGGCCTCGATAGATAAAGCCGCAACCGAGCGGGGACACCAGCGAAAGGAACGCGCCATATCGAAGGGGAGCATGGACGAGCCGTTTGACAGAGACACGCAGTTGATGCTCCGCCTCCAGGCCGGCGAAACGGCATGCTTCGAGCAGCTCGTGGAGCGGCACAAGCAGCGGGTTTTCAACCTGGTGTTCAGGTTCCTCGGCGGCAGTGGCGAAGCAGAGGACATCGCTCAGGAGATCTTTCTCGATATATACCACGCCCGAACCAGGTACAAACCGACAGCCAGGTTCACGACATGGCTCTATATCATCTGCCGCAACACCTGTTTCAAGCAGCAACGCAAGCGGCGGCCGGTCAGCTTGTCGGTGTCGGCCGGCGCCGGAACGGCGGAGAACTCCGTTGCGAGCCGGCTCGAGGACCACCACAATCCTTCCCCGCTCGAAGCGGCGCTCCATGGCGAACGCGCGCTGGCGGTGCGCAGAGCCATCGATGCACTGCCGGCGTCACAGAAGATGGCCCTGATCTTGAGTCGCTACGAAGAATTGCCTTACAAGGATATCGCCGCTGCCATGGGGTGTTCGGTCAAGGCCGTCAAGTCCCTCTTGCACCGGGCCAAGATGAATGTGAAGGACAAACTCACGGGGTATCTGGAAAAATGATGGAAATTCCGAGACTTTTTGGACTCTAGAGGGGATAAAAGCTCAGAAATCGGTAAGAAAGTGATGGACTGTCGTAAAGTCAGAAAACTCTTGAATCGCTATCTCGAGGCGGATCTCCCCGAGGAGCTCGGTTTGCGCATCGAGGGGCATCTCGACGCTTGCAAAGGCTGTTGTCGGGAGAGGGACCTCCTCGAGGCATCGTGGCAGCTCCTCGGAAGTTACCAGTCGCCGAGGGTAAGCGCAGATTTCACCGCGTCGGTGGTGAGCAGAATTGGATCTGACGGGGTTGGACGGCAGGGCACTCTTCAGGGGGACACCCGCCGGGAAGCCTCGCGAGGGATGCGTTGGCGCTGGGCGGTGGCCGTGGCGGCCTGCGTTCTGGTGGCCGTGGGAGTCGGAATCGCTCTGGCGCCGTCTGCAGGCGATGAAAACGACTTCTGGTTCTCCTCGATCGAACGCCGAAACCCTGTTCGCAGCGTTACGGACGACGAGATCATTCAAGATCTGGAGCTCTATGAAAACCTGGATCTCCTCGACAATCTCGGATTTCTTTCCGACTTCGACGTGATCGAGGATTTCGAAGAAGCGCTCTGATGGGAGCGTAAGAGGTCATGAACACTTTCGATTGCAAGCTCAAGGCAACCACCATTCTGGTCGCATGCCTGCTCTTTCTGGTCGCCGTCCCGGTTCTCCAGGCGCAGGAACAGCCGGGAGCGGAGCGCAAAAAAAGCGCCGACAAAGGGAAGAGGAGCACCTACGAAGCCAACTTGAAACGCTGGCAGAGCCTCTCCGAAGAACAGCGCCGCGAGCTCAAGAAGCGGGCCGAGCGGATGAGCCGCAAGGAGGTCGAAGACCTCAGAGAGAGGATGTCGCGTTTCAAAAAGCTGTCATCGGAGGACCGGAAGAAGATTCAGAACAACTTTCACCGCTTCAAGCGGCTGGGGCCCGCAGAACGTCGTAAGTTCAGAAAGAGGTATCAACGCTTCAGGAACCTCTCTGACGACAAGAAAAAAGAGCTGCGCGCCAGGCTGCGGCGGCAGAAGATTGGCTCCGGACCCGCCGGAACAGGACAGCGCACCGACAGACCGACCAAGCGGAGGCCAGGTGCCGGGCGTGGCCAGATGGAACGTGGATTGCGCCCCGGCCAGCGTGGTTCCGAGAGGACGGAGAAGGGCTTTCCGCAACGAGGTCAAGACAAGCAGAACGGTCATCGAAGAGGTGGCCGGGGCGCTCCTCGTCGCGACGCGCCGGAAACCCAAAAAAAGCAGCCGCCTAAAAACTCGGAGAAGCCAAAGGCCAAGGGCGGATCATCGGCGTCCGGAGAGTGAGCTGGTTGGTCGAGTGACCGCTGCAAACAGGCGTCGCAAGGCAGTGTCGCTAGCTGAGGCAGGGCTGTCTGAGGAGGCCTTTTCTTCCCTGAACGCTTCGACCCAACTCATCCGTCACAGCCAACCGTAGCCCGACCGGTAATTTCTGACAGGCAAGGAACATAGGGCAGTCATCGGCGATGGAAATGAAACATCCGAACATCGATGGCGAGGGAGGGCGGCGCGGTGCGATGTCAAGTCGATCCGCCTGCCGATTGCTCGCCCAGTCCTGCTCGAAGGGATGGTGGAGCAATCCAACGGTAAGAAAGGACTCTCGCAAAGCCGCAAAGAGCGCAAAGACAAAGACAATAAAGAGATAGGTAAAGCGGTCGTTGGTGCTGCGATCTTTGTGTCTGGAGGAAGGCCTCCACACCCCAAAAATTCCTTGGCGGCCTTGGCGAGAGGAAATCTTGAGATGGATGTTAGTTCCCGGGAAATCTGGCGCTCGCGCCAGGATGGCGGCTTCTACCTCAATCAACGCCACCCTTACCTCGACCGGTGCCGCTCTGAGTGGCCTAGGCTTGCACTGCTTCTTCCGAGCCTCCCTCGATCCGCCCGAGGCGATTCACGAGCCGCTTGACCCCTTGGCCGTAGAACGAAGTCGTCGGGGCGCCATTTACGTAGATCGCGTTGAACGGCAATCCCTCGACAATCTCGAGCCACGGGTTGTTGGCTTCCTTGAATTCAGCCACCCCGTCCCCGTCGAGGGTGACCACCCCGAATCGCCAACGCTCCCAGTCGGAATCGGCCTCGAGGAAGCTGGAGAGCTCGGCCTTCCAGGCCTTGCAGTGAGTACATCCCTTCTCCGTCACGAGCAGGACGGCGAATGGAGAGGCTGTGAACTCTTTCCAGTTGTTGTCAGTGATTGTTTCTAAATAACCCATATCGATTCCAATCTTCGACCGACCACAGGATCAAGCCACGAAATCTTCGCCTTTTTTCCAGTTGGCGGCGCAGAGACCCTTGCTCTGGAAAGCCTGGACCGTTCTGAGGACCTCGGCCGGACTGCGTCCGACTGCAGTATCGTTCACGGCGATCGATCGTATGATCCCCTCGTCGTCGACGATGACCGTCGCTCGGTAAGCGATCCCCGCCTCCGCTTTCAAGACATCGAAGGTGCGGCTGAGTTCATGGTTGGTGTCGGCGATGATGGGGTGCGTGATTTCTTCGGGGAAAGTCTCGCGGTTTGAAAACCACTCCTTGTGGGAATAGAACGAATCGGTGCTCGCTCCGATCACACCGATCTCGTCGTCTTCGAAGTCGTTCAGGTGCGCCTGAAATCCTCGGATTTCGGTGGGGCAGACAAAGGTGAAGTCGAGGGGATACCAGTAGAGAACATACCACTTGCCGGCCAAATCCCGGCTGCTGATCGTGGTTTGCTCCCCCTTGTGATAGGCCGCCGCCGTCCATTCTGGGGCCTTCTTTCCGATCATGCTCATTGTGTCATTCCTCCATGAGATACCCGCCGATCGCATCTAAGAGACAAGCAGTGGAAGAAACGCTACAGTGCATTTCCCCACACTCGATTCAGCGAGGATTGGTTTTTATATCGATCTAATTCCGGAGCCAGCTTTTCAAAGAATGGTCGCCAAAAAACATTTCCCGATCGAAAAGACACCTCTTCGACGCTCCCGTCGAGCCGTTTGAGGCTCTCGAAGGATCTATTAGCCGATTTTGCGCCAGCCGAAAGCCCAATCCGTGCTGCAAGCTTCACTCTTCGAGTGCTCCCCAGCTCGGCATCGACGTGGATAGCCGCGATTCATGCCGAAAGATCCAGGTTGTCCCTTTTGCGCGCAGCCCTGGCCTTGATGAACGACCTCAGACAGAACCCGAAGTAGGCCAGAGAAAGCACGGCCATGATCGACCGGCTGATCGCCGCCATCGGCTGCTCCACGTCGCCTCCGCCGATCGACTCCGCCAGCCCCGCCAGCCCCGATACCGTGCCCAGAAAGCCCACCAGCGCCAACAGCGACAAAACGTGCATCATGTGTTTGCGCAGCGTCTCGTGCCGCGCGAGCACCCCGAGCACACACACCAGCACGCCGAAGAACGCCGGAATCAACGCGGTCACGCTTACGCGATCGGAGAGGTTGTATCCCACCACGCCGAGCACGATCAAGAGGATGCCGTAAACGAGGGTCAGTTTGGGTAGATTCATCGTCTCGAGCCTTTACGTCGTCAAATGGAACGATCGTCTCGTCAGAGTACTTGGCACCTCCTGCGAGGACCCATTCGGTCATCATGAAATCCGCTCGCCAGGCGCCTGTCAGATTCCAAACAGGTCGTAAATCGAGCGCTTCGAGAGCGAAAACGCGGTTTGTTTCCGAGTTCGAGGCTCGATTGCGCCGACCGCTCGATCGATCCGTCGAGGACGCTGCCACGCACAGATCGTAAAGATGGCTGCATCGTACGATCCGGCTCGACCGACGGGCTGTTGAATAGTCCCAAATCGTGCGCACCTATTCTCGGCGTGAAGAGTGTATCATATTGCAAGTGCTTAGCCACTCGAAGCCGGCAGGTTGCGCAAATACCTGATCTGATCATAGCCCCGTTCTCGACGAGGATTGGCGCCGAGCGGCCTTCCCGGTACAATGAGGGTGTTTCTCTCGGAGCATGCAGGAAGGTTGGACCGCCATGAGGAAATTATCGAATCAATATTTTTGCCACCCCGAATGGTTATCGGTTGCCGGGCTAACCGGCGTTAGCGCCAGGCAGGGTACTGAATCCCCAATCCCGAACCGTGAACCCTCCTCTGTCTACCAACCTTCGCAGATGATAAATCGTTGCGTGGGGAAGCAGGCGCTCGCGACGGGCCGGCTGCTGACCGCGATACTCTGTGCCCTCCTCTGCGCCTCGATCTCGTGGGCACAGGTCGCCTGGGAACCGGAGGTGCGTCTCACCGAGGATCCCATGAGATCCGACAGCCCTTCGATCTGCGCCGGCGCGAACGGCAGTCTCCACCTCGCCTGGTGGGACGCGCGCGTCGGCAACGCCGAGATCTACTACAAGCGCTCCACCAACGGGGGATCGAGTTTCTCCAGCGACGTCAACCTCACCTCGGGACCGGAGCCTTCCTACTACCTCGTGTTTCCCTTCATTTGTTGCGATCTTTCCGGCAGGATCCACGTGGTCTGGAGCCATTTGCGAGATCGCCGTGACGGCACCGAGATCTACTACCAGCGCTCTACAGATCAGGGAGCGACCTGGGAGAAAGAGCAGCGTCTGACCTTCGATCCGGCCTACACCAACTATCCCTTCCTCTGTTTCGACGCCCTCGAGGGCACGCATCTCGTCTTCGAGGACTGGCGCGGCGGCAGCCAAGAGTCGGTGATCTTCTACAAACGTGGATTCCAGAGCGGTCAACCCCGGCCCGATATCAAGCTGAATGGCGACGACGGTCCGCTCGGCGTCAGTCACACGCAGAAAGCCGTGATGACCATCGACCTCGACGCGGGCGCGCTTGCCGGTGTGGAGCACGACTGGTGGGTCTTCGGGCAGCACGACACCACGTCATGCTACTGGCTGCGATATCCGCACGGCTGGACACCTTCGACGGTGCCGATGCGAGCTTTCGCGGGCCCTCTGCGCAAGCTTGACAACCTTACCATCGCCGAGGGAAAGATACCTATCGGCTCCTGGCTTTTCACCTTCGGCGTCGATACGCGGAATGACAACTACGAGGAGATCTTCATCGATTGCGTTCAAGTCGACTCCAACTGATCGGATGATGGGAGCGCGCTGCCCGCTGCTCGATCGGCAGGGGGCTGACAACGGCCCGATGGGGTGGTCCCAAGTGGCAGAGCATCTGTTCGATCTCTCGATTTGAAGGGGAATTGTCATGAAACTGTTGCTTTCAACCGCTCTCCTCGCGGCCTTTTCGCTGACGATTACGATGCCCGAGGTGGAGGCTCACTCGCCGCACGACTTCATCAACTGCGTGGCCGTGAGCCCCGACTTCGAGACCGACCAGACCTTGATCTGCAGCCTCGTCCACATCAACTATCTCCTGCTCCGATCGGAGGATGGTGGCGTGACGTGGAGCCCGTCACAGGTCGGCCTTCCTCACGACAAGGTCGAATGCCTCGCCATGTCGCCCGCTTTTGGCAGCGACGGAGTGGTTGTTGCCGGCACGGGCAGAGGCAACCTGTACGTCTCCACCGACCGCGGCCGGTCCTGGAAAGGGTCGCGCGATCGTTTTTCGAGATCGGCTGTGACCTGCTTGATCTTCTCGCCTTTTTTTCATCTCGACAGGACGGCCTTCGCCGGCACAAAAGCAGACGGCGTATTCAAAACGAACGATGGCGGCGCGACGTGGACACTGTCATTGCCCGGGGATTCCTCGCAGGTCATCGCGCTGGGCATCTCCCCGAGTTACGATCAGGACCAGACGGTCTTCGCCGGCACCGGTAAGGGGCTCTACAAAACAACAGATGGAGGTGCGACGTGGTTCAGCTCCTCGGCCGACCGGCGGGGAGCCACGATCACGGCGATTGCGCTCTCGCCCGACTTCGGCAGCGATCCGGTCCTCTTGGTTGCGGTCTGGGGTGTGGGCGTTTTGCGCTCCGTCGACGGCGGGGATCAGTGGTCGCTCCAAAATAACGGGCTGCTTCAGCGGCAGGTCACCGACCTCGCGTTTTCGCCCGGTTACTCAGGTGATCAGACGCTCTTGGCGGCCACCAGGTCGGCGGGCATCTTCAGATCCACCGACGGCGGAGAGAGATGGCACGCCGTGAACCACGGGCTGGCGCAGCAGGTCGTCCAGACCGACACCCACTACTTCGACATCGCCTTCTCTCCCGGCTTCCTGGCCGACGGAAAGGTCTTTTTCGCCACTTACGAGGGCCTCCACCTCTCCGAGGATGGAGCATCCTCCTGGCGGCACATCGATCTCTACAGCAGCCGCTACGTGAGGGGGATCGCGATCAGCCCGTCGTTCTCCTTCGATGGCACCCTGTTCGCCGGCGCCTATGGAGGCGGCGTTCTACGTTCCACCGACCAGGGCGGTTGCTGGTCGCCGGCGAGCTCCGGTCTTTTCTCGGTCCACTCCGGACCGATCGCCGTGAGCCCGAATTTCGTCTCGGATGGTGTCGTCTTCTCGGGGATGTTCGGTGGCGTGGCGCGTTCCGACAACCATGGTGCATCGTGGACCACGGTCAAGATCATTACCGACTGGTTCAACTGCCGATCGATCGCCGTTTCGCCCGAATTCGCCAGAGACGGAACCGTGTTCTGCGGCAACGACACGTCGGGCGAGTATCCGATCTACCAGTCGACCGACGGCGGACATTCGTTTGCAGCTCGCTCGGCGCCCTTCGACAAGGCTTTCACCATCGTGTTCTCGCCTGGATACGCGCTCGACAGCACCGCCTTCGCCGGCACGCGCACGGGAGTCTTTCGAACGACCGATGGGGGAGCGACCTGGGTGCGCGTGGGAGGCGCAGGGCTCGAGGTCATGGCGCTTGCCATCTCGCCAGGCTTTCGGCGCGACGCAACGATCTTCGCAGGCACCCTCGATGGAGGTGTTTTCAGGTCCGTTGACCACGGCAACATCTGGACTGCCTGCGGCAACGGGCTGGGTGAGAGTGTTGTCGAGGCGCTCGCCGTCTCGCCCGGGTTTACCAGCGATGAAACCGTTTTTGCCGGTACGAAGAGCCGCGGTGTCTTCGTCTCCTCCGATGGCGGAACCACATTTCATCCCACCGGCGGCATGACAGGCAACCTGATACGCTCCTTGTGTGTATCGCCCGAATTCACCACGGACCACACGGTCTTTCTCGGCGCCTGGGATGGGGTCTATCGCTCACAGAACGGAGGTGTCGACTGGGTACCGGTGATCCACTCGATCCGCTACGACGACAAGAGCCGGTTTCTGCTCTACCCGTCGGAGTGGGATGTCTACAACGGCGCTTCGACTCACGGAAAGGGATTGAGCTACTCCGAGATCCCGGGAGCTTGCGCGACGTTCTATTTCAGCGGAGAGTCGATCGCCTGGATCGGGGCGAAAACCCCTCTCGGTGGCAGGGCCGATGTCTATCTCGATGATGTCTACAGCGAGACTGTCGATCTCTATGCACCCAAGACCGCGTGGCAGTGGCCGCTGCACACCACGAACGGATTGAGTCCAGGGCTTCACAAAATCGCCGTGATCGTCACCGGATCCTCCGATCACCCGGCGGCGGGACAGGCTGTGACCATCGATGCTTTCGAGGTGGGGTATCCGGTTTCCAGATCGAGGTAGGTGACGTTCTGCCTCGCGAACTCATGGCTCATGACGGAAAATGGAATCCCGGATCGTGTAGGGGCAGGCCCCCGTGCCCGCCCTATCGGGCCATATCGGGATCTATCAGGCTCTTGCGGGAAATCCTGACTGTTAGTTTTCGCGGGAAACTGGCGCTCGCACCGCGTCGTTCGCTGTTCCCCGCGTGCCTTCGTCATGAGTCCTGCGGGTTGTGTGTATCCTTGTTTTTCAGCGCCTTGTCGATCGCCTCGTAGAGGATCGCGCTCGAAACAGGCTTGGCGATAAAATCATCCATGCCCACGTCGAGGCAGCGCTTGCGGCTGCCTTTGAGCGCGTCGGCGGTAACGGCGATGATCGGGGTGTGGCGATGGCCGCTTTCGCGCCGTCTGATCTCGGCCGTGGCGGCGTAGCCGTCCATCACCGGCATGCGGCAGTCCATGAGGATCAGATCGTAGTCCAACTCCTTGACCGCATCGAGAGCTTCCTTGCCGTTGATCACGACGTGGTAGTCGTATCCCGCTTTTTCCAAGAGACGGGCCGTGACCTTTTGGTTGAGCAGGTTGTCCTCCACGAGAAGCAGGATGCGTCCCTTCGAATCGGTTCTTTTCGGTTTTCGATCGCTCTTTTTATTTCCAGAAAGAGGCTTCTTCGCCTTTGATCCGGCCCCGCTCACACGTGCTCGACGCAGTCCGACCACCGGGATCATGGCATTGAGCAGCGAGCTCTTTTCGAAGGGCTTCACGACATGAGCGTCGAAGTACCTCATGTTCGGCCCTCTGGATCCTTCGGAATTCGAGTTTTGCGGTGAGACGAGGATGATCCGCGTGCGCGAGATCATCACGTCCATCTTGATCGAGCGGGCCAGCGCGCGTGCGGTGATCCCTTGCAGCTCTGAATCGAGAAAGGTGGCATGATACGGTACCCCCCCGGCGGAGGCGTTCCGCAGCTTGATGAGCACCTCGGATCCGTTCGCCGTGTTGTCCACGGAGAAACCCTCTTTTTCGAGGAGGCTTCGGGAGAGCCGGCAGTACTCGGCATCGTCGTCGGCGATCAGAACCCGGATTCCTCCCGCCGAGTCCTCGCCGCCGTCTTGATCACTCCCATGCTCCGCGGGCAGCTCGAAGCACGCGGTGAAAACGAACGACGATCCCCTGCCTTCCTCGCTTTCCAACGAGATCGTGCCACCCAGGGCCTGCGCAAGCTCTTTCGAGATCGCCAGGCCGAGCCCGGTGCCTCCGAACTCGCTGGCCAATGAGGTGTCGGCCTGCGAAAAGGGCTCGAAGAGCTTGGGGATGCACCTCTCGGGAATGCCGATACCGGTGTCGGTGACCGTGAATCGGCAGGTGAGGTTCTGGTCGTGTTTCTCGGCGAGGCCCACATTGAGGACCACCATGCCCTGGTGCGTGAACTTGATGGCGTTGCTGATCAGGTTGACCAGCACCTGACGCAGCGGCCCGGGATCGCCCATGACCCGCCGGGGGATGTCGGGATCGATATCCACGGCGAACTCGAGCCCTTTTTCGAGCGCCTTGGGGTGCAGCATACGGCAGGTCTCCTCGATGCAGCCGTGAAGATCGAAAGCCGATTTCTCGAGCTGTAGCTTGCCTTTCTCGATCTTGGACATGCTGAGGATGTCGTTGACGATGGCCAGCAGATAGTTCGCAGATATCATGGTCGACTGCAGGTACTCCTGCTGTTCCTCGCTGAGGTCGGTGTCGAGAGCCAGCTCGGTCATGCCGATGATTCCGTTGATCGGTGTGCGGATTTCGTGGCTCATCTTGGCCAGGAACTTGCTCTTGGCACGGTTGGCCGACCGGGCTTCGCGGGCCATTTTTTGAGCTCTCTCGATGGCCTGAGTGAGGCGCTGATTGATCAGATTGAGCCTCTGGTTGGCGGCTTCGGTGCGCTGCTCGGCTTTCTTGCGCGCCTTGATATCGCGTGCCATAGCCCGGCTGCTACGTTCCAATCCCTCGAGCATCCTGTTGATCGCACGCTCCAATATACCCAGCTCGTCGCGGCCCTTTTCATCGACGCGACGCGCAAGGTCTTCGCCGGTGCTCACGCTGCTCACTCCGGCATTGAGCCTCTCCACCCGTGCCAAAACGGTGTGCTCCATGATCATCATCACCGCCAGCAGGATGAGCACACCTGTCACCGTGATCGACATCAGCACGAACTGCATGGCCGTGATTCCTTTGTCCATGACGGTGCGCTCGACGGTTGTGAGCAGAAAAAAAGCCGGGCGGCCGGTGATATCGGCGACACAACTGAACACCGAAAGTTTGTCCTCGGCTTCCTGGATCGCAGGGTCCCCGGGACGGGCGGCGATCTCCGCGACGACTTCTTGCTGCGCAGGAGTCAGCGAGGCGTCGCCGAAGGATCTCACCTCGAAGCCAACACGCGCCTGCTGGTTCATGTCATGGAGCAGGTCGGAGTCGACCAGCCGAGCGAGCGCGAGATAGCCCACCGGTTCCTCCCCCGACCGACCGCTCGAGATCGGACTGGTCGCCACGAGAGCGTGGCTGCCGGAGGCGGTGACGATCCCCTTGACGGTGCCGTCAGGAGAACAGGACAAGATCCTGGCCGGCGGCCGATCGAGATAGTCGGCCAGAGTCGACACGATGAACCGCTCCATCGACGGTTCAAGAGATCGGGTTTTGCTCCAGAGCGTGTTGCCGTCGTCGTCGTAAATTACGGCGAGGTGGAGCCTTGCACGTTCGAAACTTTCATCCACGATGGAGAGCGCGAAGGGATCAATTTGACGATCCTCCACGACTTTCGACGTTCGGCTCAAGGATGACCAGTCCCGCGCGAGTTGCTCGAGCTTTTCGGTCTCATTGCTCAGGGCGTCCTTGCAGCGTTTGAGGCTCTTGAGCGCGTGACTCTCCTCGAGCGCTTTGAAATGCGGCAGAACGACCAGCCGCTGGCAGACATAATGCATTCCTGCATGAACGGCGATCAGCACGGCGAGCAAGACGATCACTTTCGATCTGAGCGACATGAAATTAGGCTCCTTTTGATGAACGACCGGCTCGTTCGCCATCTCTCGTGACTGTCGCAGTACCGTGCAATCTGGGTGCTCTGGTCAACGGCGGTTTCTGCAACGAACACGGCCGATCCTCAGGAGAGGCGCTGCACCCTCTCCCACACAACCCATCGATGCAGCCAGAGATCGGTTGTGGCAGGGCGAGTCGACCGGTGTCCCTTCTAGCTCCTTCGGTCCCAACTTCCTTTTCCTTAAGCAGAATCGAGCCTTTTGTCATCGGCTCGGCAGCGGGTTCAGGTGGCACGCTCCCCTCGTTCGCGCCGGAGGGCGGATCGGGAGATTTCCCAGACTCGGGTCGAGCGCCGTTCTCCCGCGTTTCCTCATCTCTCAACCGCCGACCGAGGATCCAGCGCAGCTCGTCCTCGATGTGTGCGGGCATCGACGCCGCGGCCCGGGTTCCCGATCCCAGCGCCCATCCCTGAGGCGGTTCGCTCTGCGAAGCCGTCCCGTCCTTTGAAGTGGCGGCGCAGCCGCCAAGAACCGCGAGCGCCGCGAAGAGCGCTGTGCGGCAGAGCCCGGTCACCATGATTGCCTTGTTCATGGTTGTATCTCCAAGCCGGTCCAGGCCGGCATGATCGCGTTTTTCTCGGCCTCGATATGCAGCTCGGTGTGGCGCGGCTCGAGAGTGTTGCGCCACCCCTCGACGCTCGGGGGGACCTTGAGCAAGAGCAACGATCGATAGAACCATGCGAGGTAGGCCTCGCTGGGGTAGGGCGCCCGGTTGAGGGTGAGCACCGCCCAGAACCCGTCGCGGCTGGCCTCGAGCTCGTGGGGCAGGGTGGAGGCCAGGATCGTCTGCTGGTAGAGCCGGGATGCGAAGTGCAGCAGCTCGTAGGCGATGCGCTCCGGCGGCCTGCAGGCGACCTCCGCGCCGTTCGTCTCGATGGTGCGGCAGAGGCCGCCGCGCGCGCGCCATGTCGCGGCCACACGCGCGTGGAACTCGGGGGATCCTACAATCCGCGGCGGCGAGGCGCTGCCGGTCTCGATTTCCTGGTAACCGGTGACCGAGGTGATGCCGTACTGCAGGTTCTGGGAGTAGATCGGCACCTGCACGATGTTGCCGTTGATGATCTTGGCGGTCTTGTTGTTGACCGTGGTGATCTCCGGCT
>Ga0190284_1000427_pt1 | contig 24738 bp, 19 predicted proteins | sample 48691812_MG_FD_161668 | JGI IMG/M metagenome (GOLD analysis project Ga0190284, IMG submission 161668) | Hydrothermal vent microbial mat bacterial communities from Southern Trench, Guaymas Basin, Mexico - 4869-18-1-2_MG | ecosystem: Environmental > Aquatic > Marine > Hydrothermal vents >...
TTGGCAAACATATCAAGACTGTTCCCACCAATGTCATGGAAGAGTTCAAGGCCTATCCCTGGCCCGGAAATGTCAGGGAATTGGAAAACGTGATTGAACGAGCGGTAATTTTTGCTCAAGGAAGCATTCTCCGATTGACCGCCCCGCTGAACGCACCGATTTCAGATCACAACACTCTGCATGACACACCGATGAAAAGCCTTTCAGAAATGGAAAAGGAACATATACTGCGGGCGTTGAGCAAAACCAATTGGAACATTTCAGGAAAACGCGGCGCTGCCGACCTTCTTGGATTAAATTCCAGTACCCTTCGCGGACGGATGCGCAAACATGGTATCCGGCGACTACCCCCTGATCCTTAACCTCTTACCCGTCAGATGTGACCGTCAGATGTGACCGAAGCGGTCATATCCGACGGATTACCGTAATATTAGAGCAGTCGCGAGCAGCCCCTGCCTTTCTTTTCATCATTATTTCTGGCTCTTGTGCCAAACTACATAGAACTGGGGGTCTTGGCACTATTCTGGCAAGCGATTGCCGGTAGGATGCGGGCGATGGTCCCTGTTTAACGTGCATTGACCTGAAACGTGGGAATGACTAGTGTGGAACTACTTGAAGTAACCATCCATTCCTTATATGGTAAAAGAAGAGAGTTGTTGAACGCCTGCCGAGTGATTGCCGAACAAACCCGTCAGGAGCCAGGTTGTGTGGATAGTCGTGTTTCTCAGGACGTTGCTGATGAGAACCTCATCACACTCAAACAAGTTTGGGAGCATTGGTGCCTGCTCAATGACTATTTTCGATCCGATCATTTCATTGCGCTGCTCGGTGCGATGAAATGGCTGGGAAAAAACTACGCAATTCGAATCAATGACGGTACAAAAGATCAAGGCATGGATGCGATCGAAAAGGCCAGAGGCACTAAAACGTCAACGTTAGACATCTCATGAGGTGAAAATTATGTCGACAAAGAAAAGAATGTCAAAGAGCGAGCCGAACGAACCAACAACCATTGACGGGCCGACGGTCGAGCAGGCTGACGCTGCAAATTCGCCGCAAGCCCCTGATCGTCGTACGGCACTGAAAACCATGGCTGCCGGCATGGCCGCAGTAGGTGCTGCTGCCGGGGGAGCGATCCTTGGCGCGGGTGAAGCGCAGGCTAAGGCGCCGGCGCCCGGCGGCCCTCAGGGTGAAGCTTTGAAAAACCCTTATGGTGGTAAGCCGGGCGGCGGGATCTCGCTACCCGACTATTTCCGCCCGACAAAGTACGTCACCGGAAGCCGTGCTAACTATTTCCCTTTGAGTGAGGAAATAGGCCCCGACGAAATGCGGATCTCATTCCTCGGTTCCACGCCGTTTCCACCGCGTCTTGACCAGGCAGGCACTTGCATGATGGTGGAACTCGGTAACGGTGATCGTTTCTTTTTTGATTACGGCAGCGGCTGTACTCGCAACCTGGTAGCAATGCAAGTGCCGGCGCAGTTGGTCAATGACATCTTTATCTCGCATCTCCATATCGATCACTATGCGGACATCCCCTACCTTTTCCCGTTCCGGGCATGGTCCGGCGGTTATACGCCGTTGCGCATACATGGCCCGTCAGGCCGCACACCGGGCCTGGGCACCAAGGCCATGATCAAAGGTATGAAGGAGATGCTGAAGTGGCACACCGAGGCTTTTGACGTGTTCCCCATCGGTGACGGCTACGAGATCGAAGTCAATGAGTTCGACTTCCGTCAGGAGAACGGCATCGTGTACGAAAAGAACGGCGTGACGGTCCGAAGCTGGCCGCGGTCCCATGCCAAAGACGGCGCGGTGGCCTATCGGCTTGACTGGAACGGCCTATCGTTCGTATGGACCGGCGACGGCCGCCCGGACGAGCTGACAAAGAAGTTTGCCAAGGGTGTGGACGTTTTCGTGACCGAGATGTCCGGCCAGGACATCGGCCAGCTGATGACCTACAAGTACGGCATTCCAACGGAGCTTTTCAACTTCACAATCGACACCCACCATACCAGCCACTACGCGGTGGGTCACCTGATGGCCACGGTGAATCCGCGGCTCGGCATGGTGACACACTTCACCAGCGATGAGGACATCGACACCGAGATGATCGCCGGTATCCGAGCCCACTACGACGGGCTGTTTGAATACGGCATCGACGTGGCTGTGGTAAACGTCACCAAGGACGCTGTCTGGTATCGCAAGGCCGTGTTGCCTGAGAAGTCCGGTTCGGTTCCGCCGTTCCGCGAGCTGATGCAGAAAGCAAAGAAGGCGGGCAAGAAGCTGCCCGAGACCTTCACTTTCCCGAATCCGCGAAGGACCCGTGAGGAACAGCAAGATAAGCGCTGGCGCGAACTCGAAGTCGATCCGCACAAGTACTACCCGGAAGAGGTTTACCGCAAGCCGGGTACCAAGTGGCCGAAGGACTTCACGATTAATATCGCAGACATCGTCGGATCCATGGGCGGCGACAAGGAATAATATACCTGAAGGTCCTGAAAAAGAACCACCCCCATCCGGGTCAGCGTATGGGGTGGTTTGGAGGGGAGCCACTCCGCGTGGAGCGATTGAGCAGGCCCGGGACAGCTTACGTGCATGACATCTGTCGGTAGCATGACGTTGAAATGCCTGCCCGGCTAGGGCCTCCCCTCCAAGTCCATGCGCACCGTGCGCGCTCTTGAGGTACCCTGTCCAAGGCGAAGCCAAGGACCAGTGAACAACGGAAAGGACTTTCATACTTCGTTGTCGCTTTCTAGCGATGTAAGTTCGTAAGGAGAGCTTGGAGATTCCATGATTGAATTCGGAACTCCCGGCGCAACGCCGGTAACAATAATCAGCGGGTTCCTGGGAGCCGGCAAGACCACGCTTCTGAACCGCATTCTCAATGGTGAGCACGGCCTTCGAGTGGCCGTGCTCGTCAATGATTTTGGTTCCATAAACATCGACGCGGATCTGGTGGTGGGCGTTGAAGACGACGTGGTCAGCCTGGCCAACGGTTGCGTCTGCTGCTCAATACGTGACGATCTAATCGAGACGATTGAGATGGTGCTGACGCGGCCCGAGAGGCCTGAATACATTCTGTTGGAAGCGAGCGGCATCGCGGACCCATCCAGTATCGCGATGACTTTCACGGACCCGAAGTTCCGCGACCGCATCAGACTCGACAGCATAATGTGTTTGGTCGACGCGGAGCAGGTTTTCGCTGCGCCCGAGCATATGGAGCTGAAGCTGCGCCAGATGGCTTTTGCGGATATGATCTTGCTCAACAAAGTTGATCTCGTCGACCGCGACCAAGTCCGGAAGGTCAATGATTGGCTGGGATCGCGATTTACTCGCTACCGGCTTGTTGAGGCAGTCAATGCCGAGGTGCCGTTGGAGATACTGCTGTCGGTCGGGCGCTATGATGCGGCAGGGTTGCCGCCCAAGCCCTGCGAGCATGAGACGGAGTGCGACTGCGACCAACAAGCCCATGACGGCGCTCATATCCATGAACATACTCACAGTCATTCGGCCGCGGCTTTCAGCACTGCGTCGTTCGAGACGGACGAACCGGTTTCCGTTGAGGCGTTGAAGAGCGCCGTCAAAAAGATGCCCGGCTCCATATACCGTATGAAGGGGGTGGTGCTCAGCACTGAGGCGCCGGACCGGCGAGTGATCCTTCAGGTGGTTGGAAAGCGCGCCGACATCGCCATAGACGAGCCCTGGGGAGACCGTCCGCCACGTACCCGTGTAGTGGCAATCGGCGCATCGGGCGCTGTTGATGCCGGCACTCTCGCACGGGTTTTCAACTACTCCGACGACGAGTAGAGGACCCAACAGGGAGGGAGGGAACCGATGAGACTCTTCCCAGCTGTGCTCTTCACGCTCATTACCATGGCAGGCGCCGCGATGGGCAAGATAATCCAGGAGAAAGCAGCGAGCATGCAGAAATACCCGAACATCAAACCGGGCGAGGATTTTGAAGGTTACAAGTGACATAGGCGCCTTACATGCCTAAAAAACACAGGCACAACAAAGCATGAAAACGCCGGAAAGGCCCCGGGTCCGGCGCGTAGGGGCGTAGCATGCTACGCCCTCTTGGATGGTCGGTTTGAGGCGAAACTCGCGGGATTCCCACCGCATCGATCTTCAGGTAAATTGCCCAAAAATAGTGACCGATTGATTCTTGGGCGCCCCGCGAGACGCGGGACCGGCTCGTCCAACAGTGCGATCTTATTCGGACGGAAAGCTGAATACAATGCCGGCCAGGACAAAGAACTTCTTCATCGTACACACACTCCATCATTCCGGATCGGCCTATCGGCTGATTAGCCGAGCCGTTGAACTAGTCTCCGTGAGAACGGTCCGGCGATCTCTTCAACAGACTGTCCAAATTCTCTCGAATTTTTCCGTAGGAGCTCTTGTCTTGTTGGTTTTCCAGGAAGTCCTTGGTGCTCAGGTTCCTTTGATTCGTCACCACGAGTTCGGCTCTGGACCAGGCCCTGAGGTGGACAGGATGCTTTGACTGTCCGGAGACGTGCTCTTCAATAGCTTTCACCTCGGATGGCTCAATGACCCGCTCACCTTGGACCTCAGCATATATCTCCCAATGATCCCCGCGCCAGGCCCCGTCCACATTTGCGGCGAAGAGATCACCGAAGCCTCGCACCTTTTCTTGGGCGAGGTCGATTATTAGTTTCACTTCCTCGTTCTCTGGGTCGAAGTGTTCATCACCCAGCAAGATGCGACCTTGAGAAGTCATATCGTACGGAACCCGGCACCTCATCACCAGACGAATATCCGGCTCATTCAATCGCCGCCTGATAGCTTCCTCAAGCAATTTTACCTCGTTGCGCAGCATTCTCCTGTGGGTCTGAACGGAAGCTATGTCTTCCGATACGCGTTATGCTGTGAAATATGCAAGGACTCTTTCTAAAAGACTCCCGTGCTCCATTGCCGATTCCTTTTGAACCTGCGCGTCCGTTAACCAAAATCAAGGAAGCCTGAATTTCTTGCCTTAAGAGGGACATTCTGTTCAGCTTCTCAGAGATATCCCTGACCTTCACCGACCCTTCAATCGAGATTGACGACGGTTCTTCCTGTCGGATCGGAATTTGTTCGGCGCATATGACTGTAGACTGTTTTCCACGCAAGTGGCGACCTCTTTCGATGAAAACTGGGTTGAATCCGGCGAATGAGTGATCAATCGAGCGGGTTACCGTTTGAAGGGGTAGACAACCTTCCAATCGTTCTTCATGTCTACAACGGTCCAACCCTTTTCCCTGGCTTGGTCGAGGGCCTTGTCGAGGCGACCGATGTATAATTTACGATCATAGGCCCACTCACGCTGTTGATCGGTGTGATGAATCAGCGCCATGAGACGCTTTCCGGAGCCTGCCGCAGCGAGTGATTTCCTGTCTCCCTCCAGCACCGCTTTGAATGGCTGTTTTTCCTTCCATTCGGGGTGAGCGGCTGCAAGCGTCTTAACGCGGTCAATGGCAAACAATAACTGAACCTATGCGGGGCGCTCCACCCACAGGGTACCGTCGTTATCGAACACAGCGACACGTTTTTCTGTGGGCACGAACTCCGGACTCCCGGGCTTCGTTACCATGTTAACGAATTCGATGATCGAAGTCTTGGTTTGACCCTCGGACCAGGATGGTAACGGGTCCTGGGCCTTGACGAGCGAAGGCGACATGAGCAAAGCGGCAGGGACTATTACGGCAGCTTTCAAGCAAGCATTGAATTTTGACTTCGTGAGTTACTCCCTTTCCCTGAGATTGGATTCGCTTGCGAGCACCGCGTAACCAACATGGCAGGAAGAATCTCTCATGATCATCCCTTTCAGTAGAGCGTGACGTAGTGGATCGTCCGGAGATAGAAGAGGCGGAGACCGGCGTGCAGATGACGCCGGCCTCATCGAAACCCATTAATTCCCTATCGGCGTGTTCAACATCTCCATGACTTGATCTATCGTGAAGCTGGCCGCCTTCTGTCGCGGTGGAAACTGCCTGAAAGTCTTCAGGAAGTTGGCCACATAAGCTTGAGCCGGCACCAACAAGAAAGCGCGATCAAGATACCAATCCCAGTACGTATTCGAAGTGATGCTGGCCTTCTCGTACGGATCCGTGCGCAGGTTGAAGAGCCAGGGGAGTCGAGTCTTTACATAAGGTTCCCCCCACACCAACATGGTTCCCGGAGCCCTCTGCTGCGCGAAAATAATTTTCCAGTTGTCATAACGGAGCCCAGTCAGATCACCGTCGTCTGAGAAGTAGAAGAATTCTTTTCGTGGGCCCTTCTGCTCCTTGCCGGTCAGGTACGGCAGAAAATTGTACCCGTCGAGATGCACCCTGTACGTTCGTCCGGCCACCCTGTGGCCCCTCAGCAACTTTTCCTTCACGTCCGGTATGCCCGCAGCCGCCAGGAGGGTCGGCAGCCAGTCCATGTGTGACATGATGTCGTTGGAGACCGAACCGGGTTTGATTTTTCCGGGCCAGCGCACCATAGCGGGTACGCGGTACGCTCCCTCCCAGTTGGAGTTTTTCTCATTGCGGAAGGGCGTCATGGCGGCATCCGGCCAAGTATTCATGTGAGGGCCGTTGTCCGTGCTGTAGAAGACGATAGTATTGTCGGCAATGCCAAGGTCGTCGATCTTTTTGAGCACGGTACCGACATTCTTGTCATGGTCAACCATGACGTCGTGGTACACGCTCTGCCAACGCCCCGCCTGTCCCTCGCTCTTGGGTTTCGCATAGGTGCGAAAGTGCATGTGCGTGAAATTGACCCATACAAAGAACGGCTTACCGGCCTTGTGCTGCTTCCCGATAAACTCCGTTGCCCGGGTTGCGACATCGTCATCAATGGTTTCCATACGCTTCTTGGTCAGCGGCCCGGTGTCCTCGATCTTCTGCTTGCCGCCGGGCAGAGCAAAGCTGTGAATCACTCCTCGCGGCCCGAACTTCTTTTTGAACTCCGGATCCTTCGGATAATCACGATGCTCCGGTTCCTCTTCTGCGTTCAGATGATAGAGGTTTCCGTAGAATTCGTCGAAACCATGATTGGTAGGCAAGAACTCATCTTTGTCACCCAGGTGGTTCTTCCCGAACTGCCCTGTGGCATATCCCTGTGCCTTGAGCAGCTCAGCAATCGTCGGGTCTTCCTTTCGAAGACCGAGGTCTGCTCCCGGCATGCCAACCTTACTGAGACCGGTGCGGAAGACACTCTGGCCGGTGATAAATGCAGAACGACCCGCTGTACAACTCTGTTCAGCGTAATAGTCAGTGAAGATCATACCTTCTTTAGCGACACGATCTATATTGGGAGTCTGGTAGCCCATCAGTCCCTTGGTGTAGGCACTGATGTTGCTTGGGCCAATATCATCACCCCAAATAATGACGATGTTGGGTTTCTTCGTATCAGCAGCGAATACCGAACCGCCCATCAAGGCAATCGCGGCTCCAATCAATAGCGCCTTTCCGAAAAGACCTCCCTTTACAAACATCATTTCCTCCCTTTTTTGCTTGATTCAAAGCTTGTCAAATTCCACTTTGACCCTCTGCTTGTCTCGAAGGGACAATCCCACAGAGTCAATCGCTTTAAGGTACAAGGCCCTTGCTTCGTCTGTCTTGTCTTGTCCCTCGTAGATTTTTCCCAGCAAAAGGTACGCGTCCGCGAAGACGGGCCACTGCTTGATTACATCTAAGAGCATTTTGCAGGCGTTGTCAAGGTCCCCGCGTTTCTGCATATAGAACGCCAAAGTGTAGCCATATCTTGGCGTTGGCGTGGTCTCAAAAGCCTTTTGCAGCAGTTTGATAGATTGCTTTGGCTTGTCATCAGTCAACAAGATTCCTAAATTGTACGCGGCCTGATGCATAGTTTGGTCGGCTTTCAGGGCGGCCCGCAAATGCTCTTCAGCCCTCTTGAGGTCCTTTTGCTCTCACTTGAGGAGCCCCATATTGAAGTTAGCCTCTGCGCTCTTGGGATCGATCTTCAGTGCCCTGGCCAGATACTTTTCCGCGTCCTTGTTCTTACGCATCCGTGAGTAGGCCATAGCCGTGTTCACGAGTGCGGGCACGGAGCGGGGCTCAAACTTGAGAGCAGTCTCAAAGGCCGTCAACGCAAGATCCGGGCGCCGTTGATTGAAATAGAAGTTTCCCAGGTTGTAATGGGAGCTCCACTGATCGGGACGAGCCGTGTACGAAGCGATCAGCTCCTTGGTCGCGGCTTGGACCTTCTTGCGAGCCTCATCGTCAAGCACCGAGCGGGCCACGGTTTCCGGAATTCTGGAGAGAGAGCTTGCAGCCCGGACACGGACCAGGCGGTAGTCATCTCCGGCGGCTTTGACAAGCGCTTGGACCGCTTGGAGTGAGGGCAATGGTTCCAGCGATGTGCAAGCCGCGGCGCGCACTGGTGGAGACGGATCATCCATCGCCTTGATGATCGCAGGCCACTTGATCGGATCGTCACAGGCTCGCAGGAGCCGCATCAACGAGACGGCAAATATCTCATCACGATCCTTTTTCACTACATAGGCCAGCATGTCCTGAAGACGATGCCAATCCCGTTTCCTAGCTGCGTCAACGAGACCCGTCCTGTCCAGAACCGGAGCTTGGTAGTCCTTCTTATGCCACTTTCGCACCAGCTTGTCGGCCCATTGAAGAGTCTTGTCCTTGTGACAGTTGTTGCACGCGTTGGGGGACTTGAAAGCAATCGTCGCCGCCGGTGTGGGAGGCAGCATGGAGTGGTCACTGCGTCGCATTCGAGCGAACTCGGTCGTGGGCATGTGGCAGGCTATGCACTTACTGCCTGGGCTGTCGGCCTTGTGCCGCGTGTGCTCTTTCACTTTTTCAACACGCTTCTGATGACACTTACGGCAAGACTCATTCGGATTCTTCTTGTGTCGATACCGACCACTGGATGTATGGCAGAACAGGCAGTTCAGATTCCCCGCTTTGACACAAGGGCTCATTCGCCAGGTCGTGAAGGTGTAGTTCTCACCTAGATCACGGCCGTCGGGATAGAAATCGGGGCTCTCAAGGGTCACCAGGTCAAAATGGTCAAAGAAGCGATCACCCGGCATGAAACTGGTCGTCAAAGGCATGGCCTTGGCGTGGCACGACGAGCAGGCCTCGTTGTTTTGGTCGTCCGTAAAATCGCGACCCCCGCGTATCATCTTGAGATCCTTGGGGATCGTTCCCTTGGGAGCTGCTTCGCATACGCGGATGTGCTCTTCGGCGGGGCCGTGGCAGGTTTCGCAATTGATGCCCGGTTCGCGCCAGGTTGTACGGTAGGTGTCCGTTTTCAGGTCGTAATTGGTTGAAAGCTGGCTTACATGGCAACTGTAGCACGCAGTATTGAAGGTGTACGGCCACTCCTTCCATTTGACAGGCTCGTCCGATCGGCCTGGGAAATGGCGGACGCCGCTCTTAGCCATATCAAACCATTCTTTCTTTCGGATATCGTACGCTACCGGAAGGGTCTGCAATCGACCTTTTTCCAAAGGGGTCAAAAAGTAATAGACATTCTTGCCGCCCAGGGCATGGACCATTTGGTACTTTTTATTGCCGTCGGGTCCGGTTTCTCGAACCCAGCCTTCATCTCCCTTGATATCCGCCCGGTACCGATGCCTGCCGATCACCACGTCTTTGGTCTGTGGCGTAAGGCTCTTCTTGGCCAATATCTCTGTGTAGGGCTGCATAGCAAGCCCGTGGTGTGACGGCGCCCACAACTTGTAGAATTTTTCGTGACATTTTCTATAGCTGCTTGTTCCCGTGTAAGACGGCTTCTTCTTGGACTGATCTTCTTCGCCGCTCTGTCCAGCATGAGGCCCACATCGAGGATGCCAGCTTATCGCAAGTAACACCACCAACGCTGCTATGAAAGTGGCGCAAATGCCGAGTCTGTTCATACATGCCCTCCTATTCCGGGCACTATGTGTGAAGAATAATGAACAGGTCAAGAACTTCTCCAGAATTGATGGACGTACTTCACGCTGGTTCCGGGAGGGGTACTAGACCGTTCGGGACTGTTCCTGCTGTCGTAGCGGCTTTGGTATGCCAGACCTTCTTTCTCAAGTTCCTCAAGCAGCGATCTGTACTCACTCACCCTTCCCTCAGCTTTCAGGCTGTCCCGGTAGCGATGGGCCAAACGGCAGAATCAAACCATATTAAAAAGCGTCTGACCAATTGACTTTTCGCTCCCGCTTCCAGATCAATCGGATCAATTCGGTTCGTCGGTCGGTGGAAGGCCCTGAAAGCACGCTTGATTCCTTGAAGAAGCTTCTTTCCGCTCACAAAACAAGAAAGAGCCCGCTTTCTCTCAATCAGGGTGGCTGAGGATGGGATGAAACAGTTCCCGAAACAAAGGAATTTGCCTTCAGGTCAGAGAAGGATATCGTCCTTAAGTCGGGATCGTCTTATCCAAGCGCGGAGTCGTGACCAAGTGGCATCGGTCACTGATGGTGTTGAGGGAGATGAAAAGGGATGATCAAGATGACCATCCCGAGTTTGAGACTTTTCACTTCGCTTTCTCGATGTCCGGCAACACCCAGGTACGGTCAAGAAATGCCTTTTTCGGAGAGTAGAGACGGAAGTAAGGGAACCAGGCTTTGCCTGGAACCGTGGGTATCCAGTTCTTTTCTTTGCCTTTGGGCGCATCAGGTCCCATGAAAATGTCGATGGATCCGTCCTTGTTCTTGATGAGATCCATACGAGCAGACCTATCTGCGATTTCCTGCTTGTTCTTAATCAGACAGCGAGTATCGACATCATAAAGAGTGATCGACCAAAAGGTCTCGGCCGGGACATTGGCAGGAACATGGAGCACGTAGTTTTTGCCCCCGTCGAGCCAATCTCCGTCTTTGTCTTTATAGGTTCCGAGGTAGATCTGCCCTTTACCGGTCTTCTGGCCGTGCATGGCCGGGTCGTTGGTGACAGCTTCGTAGAACCAGGCCGCTCGTTCGTCAAGTTGATCATAATACTTGGCCCGCTGGTCCGGGTTGGCTACCGTAGCGAAATGCCAATGCACGCCGTCAACGTAATGAGCCTCTGTCATACGCTTGGCAAAATCGTTGGCCTTGGCCATAGCTTCACCGACAAACGCCGCTTCAGTCAGCAGGTTCCTCTGTCGTTCATTGGGCTTAAAGGGCTTGCCTTTTTCAATTCCCAAAGGCTTGAGCATGGCCATAAAGAACCGGTCTCTTTCAAAAACAGGCTCCCTATTGATGATGTCCGCCAGCCGTTCCCAATATTCCATCCCTCTCGGTTGGGCGGCCAGCCACGGCTTGCCTTGCGGAGTGATAAACCCACGACTTTTGGGGTTCTTGCGTTCTGAGTACGGATAAATCGCTATCTTCTTAAGCATTTCCATCCGCTTGTTCCGATCAGTCGACATAAGGCGTATGCCCAACAAAAGGTTGTTCGTTGGCGATTGAAACACTTTATACCCTTTTGCTTTTGGCTTCTCCTGCCCAGGCCCCACAAATAGATACTTACCGGGCTCAGTTAATCTTGTGATAGCCATCTGCCACATGTCATGGGCCGCGCCGCGAACTTCTCCTTCAGGCATCTCTACCACAAACGGCCCGTCTTTTTGCAGGTCTATGAAAGGAAGAGCGTACGGAGTTGTCGCGTTGTAGGTGAGACCTCCGAGCCTATCCAGATAGCTTTCCAGGTAAACAATCTGGCCGTTCTTAGCGCCCAGTTGCTCATTGTGAGCATACTGCCATTGAGCCATAGAAACAATCGGCAACGCCCATAGATAGGTTTGGCAAGCCCGTTGAAAGTCCATTTGGTCAAAAAGCTTTTTAACCGTTTCATTCGTCGGATAACCGTTGGCAAAATCGTGGGTGAAACTAAGCGGACCTATCCGAGTCTTCAGGGTTTCAGCGCCAACGGTTCCGAAGATTATGAAGCATGCGAAGAATAATGCTAATGCCATACTGGTAAATAGTTTTCTTGTCATAAGTTCGTCCCGAGGGTTTTCTTAACATGAAGATGTTCGTAATCAAAGCTCGCAACTCACTTCGCGGACTGGGTGATCTTTTCGAAATCGCCTGGTCTCCAAGTCTTATCGAAGAAAGGCTTTGTCGGGCTGTAAAGCCTGAACAGGGTAAACCAACCCTTGCCGGAGACTGTCTTCAACCAGTTTGATTTGGGTGCGTCTTTGGGAAGCTTCGGACCAAAGTAGAGATCCACCGAACCATCGTCGTTATATTTCAGCTTGTCCAGGGAACCGATGGAAGGAAAAGGTTGCCCGTTCTTCAGTCCAGAAGCGTTTTCAGCGTCATAGAGGGTGACGGACCAGAAATTAGCCGCGGGCACCTTCGGCGGAATGTGCAGGCGGTACATCGAGCCGCCGGAGAGGTAGTCGCCTTCAGCGTCACGATACGCGAACGGGTACTTCGATCCCTTGCCGACCATGTTCATGACCATGGCAGGGCTGATCGAGTAGCCGATGATGAACATGCCGACTCGTGCGTCGACGTTTGTGTAGCTATCCTCTTTGAAATCCACGTCAGGAACATTGAGCACGTTGTTCCATTGTCTGTCTTTGTAATAAAGGGTTCCCGGTAGCTTGTCGCCGAAGCGCAATGCGTGAGCCATCTTCATGCCGACCTCGGCTCCAGCGCTGAGAATGCCGCGCATTTTGGGGTCCGGCTTAAACGGCTTCCCCTTCACTATCCCGAGGGAGGCCATCAAGCCTCGCATCGCCCAGTCCTCCGGACCCACGTATTCGCGTTGAACAAAATCAGCGAGCCCCTCAAAGTAGCGATAATCCTTAGGATAGAGCATATTGGCGGGCTGCCCGGTACCGTTGGGGAAGACCATCTTAGGCGGATTGTCTTTCTTGCTGAGGGGGTAGATGCGTGTCCTCTCCATGAGAGCGACAGCTTCCTTAGTATCACCGGTTTTCTTGTCCCGAAACGCTCGCCAAAACACGAATACGTTGTATGTCGGGCTTTTGAAGGTGTAATATCCGTCCGGGTCCTTTCCCTTGAAATCCGGAGGCAGGATCAGATACTTTCCGCCTTTCCCTTTGTCCGGCCCAACATATCCGACATCGGTTAGCGGTCTGTGCCAGAAATCGTCCAGTATCCCTTGAAGCTTCGGCGGTACCTCGATAACCGTTGGCCCGTCCTTCTTCAGATCAAGATAGCCCATCCCGTAAATGACGTCTGAGTTCGGGGTGCTGACGAGTGTTTCTGCGGTGAGCCGATCCTTCCATATAGGGAAAACGTTCGAACCTTCGCCAAACTGAGCTTCTGAACCTTTCTTCATCGCCCAAAGCGTCATGGCCGGTAACGACCAGAGGACTACCTGTGTGGCTCTGTGGAACAGCATCTCATCATGAAGTCGGTCAGCCGCCTCCTTAGTAGGATAATTCTCATTGAACGGCAATGCCCGGAGTTCTTTCCAGTAATTAGTCTGTGCATGGGCTGGGGCTCCAACGCCCACTGCAAGAATCGTCGCTAAGAAACAAGTGAACAGATGTCTCATGATCCCTCCTTATTCCAAGGTCATGCGATCGAGAGTAGCAAGAACGTCGTTACGTTACAGAGTAGGCCTAAATGCAAACGGCTTCACACTGTATCCCACCGAACGGCAAAGATCAAGCACACCCACGAACATGGCTCTGAGCATGACTTGATAGGGTGCCTACAAGGGACAAGGCTGAAGCCTCATTGAGCGAACACTTAAGAGGTTGTCTTCTCGTATTGGCTCGTGCAGCAATCGGGTCAAATCGGCCCGTAGGTCGGTGGCGGGTCCTGAAAACAGGCTTCATTCCTTCAAGACGCCCATCAACCTTTGCCACAAAGGAAACAGCCCGCTCCCTCTCAATCATGCTGGCTGACGATAGGATGCCAATCATTCCTGAAAGAGGAAAATCTCCGAACCCGCCTTTCAAATCACTCAATATCAACCTCCAAAGGCACGCGCAGCCTTCCAGCGGTAGTCATCATTCTCCTCACGAGGCGCCTGACCTCGCTTTCTTCTTCTTGCGGAGCCTCCACCCAAATCGCGTCGTGGATCATCATGACTATGCGGGCTTTCATATTCCGACGCCGGAAGATCCGATCAAGCCGCAACATTGCGGTCTTGATCAAGTCTGCTTCAATCTGTTGAGGCCAGGTCACTCGGAATTGTCTCTCCACACGGCGGGTAGCGCGGCGGTCAAACTTTCTGAATCTCCCGATCAGGCTTGGTACTCCGCGTTTGTCCAAAGGCTGGCTCTTCAGCCTCCCCCACTCCAGGTCAAGAATGAATCTGATCCTTGGATATCTCGAATGGAAGCCCGATATGTAGTCCCAAGCCGTCAGCCCGTCTATGAAATCCTTAGAGCCTTGCCTCTTTTTCAAATCATTGATCTTTCTGCTCAGGGCGAAGTGGGTCATACCAAAGCAGATTGCGAAATTGATCTCTTTCGCCACGTCACGATCATTGAGTCCCAACAGCTCGGAAGTTTCCGCGTGTACATCCCCATCAGGATCGTTGAAGAGCCGTATCAACTCTGTATCTCGGGCAAGGTGAGCAAGTATTCTCATCTGGGCTTGCGAGTAGTCTGCCTTCACCAGCACATGGCCCGGCGCGGGGACAAAGAGATGCCTCAATTCCCGGCTAACGTTTTGCACAGCAGGATTCCGAGCGTAGATCCGAGACGTAGCAGAGCGAGTCTGACCCCACACTGCGTGGATGCGCGTGTGCCCGGCCCATCTACGCAAAAAGCCCAGGTCTCGCCCCATGTCCCACCAAGTAAGGATCTTCCTCACAACAGGGTAATCGTGCGCTATCTGTTCCAACGGCTGCTTCAGGCCCCTGCGCTTCAACTGGGCGGGCGGTACTTGGATCTGAATCCCCTGCTTAATGAGGAAGTCATGAACCTCTTCATGGGACGTGAGATCCACGGACTGTCCACCGGTGATCTCGTCAGCAAGGAGAGCCATAGAGCGTTCCGTGTCCTTCATCACCTCAGCACACCGCCGCCCATCGAACCCTATCCCGACCCGCCGCATATCATCCAGCACTAGCATTAGAGGTAATTCAGTGTGGCTGTAGAGCTTCTGTAGATCAGGGCTCATCACGGAGGGGAGTTCATGTGCCAGATGGAAGATCAGACCGGCGTCATGAGCAAGGATGTCCGCGGCCGTTTCCAGGGAAGCTCTATCATAAATATCTGTAATTCTATATGGATAATCATGTCCCAGGTACCGCTGAACGACACGGGCGAGGGTCAACTCCTCCTGTACTCGGTAATCTCCGTGCTCAACCTCCCTCGATGAATCAGGATTGAGTAGGTACGCCATCAACCGGGTGTCTTCTATCTTGCTAATATCTAAATATTTATCTGTCTCTCCGTCCGGGTATAGATCCCGCTCGTCGAGAAACTCCCAAATCCGTTTGAGCCCGTGAAATATTCGCGGTGAGTTTACCGGGAAATAGAGAGACGGAGATAGGGCAATGAACTCACGCAGAGATAGATCTGTACAGTAGGATTCCTCCAGCGATAGAGCAAACCCGATCAGTACTCTATCATTCAGAATCACTCTAAGCCTGTACTCGGGGAATTATAACCGGATTCATAAACAAGCAGATAATCATCTGTCCGTACTATATATATATTATAGATCGGGAGGGTGTGAGGAGTAGCGCAGGGGGGAGCAGAGAGAGTAGTGTTACTAGCTATATATATAGGTATGTAATTCCCCAAGTAGGTGAAATGCCGACACAAAAGGCTTGAGGGTGACAAGTTGCAGTATCCATCTAGTATTTCGCCTTCGTGATAGCTATCTGCCTGCTTTTGTTGGTGGTTCGTTTTTCGGTTTCTATCAGCTTGAGTTTGCTCAGTATTTTCCGATAGGTCTGAGCCGTGGGCTTACTCACTCCGATTGCCTCACCCAGTTCTGAATCAGTGACGGCCAACCCCGGCCCGCGAGTGTTGCGAGCCAGCTCCTCTTGCCGAATCAGGAGCCATACGTAGGCCTTCCCAGCAGGACCGTTGATCTTGTACAGGTTATCGGCGGACTTGTCGGCCAGAAAAGCGTGATCGTCATCGAACTGTCGCCCGTGCCATTCCACCCACGGACTCCCTTTGATGAGGGCGTGAAGACGACCGATCAGCTCCTTCACCTGATGAGTACGCACATTCTCAAATTGTTTGAACAGGTCGTAGACGGCTTGCTTGGGAACCTTGCGGCGATGCCGGGTCGAACTCTTGATTCCCGCCCCCGCCAGGTCCCCCAGCTTCATCCCGAACCATCGGCCCACGGCGGCCTTGGCAGTGATGACGGGAATCCTCTCAAACACGGTAAGGAGCCCGTAGATGTCCACAGGGTTTATCCGATGGGGGTTCCCTCGGTGCATTGAGCACCAACCGCGTTGGCACAGCACAGACCTGCAGGAGAATCCAACTTGCCAATCGAAGATCCCCATGCGGATCGCTTTCTCGTACCACGCCGGGGAGTCCGTTACGGGAAAGAAGTCCAGCCCGGATTCCCGTTCCACCCGCACGTAATGCATCGGATTCTGAAACTCGCGGACCAGACAGTCGAAGAACAGCGTGGGGCCTTGAAGAATCTCGTATTTGCCGTATCTGTCTCTTAGGAACTCCTTGGTGCGGGGGAGGAACTTCCAGTGCTTCAGATAATGAGGATTGACCAGGCACTTATCATCGAATTCTTCAACGTCAGGGTCCCACGTATCAGGCTTCGGCTGATGGTCCGGCACAAAGACCGAGAAGCGGAGGCCGTACTCGTGCCAAGCCTCGACCAACTTATTCCGTTCCTCGTCACGGTCTTTCGGATCGTCCATCTCAAGACTCCCGTAGATTGGCACCGTCCGAGTTTACCACGCCGCCCTCTTCAGTGAAACGGGATTGTCATGGCACCGAGATTCCTTCTCAGAAGCCCTCAGATCAAATCTGAGCGATTTTCTGGACGCGCCAATGGTTCAGCATCCCCGCTTCACGGAATTTCATAAATAATAGTTATTAGTTAGTGTATCTCTTCGGCTTCACATGTGTTTCTGGTCACGGTCTCCTTGACGATGTAGAGCCTGCGCACCATCAAGAACACGGAAATGGACGACAAGGGACTGAGACGCGATCTGAGGCATTTTGGGTCAGGCAATTGTGGCCCAGGGCTCCAAAGGACCGATCATCTCTGTGATCTGGCACAGCAGAGCAGCGTCGAAGAATAAAGGCGACGAATGGCTATTCGGAGGCCCGAGAACTACACGGGGCATTCCAATCAGCGCTTCGTTGACGCTTATTTTACGTTCACGGGAAGAAATGAGGCTCTGTCTTTATCGCTGCGAGACATTCGTCCATGCTGAGGTCTGAGTAGATCTCCCACCACTTGCCGTTGTGCCGCATGTAGGCGAGATTAAACCTGTCGTGTCCTTGGTAGCCAATCCGGGCAAAGCGAGTCTCGAAGGTGGGAGAGATAGCGTCTGGGTGCGGGCACGCATAGGTTGCGCAGAAGTAGAAATAGCTCTGGTACCATTTCGTGAACAGATCGGTGATGTGGTTGAATTGAGGTTGCTTGGGCGGCGTTTTCACGTGTTCGGGTTGCAGATGCTCGTCAATGAGCTGCTGAGCTTTCCGGCTCAACTCGGCTTTCACCGAGTCCGGCGCCTTGGGCTTCTTCGGTTTCGGCGGACTGTAGACCCAGGTTTTACGACGCTTTGGCATGGCTCATTTCCTGAATTTGAAGGCACTGGGTGGAAGCCGGAACGACTCTAGAGAAGTCGCTGGAATTCGTCCCGGGTCATGTCACAATCATTCAGGATCTTATTCAGTAACCCCGGTCCTACGGTCTCTCCAGAGTGTACAGGCACCACGGTCACTCGGCCGTCAGGATGTCTTAGGAAATGGTGGCTGCCCTTGATCCTTGCGATCTCGAAGCCAACCTTTACCAAAGCGGAAACCACCGTCTTCCCATCGACACGGGGAAGTCGAGTCATAGCTGCACCGTGATGCGCTGAACCCCAACAAACTCGCTCGAAGAAATGGGACGCCCTTGCTCCTCAAGGCATAAGTCTATCGCCTCCCTCACTCGCTCCATTAAGGTATCCAAAGACCGAGCCTGAGTGTGGCAACCCCGAAGCTCCGGAACTGTCGCGACGTAGAATCCCTCCTCGTCGCGTTCGACAATGATGTTGAAAGCCATTTCCATGGACTTGCCTCCTGTCGTCTCCTTGGAGGTGTGACCCGTAGATATTCTACCATAGGTTTCAGAGAATTGTAGAGTGTTCGCTATTTCCGGACTTTGCGCTTGGAATTCTCAATGGCGGTCGACGTCCCCATCACGGGTCGATTCTTGTTAACATGGAGTTAACATTTTCAGGGATTGTGAGGGATTAAGAGGGATCAAAAGGGATTAACAGGGCTTGAAATCGCTGGGGTTTCGAAGCAAAGCCTTGATTTACTTAGGGCAAGCAGCGCCTTCACACGGCAGGGGTCGGAGGTTCAAGCCCTCTCCCGCCTACCATGTAAAGTTTAGTTGAACCAGGATGTTAGCCTTGGTGAGCGGCATCCACCATGATTTATTGCCACTGGATTTCGGGGGTCATGACTGACCGCCCTGCCTCGGTTCTCTCTTGAAGCCATACTTCAATATCCTTTCTGCTGAACCGCACAGCCCTACCGAGTTTGATGTGCGGTATAAATCCGTAATGCACCCATTTCCTGATGGTGGATTTGCTCATGTTGAGCCATCCAGCCATCTGGGATGTGTTCATCAATTGATCTGTGTTTGCCTTTTCATCATTACATCTGGTCATTCCTCTCTTTCCTTCGGTCTATTAATGTTCGCGGCGCTCCATCGACCGATATGGACGCCACGTTGTAGGAGTAAATTTTCCTGTGCAATAATCGAATAGGGAGAGCCCCTTTTCCTTTGATAATCCAAAAACCGTGGTCAGGATTTCTTTGATTATTGCACATCAGCAAATGAGGCTCTCTGTTCGATTTCTGCACATCTCATATATGTACCATCTCTCCCGTACTTTTTTGCCGGCTCAGCCTCTATGCTGTACTGGCATAATCAGTAAACAGATCCATCTGTCTCGGAGCATCATCAGCTATAGCCTCTTTAGCTTCCAGGGCTCTATGAGTATTGTACTGAGCGATATTGGCATAATGACAATAGCCCGGGAGTGGACCGTCATAAGTCGGAGTGCCATCTTCGTTGAAGAGAGCCCCGGAATTATGGGTCCGCCACCGATCTGAATAACGGAACCGCCCCGCCTTAGCAAAACTACCTTGGGTGACTACGTCCAGAAATCCCACCTGTACAAGCTTCTTCTTTGCTCGGGCTATGGTATCCTGACCTTTGATGCCGCGCTCCTGCAAATACTTGGTCGGCAACCTGAACTCTCCGTTGTTGCTGAGATCCCCCAGCCCGCACTTGAATATGGTGAGCCCTTGCCGTTTCTTCTTACTCTTCGGGGCATAGCGCACCTGCGCCAAGCACTCCATCAGGACTAATTTCTCTGACTTGGTCAGTGCATGGAAAGCCTCGCCGTTCCACAATTCCATAGGAACACGGATGTACCCGCGCTCCTGCTTTGCCTTTTTTCTCCTTTCTCATCGCCATTCAGCGACAGTTTTAGGGGTTGTCTTCGTTTTCACAATTTCCTCCGTTGGTATCAATTACCGGTAGACCTCGGAACTACCGCGCGGGACTACACCCGCCTTGTGCCCCGCCCCCGCTCACAAGGTAGAAACGGTGTAGGGCTGAAGAGGCGCCGGGACGTACAAAAACCCGACTCACCCCAATAGTGCAAAGGCCCGACCATTGTATCTGACCTTTTGTTTTGCTGTATTGTGCTGGTAATAGACCGACGATTACCTACACTTATTATGTCACCTGACGCACGCGTAATGTTCCCCATTTGCCTAACATCGCAGAGATTAGCTCTCAGGTGAGTTCTCGTTCGTTTCCGTGATTTGCGCAAGAGAGCGTTCACATCATGCCACCCGATGACCACGGAATACCACTCGTCATATCAGCCCGTTATCTGTTGCTCCTGCGTCATCAGTTTCAAGTGTTCCGAAAATGGGTATGCCCGAGTATTCCCGAAGCCGTAAAGTCGCTCAGAATTGAAATGAGGGACGTTCTCGCGCGATTCTCAACTGGAGTGAGGGGTGGTCTCAGCCGCGGCCCGGATCATCATCTTCTACTGGGTCAGGCCGTGTTTCCCAGTAGGCACTTTAAGTGCGTACTCGGAAATCGGCCCTTGCGCAATTGAAGGGAAGGATTCTGAGATGACCGGTATGAAGCGCTGATTCAATGTCAAAGGCGTGAAATACTAGTACCCATGCTCACTTGGACATCACCCATGCCTTTGTGTCATTATCTTAGGCACTTGGCACTTTTGCTACCAATTAATACTATTAGCATAGTATGCTTCCTTGGCAGACCTGGCTCACTCAGCATAGCTGGCATCCCCCGCCAGCTCGTCCCCCTGTGGCTTCATAGCTGGGTGGCGGCGCTGTTTGATCACTATAGCTGAGAGAGAGAAAGTACAGCATATGAGCGAGAGGGAAAGCATAAATAATTCGGGGCGGCGGGCTTGTTCATGAGTCTGAATCAGTACACGTATGGACGTAGCCGCGGCGGGGTGACCTGTTGGAACATCTCACTGGTTATTTCGTGGAAGTCCACCGAGATTGCACGGATAATCGACATGGATTGACCTGAGATACTCATTCGCGTTCTCGCGTTCTGAGCGCCCGTTACGCGAGCGTTCTCACTCTATTAATGGTTGGACAGCCGTCAAACCTGAAAACCGCGGAGAATAGTTCTCAGGGGCGTTCTCGTTGATGTTTGCGTACAGGTTGTATGGGCGGGACCTGAGCGGGTCTCCGATCAAAACCGCAAAGTTGCGGCATGGTCTGGGTCTGAGCCATATACACGAGAGCCGCCTCATGGAACTTTTTATGAGCACGGCAGGGAGACCTTTTCTCGGTCTTGAGGTAGATTTCACGGATTGAGGACGAACGGCATCCCATCCTCAGCCACCCTGATTGAGAGAGAGCGGGCACTTCTTTTCTCAGCGGACGGAGAGAAGCTTCTTCGTGGAATCAAGCGTTCTTTCCTTTGTTCCAACCGATAGATCTGTCGATCTCTCACCGACGAGTGCCGGTACAATTTCCGTTCCATTTACCTGGCGAATTTGGTAAACTGCGAAAATAGTTTAACATCATTCACGCCTGTCCCCATGTTCTCGATTCATAGGGGGAGGCCCGGGCCTTTTGTCCACCTTTCAAATTGGAGGAGGTACCCCGCCCATGCCTCGAATCCTCATTGTCGAAGACGACGAATTAACCGCGAAACTCATTGAAGCGGACCTGGAACAGATGGAACACGAGGTCGTGGCCAAGGTACCGAATGGAGAGGAAGCGGTGACGACGGCCGATGAGACTAAGCCGGACTTGGTCCTCATGGACATCCTGTTGGAAGGTGAAATGGACGGCATTGAGGCGGCCGACCAGATCCGCTCTCGGTTTGACATTCCGGTCGTATATCTCACCGGGCACGCAGAGAAGGAGATTCTTGACAGAGCCAAACAGGCGGAGCCGTATGGATATCTGGAGAAGCCTACGACCTTACTGGAGTTGAGAAGCACCATAGAAATGGCTTTGTACAAGCACGAAGCGGACAAGCGACTACGGAAGAGCGAGGAACGATACCGAATGTTGGTTGAGACAATGAATGAGGGTCTGGGAGTACTCGACGTAAATGGAACCCTCACCTATTGTAACGAGGCCTTTTCTCGAACTATGGGATACTCAAGTGAAGAACTCATAGGGCAGTCGCCGCTGGATTACGTCCGCGAGGACAGCAAGAGCACGCTCATAAGGGAACTCTCGAAACGGAGCAAAGGAGCACCCCGTGCCCAGTACGAGGTTGAATTGATAAGAAAAGATGGCGGACTCGCCCCCGTGATCGTCTCAGCACAAGGCATTTGTGATGAGGATGGCAGCTACAAGGGAACCTTTGCTGTAAGCACGGACATCACCGAGCGCAAGAAGGCGGAGGAGGCGCTGCGCCAAGCCCATGATGAACTTGAAGAGCGCGTTAGGGAACGCACTTCGGAATTGACGGGAGCCAAAGAGCTACTACGGGAGAGTGAAGAGAAACACCGTTTTCTCACTGAACAGATGCACGACATAGTCTGGACCGTTGACTTAGACATGAAAACCATTTATGTCAGCCCTTCTATTGAAAAGGTCCTTGGCTTTACCCCTGAAGAGAGGTTGGATCAGACTGTCTTGCAGCAAGTGACCCCAGAGTCTCTTGAACTGCTAAAAAGACGCCTACCTGAGGAGATCGAATATGACAAGGAGAATAATACCAAAGACAGGTCGGTAACGTTGGAACTGGATTACTTCCACAAGGATGGTTCCATAGTATGCCTGGAATCCACTCTGAGTTTCATACGCGACGAAAATTCAAATCCGATAAGTATTTATGGCCTCTCACGAGACATTACCGACCGCAAGAAGGCTGAGGAGACGCTGCGGGAGAGTGAGGAAAAATATCGCGGTATATTCGATGAGTGTGTTGCCGCCATTTATGTATTTGATGCAAAGAAAAACTTCATCGACTCGAACCAGGCGGGTCTCGACTTGTTAGGTTACTCCAGAGAAGAACTCCTCAATATGAGTATTCCTGATGTAGATGCTGACCCGGTTGTTGTCTTGCCGGCACATGCTGAGCTTCTGTCGCGGGAAAGAATAATCAACTATGAGCATCAGCTAAGGCGGAAAGACGGCGAGATCGTAACGGTATTCAACAATTCCAGACCGCTCATCGATATTCATGGGACTGTCATTGGCATGCAAAGCACTCTGGTTGACATCACCGAGCGCAAGCAGGCGGAGGAGGCGCTGCGCCAAGCCCATGATGAACTTGACAAGAAAGTGGAAGAGCGGACTTGTCAACTTGGTGAGCGCATCAAGGAACTGAATTGTCTCTATGGCATCTCAGAACTAGTCGAAACACCGGACATTTCGTTTGACGAGATTATTCAAGGAACCGTTGAACTGATTCCCGCGTCTTGGAAATACCCGGAAGTAACGTGTGCAAGAATCTTTCTAGAGGGTCTACAGTTCAAGACGGAGAACTTCGGAGAACCTCTCTCGAAGCAATCCGCCGACATAGTGGTACATGGTGAGATCAGTGGCTCTGTGGAGGTCCGTTACCTGGAAGAGAGACTGGAAAGGGATGAAGGGCCTTTTCTCAAGGAAGAGAGAGAGCTGATCAATGCAATTGCTGCAAGATTAGGGCGAATCCTTGAACGCAAGAAGGCTGAGGAGGCGCTGCAGAAGGCTCACGGCGAACTTGAACAGCGAGTGAAGGAGCGAACTTCGGAATTGACGAGAGTCAATGAGCTTCTAGGGGAGAGCGAAGAGAAATACAGAAATCTATTTGAATCCAGCGCTGACGGGATTGCGGAATCTAGCTTGGACGGTAGCTTACTTGGTTGTAATTCCGCTTATGCCAACATGACTGGGTACAATAGGGAGGAACTTAATAAGCTCCGCTATCAGGATATTACACCGCCAAAATGGGCTGAGGTTGACAAAAAGCATATCCAGCAATGTTTTGAAAGAGGATGGTCTGATCTTTATGAAAAAGAACGGATTCATAAAGATGGAAAGGTTTTTCCAATTTCTATCAGGATATGGTTGCGGAGAGACCCTCAGGATAATCCTATAGGATTTTGGGACATTGTTAGCGACATTACCGATCGCATTGAGGCGGAGGAGGCGCTCCGAGAGAGCGAGGCTCATAAGCAAGCGATCTTGGACGGGATCACAGCAAACCTAGCGTTCGTGAACGAAAACCTCGAAATACTATGGGTCAACAAGGCTGCCGCTGATTCCGTCGGTAAGTCGCCTTCAGAGATGCTTGGGTATAAGTGTCACGAGTTTTGGGCCGACCCGGAAAGACCATGTGATGGTTGTCCGACGGAAAAGGCGTTCAAGACTAAGAAGTCGGAACGGACGGAAATCGTTTCTCCCAATGGGAGGGTATGGGAGGAGCGAGGTGAACCGGTCTTCGCTCCTGACGGAAGACTGACGGGGGTGATTGAGATCGCACACGACATCACCGACCGCAAAAGGATGGAAGAGCAGCTTCGTCTTCAAGTCCTCGTCCTGGACCAGATTGACGATCGTGTGACCATCACCGACCTTTCCGGCGTTATTACGTATGTCAACGAAGCGGAACTCCGAACGCTGGGATATTCACCAGACGAGCTGCTGGGGCGCACAACAGAGGTCTACGGCGCAGACCCGGAGCGGGGCGCGACCCAGGATGAGATCCGCCGCAGGACCCTTGAAGACGGTTCGTGGCGTGGCGAAGTGGTGAACTATGCGAGCGACGGCCGGGAAATCATCATGGATGTCCGTACACTGGTTGTTCACGACACCGACGGCAAACCGCTCTGCCTTGCGGGAATCGCCACCGACATCACCGACCGCAAGCAGCTGGAAAAACAACTTATTGAATCCCAGAAGATGGAAGCAGTCGGTACTCTGGCAGGCGGGATCGCCCACGACTTCAACAACCTCCTTCAGATAATCTCCGGTCACGCAGAGTTGCTGGAGATGGAACTTATGCAAAAGGGCATGAGATATGAAGAGATGGATGCGATCCGTCATTCAGCTCATAAAGCCGCGGACCTGGTAAAACAGATTCTTACGTTCAGCAGAAGGCTGGAAGGCAAATTTGAACACATTAATATT
>Ga0190284_1000428_pt1 | contig 24734 bp, 23 predicted proteins | sample 48691812_MG_FD_161668 | JGI IMG/M metagenome (GOLD analysis project Ga0190284, IMG submission 161668) | Hydrothermal vent microbial mat bacterial communities from Southern Trench, Guaymas Basin, Mexico - 4869-18-1-2_MG | ecosystem: Environmental > Aquatic > Marine > Hydrothermal vents >...
TCCACCCCATTTACCACTCTCAGGTGATACTATGGAGCAAAACAATACCCCCAATCCGGCCAGCAATCCGCTGGCCCATATGCCTTCTTGCTATTATTTATACGGCCGTGGAAAGCGGTACGGATCGAACGCTCTGTCCGCGCTCTATCCGCGCGACGATCTGCAGTACGAGGTCTTCGACTTCTCCTCAGACCGTTCGGACTCGACCCTCGACAAGCCGCCGCACACGGTGGAACAGCTCATCACACACGGCTACTTCGCAGTCCCAAAGAGTGAGCCCGAACTGTCAATCCTCGAAGATCGGAAACAGACGTCCTGGCTCAGCCTGGACGACGTTCTGGCCCAGATCCACCAGCGCCAACAGATCTACCAGCAGAACATGCACGAGCTGGAATGGGCCAAGTGCTACGCATTCAACGAGTTGGCTCACCATGGCTGGCCAGCCACGGTGGAGCAGTACGCGCAATACAACCGCCGGCTTCAAGATTTGCACGCCGAACAGCGAACGGAGCGAATCGCGCTCTGGAAAGACACCTCCGACCTGAGACGGGCACTCCCCGAGAGCGTTCAGCAGTACCTCTCGACATTCCGCAAGCTCGAGATTCTCGACGGCAACGGGGGTGATGCCGAATGATCACGCGCATACAAGACCTGTGCCGCAAACTGCGGCCGGTTCTCGGCAAGAAAATCGACCGCCTGTGGACCGTCTACCTCACAGAATCCGATCCCGCCGGCCGAGCAGAGATCGAACAAACCCTCGAGCTGCTCGCCGCCAAACACCTCGGACACAGCTACGAGCCTGATCGCTCACCGTTTCCGCCACCCAACCGAGACTTCGCCGAAGCCGGAGACGTGCCCCTCGGCGCCATCAGCTACGGTGAGCGCTCGTTGTATCCCTTCCTGATCGAAAGCGACCGACTGAAGGAACACATCCTTGTCGCCGGACGAAGTGGGTCCGGCAAGACAAACCTCACGTTCATTCTCATGCAGGGCATCATGGCCCGCGGTATCAAGGTACTCGCGCTCGACTGGAAGCGCGGTTACCGGGATCTCCTGGCCCTCCAGCCCGATCTTCGTGTGTACACCATCGGCCGAGATGTGGCCCCATTCCGCTTCAACCCGCTGATTCCTCCAGCTGGTTGCGAGCCGAATGTCTGGATCAAACTCATCGTCGACGTCATCGCCTCCGCGTACTGGGGAGGCGAGGGCGTCATCAGCCTGCTTGTGGCCGGCCTCGACCAACTGTACCGCGGCGCCGGTGCCTACTCGGGCACACCTGAACGTTGGCCCACCATCGTCGACCTGCTGGACTGGCTACGGACCGTCAAGCTCAGGGGACGTGCCGCGATGTGGCAGGCTTCCGCCGAGCGAATCCTGCTGGCCATGACCTACGGCGAGTTTGGCGCCGTCGTCAACACGCAGAGCAACGATCACATTCAGGGCCTCCTCGACCACAACATCGTTCTCGAGATGGACGGGCTCTCGAGCAACTCCGACCGGACCATGTTCTCCGAAGCACTCACGCTCTACTTGTACCGCTATCGGCTCGCGCAGGGCCCGCAGCCCCAACTCACCAACCTGATCGTGCTGGAAGAGGCACACAACCTGCTCTTGCAGCGGGCGACCGAGTCACGCGAGTCTGTCCTGGAAAACTCGATTCGTATGGTCCGTCAGTACGGTATCGGCTACGTTTTTGTCGACCAGTCGGCATCCATGCTGAGCAAGGTTGCCTTCGCGAACTCCTACGCCACCATCGCCCTCAGCCAGAAGCTGCGCAGTGATGTGCAGGCAATCTCGTCAGCCATGAATCTGACCGACGAGCAGAAGCAGGCCCTCAACACGCTGCGCGTGGGCACCGCCGTCGTCCGTGTGGCCGACGAGCACCCGGAACCGTTCCTGGTGCGGGTCCCGCTGTGTCCCGTGAAGGAGGGTTCCATCACTGACCAGGCTGTCCGAGAGCGAATGGCTGGTTATCTCGCCGATTCCGAGCTCACCGAACCAGCTCATGCGTCGAATTCACCGATCACGCCGATTCCGCCGCCAGATAAGAATAAAGAGAAGATTTCCCACCCACCAACCCCCAAAGAGGAATCGCTGAAGGATTCAGAAAGTCCTTCCGAGACTTCTGAACCTTCAGCGCTACAACCAGAAGACCAGCCACCCGAACAGGAACCACAGATGACCCGCGAAGCGGTTCGGTTTCTGGCGGACCTGGCGACGCGACCGTTGTCAACCACCGTGTCGCGCTACCAGCGTCTGCACCTGTCTCGCCGGAAGGGCAATGCTATCCGGCAGGATCTGAGCAAAGCCGGCCTCATCGAAGCCGTGGCCATCCCCACCCGCTCCGGCCAGGTCGTGTTGTACCAGCTGACCGGCGCCGGCCGGACCGTGTGCGCCGATGTCGGCATCGATTCCGCCCCCGCGCCGCGTGTCAGCCTTGAGCATCGCTACTGGGCGATGCGTGCGACGGATCTCTTCACAGACAGAGGTTATGACGTCACGCACGAGTATGCCGTTCAGGACAACGGCACGATTGACCTACTCGCCGAGCGACCGGGAGAACGGATCGCCATCGAAATCGAAACCGGTAAGTCCGACATTGCGGGCAACCTTGCCAAGTTGAGAACCGCCGGCTTTGACCGGATCATCTTTGTCGCGACGTCCCCAACCGCTGTCACTGCCTGCCAGAAAGCGATCGCGAAGGCGAAAGCACCGGTCGAGTTTCTGACCTGGCTCGACCTGTCCTAACTTCTGGCAGAACGATAGCTCTGCCTGCCGTAAGAGCCGCGGCCGTAGCTCCGCGCGCGGCGTCCTGCGGATTCGATTCTTTGCACCACTTGCCGTGGCCACGATCTGCCCTGTAGATCTGTCGGATACAGGAAGAGCGCCGGCATTGCGTTGGCTCGATACGCTTTCTGTTTGTGGCGGACGCCATCCATGTACGCCGGCCGATCCGGCATTCCCGCATACTCGACGATCAGATTGCCGTATGTCGGCAGGACGAAGTCCGGGTGCCAGACTCTAAATTGCCCGCGGTCGTAGACCACCGTGGGCATTTCGTAGAAGAAAGAGATTCCATTGCGATCGAGCAGCCTCCCAACCTGGGCCTCGCCGCGTGAGCGGTACGGCGGCTCGTCCGCGCCAAGGCGGTCCTCGAGCCGTGCGTTTGGTGAGTAATCCACGCACGGGTCACCCCGTATCGATGACGCATATCCTTGCCGAGCTCACTTCGCGTCGCTCCCGCGCAGCTTCTTCGCCAGATCCTCGGCGATCTTGCCGAGCTTCCGTTCGGTTCTATCGATAATCCGGATCAGCTTCTCGTTGTGCGCCTGGAGCTTCTCAGCCCGTTCCAGCAACTCGTTGACGTGGGCATAGTCGTATCGGGTGACGGCATTTTCCGCCTCCTTGGTCAACTCTCGAACTCGGCGTTCTGTCTCGGCTACGGACCCGTCCAATCGCTCCAGCCGCTTGTCGAGTTTCAGCTCTTCGTAGCGTGCCGTCAGTTCGGCGGCAGCCTTCTTTCTCTCCGCACGCGGCAACCGGTTGATGACGTCACGCAACTGCTCAATCCGTGCCGCGTGCCCCTTGCAGAAGTGGTGGGCTTGTTCCCGGAGCCTGGCTAGGCGTTCTGTCAGCCAACCCTCGACCGGCAGAATCCGACGCAGTTGGGTCACGATATTCGGAGCATCATCTGGGTGCTGGATGAAGACATCGGTGCGGCGACGCATGTCCGTCAGAAAGCTGTCGATCCGGTCGCCCGCACGTGTGTCCTGCTGCAGATCACTCAGATCGTGTCGGATCTCTGACAGTTCAGGCCCAACCTGTGCCGGTGCCCACGGCGCCGGCCGGCCACGGCCATGAAGATGGATCACGAAAGCGACGATTCCAACGATCAGCGCGACGATCGCCAGCGACTGTACGATCTCTCCAGGGACCGGCCAGTTGGTTCCGAGCGCCCAGGCCACCAGAATGCTCGCACCAAACGCGATTCCGGCGCCCGCCCAGGTTCCGCCGGTCTGCCGGATGCCCTGGAACATGATCATCGCCAGCAGAATCACGGCGAAGCCGATCGCAAGTGGGCCCAGATCTCGGATGGACCAGCCGTTTTGGTGCTCCCACCAGACCAACCCGCTGGCCAAAGCGAGGCCAACCGCGGCGGACATCGCGATGGCGGGCCGCTGATGGCCGAAGCGACGGCCCAGTACGGCGTACGTCAGAGCCGTGAAGAATGTAAGTGCGACTAAGAAATCCGGCAGTAGCGTCTCGAAGAGACGCCCGATGCCAAGCGTGGAGAATGGGTTGTCAAAGCTCATGGGACCGCTGTAGCGGTCCTTCTATATAAAGTTTACGCCGCAGCTGGGCATTCCGATGGATCAAGCGTTGCCATCCAGGTGCTGCTCATCGTTGGCGTACACTGCCAACATGAGAAGCCCTCTGTCCGAGTCAAAAGTGACGCGTCGGTGTGGGTTCCATATATCGCGAAACTCGCCCAGCCGTTCATCCACGAACCAGGATCGCCCATCGCACTCCACCATCGGTAGCATTCTTGGGTATGTATGGTTTTTGTTCATTCGCACCTCCTCCGGACATCTTAGCCTACGCGGCGGTTCGCCCACTTCCCGCGAACCGCCCCGTGTGTCTGTGAGTGTGCGTTTCCAGTGGAACCCATATATTATATATACATATCTCTCTTCTTCTATCTACTACTACTACTACTGATAAGAGATGACGGTTATAAACCCTTGCCCGCTAACGCAGGCCTCGCGAGCCCCGAAACACGCGTTCACCGGACAAGTTGCAGATCGCCGCGCATGTTCCACTGGAAAACTACTCCCGCTGACCAAACCGAAAAGCATATATACAAGTGCTTCCACTGGACGCAAGTGGAGGTGATTTTCCGATGGAACAACAAACCATCCGCGATCGCATGGCCGATCGCATCCAGCACATGCTCCGGCATGCCATAATCAGAGATCGTCGCTTTCTCGACGACGAGCAACTGATTCGCGCGGAACAGCTTGCGTTACTCGAAGAAGTGTTCAACGCCAGCGTGCGCGACGCCGAGATACAGGAACTCAGCAGTCACTTCGCCGGCATCCTGCGCGGCGATCACCCGTGCCATCTGGCGATCTGGGGCAAGACCGGAACCGGCAAGACGCTCACGCTGAGCTACTTCCTGAACCTGCTCACCGAATTTGCCAAACCGAAGGGCGTTCAAGTCCGGCACGAGCACCTGGACCTTTCCACGCCACAGCCGTGTTTCCGGGCGCTGAACAACCTGGCCTGTCTGTTCAAGGCCAGCAAGCGACACAAGAAAGGTATCTCGCTTGAGGAACTGATGGTCAATATCGAAACCACGCTGGCCGACGTCTCGGGCTACCTGGTCATCTTCGTAGACGAAGTAGACAACGTCCGCCGCGACCGGGATACGTTTCTCAAGTTCCTGGTGCGTCGGCTGCCGCAGAAGATCAGTGTGAAGCTCATCCTTGTGTTCGTATCCAACCGGCTGAACTGGCCGGACCAGCTGGACCCGCGCGTGAAGTCCTTCTTGAAGCTCAACGAGCTCGTGTTCAAACCGTATGACGCCGTTGACCTGAAGCACATCCTCGACATTCGTGTCTTGAAGGCGCTCCATCCGAACACCGTCGAGCCGGGAGTAGTCGAGAGGATCGCTGCCCTCGCCAGCCATGATCATGGCGATGCCCGCAAGGCCGTCGCCCTGCTCGCCAAGAGCGCGTACCTCGCCGAGAAGGCCGGAACGAGAATCACGCCTTCGATCGTGGACGAAGCCATGGATGAACTGCACTGCGACCGGTACATGGCGCTGCTGCGAACCGCCCCCGTCCAACTGAAAGCGGCGATGGCGGGCGCCATCGACGCCAGCCGACGGGCTAAGGGGCGGGTGGTGGGGACGGGCGAAGCGTACGATGCGTACGCCAAATTCTGCCAACGCGCCGTGCTGCAGCCGCTGAGCGGTCGGGCCTTTGGCGATCTGCTCGCCGAACTCGACGTGCACTCGTTCATTCGCAGCAAAGTCGTGTCGCATGGACGTCGTGGTAGAACACGCGAGATCACGCTCGATGTCCCGGACGACCTGGCGGACCGAATCCACGAGATGATCTGCATGGATTTCGATTTGCGGGGGTAAGGGGATGGCGGGGGTCGGCCGCCGTCACTCCACTCTCTGCTCTTCGATTGCCTGATTGATCTCGCCCTTGGGACTCTCCTCGACAATCTCCTTGAACGCCTTCAGCAGTACGTAGATTGCCAAAGGAATCTCGTTCCGCGAGTAGCTCTGCGATGTCTTCCAGTTCCCGTATCGATCCTTGTAGTTCCTGCCCAGTGTCGCCTTGGTAATCTGGCGATTCTCGCCGTTGACCTGGATCGAATTCTCGAACAATGCACAGGACACCTGCCCTGCCTGAAACCGCTTCTTTGGCTGTTGTGTCTCCATTTTTGCACCTCGGCCCAACCGTCTTACGCGGCGGGCCTCTTCACGATAGGAGAAAGAGGCTCGCTCGCCTCCATTCTCGTCAATCCTACGATGATCGTGCTGGCCGTTCGCTGGATCCGGCCCAACGAAGTCAGCAGCCGCCGTGTTCGTGTCCAGCCCGATCGCTTCGCAGACCACGAACGCGACAGCCTCGGCCAGCGACGGGGTCTCGCAGACTGCCGAACGGTGTCGGCGAGGGTCCGTCGCGAATCTAGCAGCTACTGCCACCGTTTCCGCCGCTCCCAGCTGAATCGTCGCAACTCGCGAATCTCGTTCCGCAGCCGCTTGACCCGTAGGTATCGTCTTGCGAAGAACCACTCGTTCATATCCTCGACCTCGTCCAGATCCAGCACCCCACGCCGACCTTCATCCAAGATCCGCAGTCGTAACGCCATCGGGATGTGGCTTCCGGTCGTCTCCAGCATAATCACCTGATGCCGCAGTTCCTCCTGCAGCCGATCAGCCTTGAACAGGGCCTTGTCGAACGGCTCTCGCAACCGAGCAAAATCCACCGTGCCGAATGCCCCCCAATCCAGGTCTCCGTCCTCGTCAATCGTTGGCCGAATCCAGCCGCCACGACGCCGAACGGGCAACTGCAGAATCGGCCCCCATTCCGCAATCATGACCTGCCGCTCAAGCTCCGCCGGGCCTGCCAACTGTTCGTCTTCCAAGCCGGCCACACTGCCGTACCCTTCTCCTCGCACGTCGACCTCACACGCAACGCTATCCGCCATTTTCGAATACCTCCGAGCTACCCCGCTCATGCGTCGGTTCGCTCATGCGTCAGCGGACCGATGGTGAGTGGTTCACTCAGCCTCTGCACCCGGGCGGCCGGACAAGCCAGGCGAGCGGATCCCTCGATAAACATTTAGGACCGGGCTTCAGCAAGGGCCCACCCGCCCACGGCGGGGAAATGTTTACGATAGGGGATCTGCGAGGAGTCCCGCCGCCATGTCCGGGTGCACCAGGAACCGTGACCACCTCGACCAGCAACAGAGTCTCGCATTGGCCGGCTACTGCCACCGCTCGGCCGACAGGCGAAGACGATCCATGAACATCTCTGCCTCGGCAATCGCTGCCAGCTCCCTCTTCACCGACTCCTGTTCATCAAGCGGCAGGAGTTGATCAAGGCTGAAACACCGAAGGAGCTGGTCGTGCGTCGTAGACAACCGACCGCCTTCCTCACGCAGGAATTCCGTGATCGCCTTGAGTTTGTACGGGTTCATTTTGGCACCTCCGAACGAAAACCGCTCTCGTGGCGGCTCGCCCAACGTGTCCGAGTCGACACGACAACGTGACGCTGCACGCGTCTCCTGAAGCCCTTGATCGCGATCCTTCCTCATCAACCCGATCGGCTCCATGCGATCCTCTCGCTCTTAGATCCAAGGTCTCCTGCCGCCACCTCTGCCCGACTCTTTGTCATCCCACCTTCCCTCCTTCTTATTTCGGATTACGGCACACGAGCCAAGTCCGTTTCAGGCCGAGGGTTGCGCCTCGCGGGCGGAGGGAGATATGTCACTTTGACCGTGCAGCGGAGAGCGGTTTAGGGCACATCGTGAAGCCACTTACGGCACTCGATCGCGGCACTTAGGGCACTCCGTTCAGCGGACGGCACCATGGACGTCTCCCCGAATCGACAGCGCATGCGACATATCGATCGTGTGGGCCGCGGGATCACCCTTGGGATCTTGCGTTGACTTGAGCTTCTATGGGGTTCGGATATGGAACCGGCATATGGCTGCCCAGGATTGAAACCTCAGGCTGGTCGAGTTTCCCGCCCGGTCGCCAGATGGCTGCCCACACGCAGTCTGTCATCATGTGAGCCTGATCGGCCACCAGGATGAAGTCCGTTGTGCCAACGTCGCGCAGTAGACGCGAAATCGCACCCGCCCGCCCCCGGCTGTTGGCCAGAAGAAGCACACGAAAGCGGTGCAACTGGCTGTTCCATATCTTCTCGTAACGCTTGTACGCGTTACAGGCGTAGTACGCCTGGTAAGTCACCACTTTGTGCCACAGATCACCGCGGTGCCCACTTGAGCTCACGAGCGTTTCGGTGCCCATGTCGATTTCGACGAAGAAGAGAAGCGTCTTGCCGAGCGTTGCGTGGCTGAGCGCGAGCGCGCCATCCGGGATGAGGCTGCATTGACGTCCATCCGAATCCCGGAAACGGTCGTACACGATGGGTCTGCCCTTCGCCCATGTGGGCAGGAAAGGAGAAGTCGAAGAAAGGAACCGTACCGAGAGCTCCGGTTGAATACGCGGTATCTGGGACAGCTGCGTGCGGAGTTCGTTCATTGCCATCAAGTGCTTCAAGAGGGCGTCAGCCGGCCGCATCGCGCGCTTCGGCTCCGTTCTGGGGCTGAGGATGTTGAGCTCCATCAGCAACTCGGCGCCTCGAACAGAAAGCGAGAGCATCCTTTCCGGGCGTCCGAGTGCGAAGCGCGGGTACCGGCGATCGGCGACAAGGAGGTCGGCGTGCATCAGCGCACTCACACGCCTGCGGAGCGCACGGACGTTTCGACCAAGGATGGTGGCCAGCATCTGCGGCGTCAGAACGCGGTATTCCGCCACCGTCGCCAGCAAGTCCAAATCCCGTTGCGTCGCCTGCCATGCCACCGAGCTGCTCCTGGAATGGCCGCTGGCTGTACCAGCATGCCCCTCGATGAAGCGGCGCCAGGGATGAGTCGATTTCAGTGCCACCACCAAGGGGGGTGCGAGGATTGGGATGGCCGTGGAGGCCTCGCTGTGTGCCTCGCTAACGATTGGATTGGTGGATCGTGAGGGGCGGTCCTGCGTGGCTTTGTCCTTTCCCCTTCCCCGCGGCACCTGTTTTGGCCTGCTGCCGGCGCTTACGAGCGGCGAGTGACTGGACGGCTCCTGGTTGCCAACCGCTTGGAGCGCGACGGCTTCCCGAGGCGCCGCCCACCCGCTGCTTCGTTGCGGTGACGATCCGCGCGCGGAGAGATCCTACGGTCCATCGGTCTGTCCGGCCTTGCCACCCTGCAACCGGCCACAACTCTCTATCGCGCGCAGCAACTCCAGCACCGGCCGCATGGCCCAGTGTGGCCCCTTGCGGAACCGAGCGAGCAACTGCTCCGCGTCCTTTTCTGCGACCTTCGCGGCCGGCACGAGTTTGCACCACGATTCGAGCATCTCCCACTTCGGCTCTTTGCATATGCGCTTCACCAATGCTCCGAGTTCTGTTTCCCCAATACGATCGGCGAAGGCTCGCATGGACACGGTCGGGCCGTGCTCGCGGATCGCTGTCCTTACGATGTACTTGATCGCCTTGTCACTCACGAGATCGGGAACGCACGCCAAGGTCTTGATCGCACAGGATCTTTCGAACTCCCAATCGAATGCGCGCTCGTTGCGCTCTTGGCACGCCTTGGCCTTTCGTGTCGCGCGTCGCACGATGTGCATGAGCACTTCGCTGTGTTCAGCAGCGAGGAACAGTTGCAGGTCCGGCGCGCGGGTCAGCGCTGCGCGGCGTAGAGTCGTGTCTTCACTCCACAGACCCTGGAGGATCCAATCCGCAACGCCCATATCCGACGGCCGCACGATGGCGCTTCCGACACCAACCAGGAATGCGCTCGGGCCCTCCGATTCGGCTTTCGCCAGGAATGCACTGATATGATCATCCCGAATGTGTTTCCTGTAATGCCGCAAAGCCCAAACTGCGTCCCAGCCGTGCGGGGGCGCGGCGGCGCCACTTCTGTATGCCAATTCCAGCAATTCGTCGATGAACTCCTTACCGATCGCCGCGCACGCGCTGGGCGCCCATGACGCCAGCAGCGAGCGCACATCCGACCCGCACGTCTTCCAGATGCGACGCAAACGCGCGAAATGCTCGGAACGCATGATGCTATGTGACGCGTCCAGCATGCGCACCACGTGCCGCAGGCTCACCCAGTCCAGCCGGCGCTTGGCGGAAATGTGCGAGAGAAAACAAGACACGTCCTTGGGACCGAGCTGCATTCCTCCAGCATGAAGCGCGAAATTGAGAGACGCTATGCGCTGTGTTCGTTCGGCGACATCAGAGATCGCAAGCACTCTAGAGAGTTCGCGATTCCGCGCCGTACCATCGAAACACACCCACAAGACGCTCGCGCGGTGTAGCTGTTCAGGCGTCTCGATGCTGTCCTGTTGATGAAGCCGCGCCGTCGCTGTTGGTGGAATGTGGCGCGACCACGCCAGGGCCACACTGCTCACCGTGTCGGAAACATCCTCGCGATTCTTCATCGCCGCGAGCAGCCATTTCAAGCGCGCGGCAGAGAATAACGGCTCAAGGTCGATCACGTCCACGGATAGAGTTGGCAGAAGGGGGATTCTCTCCGAGGTGAGGAGCGTCCACGTCTGTTCGCGCGAGGAATCGGTGTTTAGGTCTACCAGCCCCGTCAACACGGCATCTCTCCACATGGGGATGGATACCAGACTGAGAAGGTCCTTGACCAAGCGGCGCTCCAACGCGTTAGGCAAGGAAGCCTGGCCGCCACACTCGGCAGCCAGGAAGAGCCGCGTGTGCAATGGATCCTGTCGCTTGGCCTTGCGGGGATAAATACGCTCGACGACAGGTACGCGCTCTTCGCCGGCCAGAAACAGGATTATCTCGCGCCACTTGGGATCCCAGTAACTACTGAGAACGTGGTCAGTCCGATCGGTGTCGGCAGCGGCCCACCTCGCGGCCAGAACCTCTTGGAATGATGGGTGAACAAACACCAGCGCCGGGCCCTCGGGATCGTCACGCACGTGAAGCAATTCTGTCAAACCTGCCGTCGATGATGCCTCGATCTGTTCCCGCAGGTCTTCCGGGATTCTCGAGAGAGTCCGTGATGATATGGTTCCCCACTCGGGTGGCTGCTGATCTATAGCCGCGTACGACGCGCATCCAAGAGACTCAAGGACACGCCGATTCCAGCCTGGAGACTCCGACCAGCGCCGGTTAGGGGGATGCTGGGACAACACGTGATGCAGAAAGGCAGAGTAGAGATCATGCCGCGAGCGGATCCGGCGGTCCTTACCGGCCTGGATCAGCCGCCGCATGATATAGGCATACATGGGAACGGAAAGGAGCTCCGGAGCATTTGCACATAGCGAGACGGCCTCGTCATACTGGGCCCCGAAAAAGCACCGGCGATCGGCTTCGTCAAAAGGCGCCAGTCGCAGGAGAGGCACGTCGGGAGATTCCGGAATCCGCTGCACGGCCGAGGGCCGGCCCGCCAGGACAAGTCCAGCTCCCCTGGCTGCGACCATCAACTCGCGCACGGATTCAGCCATGCCCCGGTCCGACGTAGGCAGATTCTCGATCGCATCCACGAACAAGATGAATCGACCTTTCTTGCGAGCTTGTTCCAGGCATGCCTGAGCGTCTGCAATGGGGATGCGGCCCTTGAGCGGCGCCAAGAGCGCAGACGTAAGATCGGCCGGGCTCACCGTGGCGGCTGGGCCTAGTCGTTGCGCGTCGATGTAGAAAGGCAGGTACTCCGGCGCCTTTAGTATTTCGGTTTGCAGGTGCCGAAGGAGCGTCGTCTTGCCCGCTCCGGATACTGAGCTGAGCAGGTACGCGTGTTGCGGAGGCGCGAGGCCGGTCGGTTCAAACGGACTCCATCTCCAGCCAGGCTCAAGAGGTGACGGCGCTTCATGATTCGTCGCCCCCCGCCGGTCAAGATCAACGGCGCCACCGCTAATCTGCAGCGTGGGCGGTATGAACGCATCCGCATCCACGAAGTGCAGCTGGAGCTTCAGGGCTTCGACAGCCTCGATCCGCAACCACTGCCGACCGTCACGCAGGGCATTCTTGCGCGACTTTGATGACCGGCTTCGCTCGCGCTTGCGCGACGCGGATGAACCGACTCCTGTTCCCTTGGGCCGTTTCCAAGGTTCCTCTCTCGCAATGCGCGCGGCCAACTCAACGGCCTCAGGGCTTTTGATGTTCGACGTCAGCTGCGCAAGGGGATCGATCTTGATGGCGCAAATATGTTGTGAGGAATCTACGTGGACCGAGAAGCTGTCGGCGTTGCGGAAGATGTAATCTTCTTCCTTGGCGTCCGGCCGAAGCCCGACGAATGTAGTTAATCGCGTCTTGCCTCCTTCGTTGTGGGGGGGGAACAGGTTCTGCACCCCAAAGCGCAACACCCTCGGCAGACTGTAATAGTCCGTGGGGCGCGCCTTTTTGCGTTCCGGCAACCTGCGATCGTAGTATCTGCGCACAACGGCCCCGTACTGATCATGGGGACCACCACGCGCGAGCACCTTTCCTTCGTTGCTTGGTTGGAGCTTCGCACCAGTGGCAAGAGCATGTCGCGCCAGTGAACCCAGGACGAAGAGGTAACAGAAGTACTGAAACGAGGAGAGGTCCGGATCAACCACATAACCGTGCCAAACGACATCCTCGGTTCCCGAAACGTGAACGAGAATCGACTTCAGCGCATCCCTTGGATTCCCAGCGGGATCGAGGATGAACGCGATCCGATCAACATCGCCGTTCCAGTCCTCCGTGTACGATGTACGGGACTTAGCCACAGCATCCCCAACGCAGTTTCAAAAAAAATCGCACTTTCTGTCCACTTACGGAGTTTGCGCTCCGCAAGTGTCACCTTACCTGACAAGGTCAGCCAGTTCAAAGACCTACGCGACTTACGGACGATCGTCCAACACCCGTAACTCGATCCGTAAGTCCTTTTATAGCAAGGTTTTACGTGCAATCACCCCTTGCTTTCGGCCTATTCGCGGGCTACGTTTGAAATGGCTTGCGAAAGACGCTCCGACTCGTCGAGCGGCTTGGTCCGGGCGAGCAGAGCACCAAGAGAGGAGGTAGCCATGTTTCGAACGAAGGAGGCGACACAACACCCGGCGGACGGAGGACGCGACGCCGCGGCCAGTCGGGAAGAGCCACGAGAGTTGGGTCTCGCGGATGATCGACCCTCGCGCGGAAAGGCGGGAGAACCGTCGGCGTCGAAGATCCAAGGTACGACGGCGCTTGTCTCCTTGTCATTGCCGAAGGCCCAAGAGCACCGGCAGGAAGCGGCACCGCGTACCGCAGGCAAGGACGGCACCGAAGAGGCGCCGTTCTGCCCTATCAGAGCCTTCGCTGCCGAGCTGGCCGGGTGCCGACAGGAGATCTCGTCGATCGCGGGCATGGTGGAGGAAATCGCCGAGCAGAAAGCGGCACTGGAGCATCTGGCCGAACGTCATCGCGCGTTGGCAGAGAGGTTCCATGAGCGCGAAGTCCTCAACGTCGTCTTCGGTGCGCTGATCGGACTCAACGACCGTACTTGCCAAACACGCGAGCGACTCAGCCGTGAGTTACGTTCAGCCGGAGCAGCCGGGCGGCCCCATTGGGCATCACGCCTGCGAGCGCTCTGTGAGGAGAAGGAAGCAGATGAGCTAGTAGTCAATCAACTCCTTTCGCAATTCGGCGTGCAGCGCTTTGAAGATCCCTCGTGCACGTTTGTTCCCACCACGCAGCATTGCGTTCAACGCGTGCCGACCACTGATGCAACGCGTCACGGAGAGATCGCACGGCGCCTAGCCATCGGTTATCAACGTGGCGAGATCGTCATCCGCCCCGAACAGGTAAGTGTTTACGTGGCTAATGCTCGAGTTTCCCAAAACCAGAAGGAGGGCGAATAATGTCTGCAATAGGAGCCGACCCAGGACACAAACGAACTAAAGGGAGCTACCTCGACGCGGCCGGTAAGTTCACCTCTATTTTGAGCAGCCGAGGCAACCCCTCGTTTGCGAGTGTCGTTGCCTATGCCTCTAATGGCGACGTTCTTGTCGGGGACGATGCTTTGGAGTACGCGTTCTTGGAGCCGGAACGTTGCGCCCAGTCCTTCAAACTCCAACTCGGCACCACCGAGCCCGTGCTGCGCGACGGTTCCACCAAGACCGCGCGAGAGTGCACGGCTGAACTTCTGCGGTTGCTTAAGCGTAGCGCGGAACTTGCACTGAACTGCGTCGTTGCAGACGTGGTACTCACTTGCCCCGTCAAGTTCAACGACGCGCAAAAGGCAGATCTCATTGCTGCGGCCAAAGATGCGGGCCTCAACGTACTGAGGATTATCTCCGAGCCCGTTGCCGCCGCCGTTGCGTACGGCCTGATGACTGCCACGGATCCTCGCGTCGTGTTGGTTGTCGATATCGGCGGCGGCACTACCGATGTGTCCGTCGTACGCATTGAGAATGGCCGGATAGAAGTGATTGCCAGCGACGGGGAAAACCCGCTCGGAGGATCAGATGTGGATGAGCAATTGTGGGCGCTCCTCCTCGATGCAGTCGAAGCCGAGTCCGGTACGCGACCGTCGGTCAAAGACTCTCCGCAGTTCTTCGCCCACGCCGCGCCGCTCATCGAGCAGGCCAAGATTTCGCTCAGCGCGGGGCGGGATAGTGCAGTTGCCGTCGCCCACAACGGTCATCAAGTCACGGTCTCCTTCACTCTAACCCAGTTCCAGGAGATCATGGATTCGCTGATTCAGCGCGTCATGGCCGTGACCGATCGCACGCTCGCTGCGGCCGGAATGAACGAACAGGACATCGATGACTTCTTGCTTATCGGTGCGGCTAGCCGCTGCCCGTATCTGCGCGACAAGCTCAGCGAGCATGTTGGACGTGCGCCGCGAGGCGAGGTCAACCCGGATTCCGCTCCTGCACATGGCGCCGCAAGCATCGCAGCCAATGAGCTGCGACAACAGGGGCGCGCGTCGTCCCTCGGGCATCAGACGATTCCGACTCCGGGCGTGTTCGTCAGAGATGCGACGCCCCACGCCGTAGGGTGCGCGGTGCTTGATCACGGCACGGGTGATTTGCGCAACTCGCCGATCATCCCGAAGAACACACCCATCCCGTGCATGAAAGCTGATGAGTTCTACCTTGAGCGAGAGGATCAGACAACCGCCACAATCGAGGTACTTCAGGGGGAGGCTGACGCCAAACGCGACGAGTGCCTCACCATTGGGACTTTGAAGCTCGAGAAACTCCCCCCGGAGCCGACGAGAACCCAGCGCATTCGCGTCGAATACTCGTTGGATCGCAACGGCATGGTGCATGTGACCGCAACTGACAAAGTCAGCGGGCAGTCTGTGAGCGTGAGCATCGATATGACGAACGGCGATACGTCCTCATCAGATCAGAGTAACACGACGACCGCTACCCCGGCACCGGCGCCATAGAGTGTTGCGGGAGTCCAGGTTGAAGGGCTCTCTATATAACCGGAAAGGACGACCATGAGTAGCTTATTACCCGACCACATCCCCTTGCCGAAGGAGCCTGAGTGCGACCCACCGCTTCACAGTCTCGGTATCGATGGATCGTGGTCGATGCTCACAAAGGATCTCCTGCCATCTCGGCTGCATGCAGCGATTGATGCAGCTGTCGCGTACGTCGAGCGACTCAAAGTCATCGACTCAAGTGCATATGTCGGCGTCGCGTGCTATTCGGATAGCGTGTTTGCGCTATTCGAGCCTGCTCCGGTGTTGGCCTGCGCGGCGCCCGACGCACTGCGGCGTGAGTGGTATCGACTTGCGACGGAGCGTGGTGGTGGCCGTACGAACATCGGTGGCGCCCTCGAGCTGGCCGCTGTCTGGTCCGAAGCCGGACACGGTGATGCGCAGGTCGTTCTGCTGACCGACGGCCACAGCAATGTTGGCCCGGACCCGGTCGAGGCCGCGCGCAGTCTGCGCGATGTCGCCTCGATCACGGCCGTTGGTATTGGGGAGAGCCCATCGGATATCGACGAGGCTCTTCTGAAGGAAATCGTAAGTGCGGATCGCAACGGGCGACCGCGCTACCGCTGGATCGGTGAACGTGACGCCCTCGTAGCGCATTACCAGGAACTCGCTGGCCATCTGACGCGCGAATAGTGAGTGTGTCGGCACGCTCAAGGCGTCGAGATACGTTTTTTGTGGCGGCTGCGGCCGTTAGGAGGTGATCATGTCCAGTTTACTCTTGCCCTACAACCGACGCAGCTACGACGAGGGGGGAATGCATGACGTGTTTCAACGCGTCGACAAATGCGCCGGGGAATTGCGAAGCGCTGTCTATCCGCTTCCGAGGGTGGACGAACGCGGGCGCTCCGAGTGCCCGTTCAAGGATGAGTTATATGACAAAGCCGAGGGGTGGTCGGATGAACTAAAGCGGCAGATCGACCAGCTGCGCGACCATCGTGAAGGGGCCAGGCGGGCCATGCAGCGATGCGAGCAGGCTGAACGCAACCGGCATCGTGATCAGCTACAGCGTATCGACGCGAAGATTGACCAAGCCGTCGGAGCCTTGAAAGATGCCGCAACAGACGTGGCCGGACGTTGTGCCTTGTCCACGCGCATCGGCTTGTAGAGCATGAGGCTGCACGACGCAAGCAGTTGTCGAAATGTGCTGCTTCGGCCCGGCGATGACAGGCCCCCGTCATCGCCGGTAGTCCTCAATCCTCATCAACGGCCTTGCACAATCAGGAATGCGACCGGTCATGCGTGATGTACAGAACCATCCTGCGGGTAGTGCGTGTCACGTTGGTGAGTCGCGAATATGGACCATGACTGAAGGAGGATCGTCCGTGCACGAAAGCGGAACCCAGACCGGCACGCGAGCGGGCGCCGCCGAGCGCCCGTATCAGGAGGATACGTTGCCGGGTCTGCTTGATTACCTCGAGCATGACGACGCCGAAGAGGCGTGGGACGAGCTATTCAACGAACGGTCGCCCTTTGGATGGAACGGTCGACTAGGCCTGCGATTCACCGAGCTTCTGTACGCGATCCGCGGCAGCGCCTGGGCGTTACGCTTGGCCAATGGAAACCCAGCGGTGCCGGACGCGGCGATCGACATCATGCTGGAACGGTTCGGACGGCCCACACGCTCGACGCGACAAGGCGCCGACAAGCCATCCTTCAAGGCCTATCCCAATCGTCGATTCCGCACGATCTTGAAACGTGTGCGGCGATGGGAAGCCGAACACCGGGATGCAAATCCACTGGAAAAAGAACTGGCGGCGGCCGAGATTCTCCAGCGCTGTGTCGTCGGACATTTCAAGTACGCGTGCCGCGAGGCATCTCGTCGCCTCAACGGCGCGCGCTCGCGTTACGCGTGGCGACTCAACGGAAAGGCCATCGTCGTATGGATGCCCGTATCGAAACGCGGGAGTGAACGCCGCACCTGGCTGGAGTGCAACATCGAAACCCCGGACCCGTCGCGACCCGGTGAGGCGCAGCGCGTGCAGACCGTCATCGACGAACGTTTGGGTATCCCGGCGGAGATATCACTCGGTGATCAAGCCGATGGCATTCCGACGCCACACGCATCGGATTCGCCCTTGTGGTCCGTCATTCAGCGTGAGATTGAAACATGCGGCCTCGTCGTCGCCATCGCAAACGAAAAGGCGAAGTGCGCCGCTAAGCAGCGTAAGGCCATCAGAGCCCTGGGGCCGTCCGCAATCCGTGACCTCGTCCTGGCGGTATTCGACGCAATGGCGAAAGGCTCCTTTGAGGAGAAACGCCTCGCCGCGCGATTCTGTGTCTCTCGCGCGACCCTGTCGAGGTTCTGCGGCAGTCGCTGGGATGCCGAGTCCGGCGCGCCGCCACCTGATCTGTGGTTGAATCTCAGTCATCTCGTGGCACGACAGCCGGTTTTCGTCGAGCTCGCCAAGTCAGCGGGAGTGTGGCCGCACCTACGGCGAACCGTCCAGGGTTTCCCCAATCCACGTCTCGGGAGCGCGCAGCATGACTGAGGATCTCTACTTCATCGACTCCATCGTCCGGGCCCTGCGGGGACCGGATGCACGTGAAGCCCTTCGGGCGGCATTTCGTGACATTGTCTGTCTTGGGCAGCGAGCGCGCTTCGATCTGGGTTACCGCCAATTCCAGCGTTGGATGGAAGCCGTAGCAGCAGCACATGGAGCTTTGGACAACGCCGGCCTGAGCGAGTTGGCGCCTCGGCGGCGTCAGACAGAAACGGTCTCGCTGATCATCGAGTGCGATGGGCGTCCGGTCACACGTATCGAGCTCGAAGGCGTGGGGAAGGCAGCGTACATGAAAAGGGCTCGACCGGGCCGGTACCGCGTCATATTCGAAACGGGTTGGGTGCTGCTCGACACGCAGCTCATCCCGGCGGATTTCCTCTGGACGGAGTCCTTTCCAGGAGAGCCGCTTTCCATGGCCGCAGACGACGATCTTGTTCTTCGTCAGCCACCGACCCGCGAATTCGATCTCGCGTCCGGATGCTTGGCCATGCGGATCTATGCCGGACGCGAAGCGGGCTGCATCGAGTTCGTGCGGTGCTCTCCTGGAGACGCCGACAATGGCTAGTGGCAACGCAAAGACCGGCAGAGTACGCACCGTTCTGGTTTTCGGCCGTGGGGACAGCGCTGAAGCCGTTCTGGCGACGGTGGTGGCTCGGACACGCAAGACCGGCCGCAGGCGTCTGAGGACCGGCGGCGCTGCCCGCTTTGGAAGAGCGGTCGTGCGGCACATCAAGGACACGGTGCTGCCCGTCGTCGATCAGATCACGTCGTTGCTCGGCCTCGATCCGCGTCGCGTTGGCTTCGAGCTGTCGCTGGTCAACTGCGATGCGGCTTCCACCGCGGACGTGGGGATGGAGGTCTCCGGTTTTTCGATCGACGCGGCCGTCCTGCTCGCCCTGTTGTCCGCGTGTCTCAAACTCCCTGTCGCGCAAGATGCAATCTTCACGGGTCATCTCTCGTCCACGGACGGTGATATTGGGCAAGTGAGCAGCCTGCCGGCGAAGTTGTCCGCCGCAGTTCTCGGTCCGGCAGTTACGCGGTTCGTCTACCCGGCGCCTTGGACCGAGCACTCGCTCGAGACGCTGGCTCCCACCGAGGCCGAACGAATCGGCCAGGCGATTCGGGCAGCCAAGTCCCATCTGAAAGTAATCCCGGTCACAGACGTAGCGCAGCTTCTTCAAGCGGCCGTCGACGAAACTGCGGTCGTCACTACCAGCCTGCGTGCCGGGTTCTTCGAGCCCGCCGAGTCGGCGGCCGCCGACGATTCTCCCATCGGCCGCGCGGCGCTGTATCTCCTCGCCGACAACGAACGACGTTTCTGGGAGGCGCTGGAGACGATGTTCCTCGCCGGTGACATCGACAACGCCAAGGAACTGCTGCTGAGATATGCCCGGTACTACCAGCGCCGCGGCCGGTACCCCGGTGGCTTCGGCCGACGCCTGCTCAGTTTCCTTGGTTCGGTCCGCCCTGTCGTTCTTCGCATATGGAATACGTCGCCTCTCTTGGCGCCAGAAGATTACCTGGCACTCGAGCGATTGGCCTCGACCGACGACTATGAAGACACGTGGTGTTTGAGGGTCGCCAACGACGGCCAGTTCGAATCCGCGGCCACCCCACGGAGCCACAGCACAGACACCGCTCGTGCTGCCGCGCCCGTGCCGGACATTGTCAGCGCAGTCCTTCGCGAGATCGCCGCCGAAACCGTGGCCCGCCGCATTGGAATCCCGATCGACGCGGCCAGAGCCGCCTACCGGATCCCCCAAATCCTCGTCGACTCTCCCGAAGCGTTCGACGGAATCGTTGTAGCTTTTCACCTCTTCCTGCTGCGCCGAATCGGCATGAACCCTGGAAAACCGAACGAACACCACGCCGCAGAGGCGCTGGATCTGCTTGCGCGAACCTTCGCCTCCGAGGGCGGCGTCTCGGCAGCGCGTGCCGAAGGACGGACCGCCATACGTGGCGGCATGCGTTTCGTCGTCGACGGACTGAGCGATCGCTTTAAGCATGAGTGCCAAACGAAGCACGTGAATCGTATCTGTGAGGTGGCCATCCACTCGAGGCCGTGGGACGAGCGTGTTTCCTTCATGAGTGCATTGTACGACCAACTCAAGCCGGGGCTTCCGGCGGAGCTTCAGTTCCTGCCCGTGCGCCAGCTGGTCCATGCGCTTCCCGAGATTCTCCAGGCCTATGTTCGCTCTTTGGACCACGTGGCCCAGGTATTGAAACGCTTTTGACACACAGGAGGAGCCGCCATGGCAACGATCGACGATTTCCTTGCAGCACTGGAAGAGGTCCGAATTGCGCGCGAGGTTGGGCTGGCGCACATTGACGCCCGCAATTCCCACACTTCGCAGAATAGCACTGCGGACAGCATGGACACCTACCTCGACGAGCTCGGATCATACTACGCGCATCACTTCGCGTACTGCGTCGCCAAGGGAGGATCACTGCCAAGACACGAAGCGATTCAAAGGGCCCGAGAAATAATCGAACGGGATTATAGGCGACGAGGCGGCGATATCGTCACCGCATACCACGACGCTCACGAGGGTACCAGCTCGGGCCTAAACGGTCACTTTGATGTGATCGCCGAAGCACTGAAGTCGGAGGCCGTCGAGCGGTATACGCGCCAGGTATTCGATACGTTTGTCGCGCCGAACAGCTGGTCCGACAAGGTCGAGCTTGTGCAGCAGTTCCTCGACCGTTTCGGTAGTAGCCTCGGGCCCACCATCCAGTTGGACAAACCCGAGATGTATGCGAGCAATTACGAAGATCTGCTCCGGGCACATTTGTCAGCCCTGCGCCAGATTTCTTCGGCATTCCGCCGTTTCTGATTGGAGTTCGACCGATGCCGAGCAAGTTGGAGTTGCTTCTGGACAGCATCGATCCACGGCGGACTCTCGACGGCGTGGCGCGATACGTGGACGAGGCGGTGAACTCATTCCCGTTTGGTTCGATCCAGGTGGAGAGCGGAACCGAGCTTCGCGATGAGATGGTCCGCTTCTGGCGGCATCTTCAGCCGCGGATGCTTGGGTTGGGCACCAATCCACTGCCGGAGTGCGGTCCGTTTGAATGGGAGCACTGCAAGCGCACGCTTAACGCCGTCTACTCAAACAAGACCGGCTGGAGAACGGCGCTCGATATTGCGCGGTCGGGCGTCGAAGGTGGACTCACCGGCGTGTGCAGGCGGTTTGCCGAGCGAATGATGACGGAGTACGTGGAGCAACTCATTGATGCGGGCGTGCAGAGCTTCTGGCACGGACTGTCGGCCGATGAAAGGATCGCGGCCGCCAAAGAATACGTGGCGACGTACGCTGACGTTCTGCCTGCAGCGTTCGTGAACAAGCACCCTGCCGAACTTCAGGAGCTTCTGCCAAGCATCCTCCGTCAGCATCCGCGTATGCTCCAACGGTTTCACCGCATCGGACGTCGCTGAGCGCGGCCGTTCCACCGGAGATACCCAGCGCGCGTTCGAGCAACTCGAACACATGGGGCGCGAGTTGCTCAACCGACCAGCCGCGCATGTCTTCCGGAAGCAAGCTGCGATCACGGTTGCGCAGGATCACCGCCATCGCGCACTTGGTGGGCCAGTCACAGGTCTCCACATAGCGATCGGCCAGCCAGCGGAGGTACGAGGATCGGTAGTGCGCCTTCAGAAGTGCGCCGACTCTCCCCAGAACCAAGCCGATCCCCTCACTCGAACAGGACGCGTCAATCAAGGCGGCATGGTAGCCGGTCGAGTGCCGACCGAGGTACGATCGCTCGAGCAGCGCCACGGCTTCATCGAGGGCCTGTTCGGGCGAAAGACGACGGGCGCTCGGCGCGCCGTTCTCGCTGACATGTCGCATGAAGGCCGAGAGCACGCCGTGAAAGCCGCCGTGCGAATAGCATGCGTCCTGCGGCCAGGAAAAGGTCTCGAGCGCCCGGTCGAGCGGTCCGTCGATCCTCTGCGCCAAGACGCGTTCATCCATGGCCGAGACCAGCGCTCGCAAACGAGCAGCGGCCACCGTCTGCGTGGGGTCAGAAGGTGTCATGCCCCAGCTCCCCTTGGTCCTCCAGGTTCATGGGATTCGATGGCGTTGAGCACACCCAATCTCGGGCGCGCGAGCGAATCCAGCGTCGCACTTCCGCTGCGGGGCGGCAGTAGTGCTGACGAGAGCGACGAATAATCTCCTCGCGGTAGCCGCTCTCTTCGGGGTCCGGCAATAGATTCGTCTCGAATCGCACAACACGATTGCCGATCCTCGCGATCGCCTTGTAGGGCTCCAGCGCGATTAAGTCCTCCACTTCGACCAGGCCGCGGAGACCCTGCTTCAGGTGCCGGGCATCCGTTGCATCCACGTTGAAGATGATCGTCGCGACCACACCCGACAAGGCGTCGCTCTTGCGATCGGGGAATTGGCTCAGCTTCTGGTGCGCCAGCGTCAGGCCGACGTTGTACTTGCGCGTTTCGGCGATGAGATCCTCGAGCGCGTCCGTCACGAAGCGGTGCGCTTCGTCGCAGTATATCTGGAACTCCTTACGCTGGTTCTTCGGCCTTGCGCTCCGAGCCAGGGCGGCCTCGTGGAACAACGCGATCATCAGGCTTCCGAGGACACCGCGTACCTGGGTGCCGATCGTGGACAGATTAACCAACAGAATCATGCCGTCGTCCATGATGGTGGGAAAGTCGATCGCGTGTTCCGGCTGGGCGAGCATCATCGACACGGTCCCCGACAAGAGCAGTTTGGACAGTTTGTTCCGCGGTGGGCCCAAATCGTCCTTCCTATACCCTTCGATGTCATGGAGCCAGAACGGCCGCGCTGCTTCGTTATCGATCGCTTCAAGGATGTTGTGCCGAATCCTCCTGCTTTCATCGCTCTTCGTACGCAGCACGTTCGATATGTCAAGCAGCGTGCTGCGCGGGATGCTCAACGCCCCGTGAAAGACGTGGCGCAAGAGATGCTCGAGCCGATCGCCCCATCCGGTCACAATACTCTTGAAAGCACCGACAAGATTGTCGGCTGTACGGCCGACGTCCTGGCCGGGAAGACACCGGATCGGGTTCCACAGCGGCACCCAATCCGGATCGCCTGGATCGAAGTAGATCGTGCGTTCGACATCCTCCTTCGACAAGTGCACAAGCACTTCGTCGACGAGGTCGCCGTGGGGATCGATGACCGCAACGCCGACACCGCGGCGGACGTCGTCGAGAATCATGTTGAGTTCCACGGTCGATTTGCCGGCCCCCGTGCGACCGACCAGATGGGCGTGCTTGCAGCGCTGGCTCAGCGGGATGCAAACCGGTTGGCGAACACCCGCGTATTCGTAGAAACCGATCGGCGTCCCCGAACGGAGCGCCGGCTCGGGCGGTAGGGTCTCGAGGTTGTTCAATCGCGTTTCGCGAATGTGTTGCGTGGTTTCCGACGGCGCGAAATGGACCAGAGAAGTCAACTCCCAAGAATTCAGCAGGAATCCGGGCCGGTGGGTTAACCCTTCGTTGAACATACGGCGGAGCGCCGTGGGCGCCACAAGCTCGCCGTAGTCGCTCTCCGTCAGGACGCAAAGCGGCCGCCCCCCGTGTTGAATGAGCCCGGTGACTGCAGATAAAACACGGATCAACTCCTCCGCCCGGCGGCCGCCGTTCAGCACGCCGATTCGCATAGCCACGGCAAAGAGCGGCTTGTCGTTATGCGCCTTGTCCTGCACTGCACGCGCCTTCTCAAGCAGTGCATCGGACGGAACCTGCTGCGGGAGACGTGTGGGGTCGCCCATCCCCACCAGCAGCTTGACCTGGTATTCCAGATTCACGAGAACCTGGATGTTGTTGTGCCAGTCGTGGTGTGGCGAGACCGGCATGAAGACGACCTGATAGACACCCAGGGCTGGCTCCGATATGTCCGCCATCGCCGTAATCAACATTGCGAACGGAGAACGCTGTAACTCGTCCGGCGACGTCAGTAGATGCGAATAGGGTGGAGACGGAAAGTAGTCGCAGAACACCACCTGCTCCCAGTTCTCGGACGGGATACCCTGCAGCGCATCCCCATTCGCTCGCACGAGCTCACACAATTCGAACTGGCCTGCAAAGGCCGCTTGAACGACGGGCGCGTCATCGACGTGGCAAAGCAGTTGGACTCTCACGCCGTGCTTGTTGCCGAGGATCTCAAATGCCGCCCTGTAACGCAGGTGTGAGAGAAACTTGATGAAAAGCTCGGAGCGTCGCCACTTGCAGCATTGTCGCGGTGAGACCCAAGCTTGCATCCGCACAAGATCCTCCGACGATACGGGCGTCTCGGGCGTCCAAGCCTGTGCAGTGTTCGCTGACGCTGCTTGTCCGATCGTGACGATCGGCTCGTACGCGGGCTCAAGCGCCACCGGCTGGCTAACGATAAACGGCTCGCATCCCTTGTGCGCTTCGACGCTGATGATGTCCGCGGCTTTCGCGGACAACATGTACGGCCGAACGCGCGCCAGGTGTGCCTGTTCAATCGACATCTCCTGCCACCTCCAGCAACAGTTGTTCCTCCTCTT
>Ga0190284_1000429_pt1 | contig 24702 bp, 17 predicted proteins | sample 48691812_MG_FD_161668 | JGI IMG/M metagenome (GOLD analysis project Ga0190284, IMG submission 161668) | Hydrothermal vent microbial mat bacterial communities from Southern Trench, Guaymas Basin, Mexico - 4869-18-1-2_MG | ecosystem: Environmental > Aquatic > Marine > Hydrothermal vents >...
ACAAACCCGCTCCGATGAGACCAAGCTACACATATGCAGGGCAACGCGGTGCAGCCTGCCAGCGCAGCGTAAAAAAGATGGCAGCATGGAGAGAATCTTCTCCAAATTCATCACGATGAACGATATCGAGATGGCTGACGCGGACGTCTCGGCGAGCTTGGCCATGATCAGGCTCAAACCGAACCGCCGCTTGCCCTGGCCAAACTTGCCTTCAATCGGAATCCTCGCAATCTCATCTTGCTGAATAAGTCGTTTCGCCTGCTTCAATTCTTTTGCATTTTCGGCGGTCAGCTTTTTGGGTCGGCCAAGCGGTGCGCCCGATAATCTTATGCCGTTGGCTTTGCAATATCGACGATTGTCCCGGGTGCGATAAATTTGATCGGCGTGCACCGACTCGGGCCAAAAGCCAAAACGCCTGCGATAGCTTTCTATCTGAGATTTCAAATCGCCAGACTCGTTATAATTGTCCCAGTTGATTCGATCCACAAAACTAAAACCCTTCACCAGACTCACTGAAATCTTCGCTCCAAACTCGACGTTACTTTTGGCCTTGCCGCGAACTATCGGGCGAACATGCGGCTGAGACACACTGACGATTCGCCCCTGTATTTTGTGGCTATTATTTTCATACAGCCACAACTGCTGCCGATAAAGCTCCTGAATAACCAGCAAGTTTCGGTGCTGCCTTTTACTCAATCGATTCAACAACCCCTCTGTGATAAACTTTTCAATATGACCCAGGTTTCGTTTCAGATAATGAAGTTGCTTGCCGATGGCTCGGCGAATCTTTTTATAGCCGGGCTTTTTCTGCTTAGCCACCGCGAGATAATCGCGACGAGCCTTTTGGCGATATGTCCGCGGCTTTTTGCGCTTGCCGACAAAAGGTTCGTGCATGACATCGATCATCTCCTCGGTTTTCTCACGGGCTTCGTTGAGAAGATTCAAATCCGTTGGATATGTTATGTCAGCCGGAGTGCATGTCGCATCAACTATCAGCTTGCCTTCATTTGAACGCTTATTGTCGCCGGACGGTTCGTCATCGTCGTCGGGAGACTCGTCCATGGTTTGCGACTTCGTTTTCAGGGCTTTGGCGACAATCATGTTATTGATGTCAGCCAAAATTTCCTTGCTGAAACGCTTACGAAAGTGCGTCATCATGCTGTGATGAAACGGAACATTGTCGCTGTATTCCGGGAAGCCCAGAAAGTATTGCAGGTACGGATTTTCGCGAATCTGCTCGACGGTTTCCCTGTCAGCCGTGCCCAGGCGTTCCTTAATAATCAGGGCGCCAAACCCCAGCCGAGCCATCTTCGCTGGACAACCGTCGTCTTCGCTGAACAGCTCGCTGTATTGTTCCTCGATCTGCTGCCACGGAATTTGGTCAGCCAAAATTACCCAACGATTCTCACCGCTGAGTTTGCCGCCAAACGGAAGATAAAAGTTCTGAAATTTCATTTGATGGTGGTTATCTTTGCGATACATCCGTGTCTCCAGGTGCAAGGGTTTCAGTCCATTGTATGCCAATCCCGTTCACTTGAGATAGTATAATCGCGGCGTATCTATTTGTCAATAAACAAGTTAGATTTTATTCAGCAAACCCTAAATTACGAAAACCACGAGATTCCCCAATGCAAAATCATGGCGGCGGCCACAAGTATCTGACAACACAACCTCTTTCGCGACAACGAGTTGCAATGCCAAATGTGTTTTTTATTAGATTTCCTCTTGACAATACCCCTTATAGGCCAAGTCGTGTTATAATCTGCACACCTGAATGCTCGTGACGATGGAACTTTTCGATACCGACGGGACGAGCTCGCTTGGCTTGGCGAACCTTACAGGCCTGGGCCAGGCCGAGCTGTTAACGGGCATTGGCCTGGACGCCGGCACATACTTCATAAAAATCACCGGCACAGCCAACGATATCCAAATGTACGGGCTGGATCTAGCCCTGGCCCCCGAGCCTGCGACGATGTGCCTGCTGGCCCTGGGCGGCCTGGCGCTGCTGCGCAGGCATCGCAGGCGTTAGGTTTTATGCAGTCTTCGAGGCTGTTGCATAATTCTAGCCAGTTAACATAAGTCCTTATTCTGCGTCGATTGGTTCCACATAAATAAAGGACTTATGAAAATCCTGGGTAATTGTGCAACAGGCTCATATAGTGAATTTTATGGTTGTTTGCAACCGCGTTTTTTGCACCGCGTTTTTGCAACCACGATATCGTCACATGGTTGCAAACACCGCAACCACGGCACCCAGGCTGCGCTACATTCTTACGAGGCGACGGGTTCGAGGTCTTCTACCAGGGCCTCGGCTTCGGCGAATTTTACGCTTACGCGGTTGGAGACGCCGGGGGTTTGCATCGTTACGCCGTAGAGGACGTCGGCGATGGCCATGGTTCGCTTGCTGTGGGATATCATGATGAATTGCGTCTGTCTTAGCTGGACGAATTCCTGCACGATGGCGTTGTAGCGTTCGTTGTTGGCTTCGTCCAGTGCGGCGTCGACCTCGTCCAGCAGGCAGAATGGCGAGGGCTTGGCTTGGAAGAATCCGAAAATCATCGCCAGGGCAGCCATGGTTTTCTCGCCGCCGGAGAGCAGGCTGAGCGATCGAAGCTCCTTGCCGGGCGGGCGGGCGACTATCTCAATGCCGCTTTCCAGCACGTCGTCCGGGTCGGTCAGCAGCACGTCAGCCTTGCCGCCGCCAAAGAGCTTGCGGAAGAGTACCTGGAAGTTTTCGCGCACCGCGTCGAAAGTTTCGACGAACCGGTCGCGACATTCCCTGTTGAGCTTGCGGATGAGTTCCTCAAGCTGTTTCCGCGAGTCGACGATATCCTGCATCTGGGCGCCGAGATATTCGTGTCGCTGTTCGAGCTGTTCCTGCTCGTCGATAGCGTCGAGGTTTACATTGCCCAGGCGTTCTATCTTGCCGCGAAGCTCGTGCATCTCGGTTTCCAGCGCTTCCCAGTCGCGGTCTTCGTCGTGTTGATAATTTTTGTGAAGCTCAGTCAGGTCCATCTGCATCTCGTCGTTGGCCCGGTTTATCAGGTCGCCGATATGGGCGTCGAGTTGACTTAGTTCTACCCGCTGGTCGCCGAGTTCGTCGTTTACCTGCTGGGCCTGGTCTCGCTTGGCTGCCATCTGCGATGTTATAGCTTCGAGCTGCTCGCCCAGGCCTGCGCGACTTTCCTCGACGTCGCTGAACTCCTGCTCCAGAGCCTGCTTGTCGGCATAAAGCTGTTCGACCTGCGTGCGAGATTTTTCGATCTCCCGCTGGGCAGAAGCCCGTCGTTGGCGGTCCAGTTCGATATCAGCCTTGGCCTTGGCTGCCGTGGCGTCCATCTCCTCGCGCTGTCGCGCCAGGGCTGAGATAGACTCGCGCAAGGCCAATTCCTTCTGCTGTATTTCCGCCACAGCCACCTTCAGCTCCGTCCGTCGCTCAGCCAATTGCTCCTGCTGTGCCCGGGCAGTTTCCAGTTGCTCCTCCAGCCTGGCCAGGGCTTCGTCTCGCTGGGCCTTTATCCGCTGAAGCTCCTCCGCTTTGTCTTTCAGCTCGTGCTCAGCCTGAACCGCAGCGTCTATATCAGCCTCGACGCCGAGGATATTTTGACTTAGCAAAGGCTCTTCCTGCCGGCGTTGCTCTATCTTCGAGTTCAGAGCTGTGAGTTTTTTGTCGCACTCAGCCCGTTCGTAGTTGGCTTCGTATATCGCCTTGCGGAGCGTCTGGAGTTGATGTTCCAGATCCTCGCGCCTGGCCCGGGTTTCGTCGTTGCGAAGTTGCAGAGCGTCTATGCTGACGTCAAGCTCCGCTATCTGCGACTCGATCTCCGCCAGCTCGCTGCCTCGGGCAATAACGCCCGGAGCCTGGTTGGCGGCGCCCAGCCTAACCCTGCCATTGGCCTGGAGAACCTCCCCCGCCAGGGTTACGAACCGATACCCCGCCGGCGTAACTTCCGCCGCCAAGGCTGCCGAGGCCAGGTCGGCAACTACCAGCGTATGCCCCAGCAACTGCCACATCAAAGGCTCCAGCCAAGGCTCGAACCGCACCCAGTCCAGCACCCGCCCGATAGCCTGGGGAGCTGTTACCGAAACGTCGTCGCCGGGCTGTTCGCCCAGGCGGTCGAGACAAACTATCTCGACACTGCCGCCGGCACCGAGCACGTCTTCCAGCTCGTCCGCTGCGGCGCGAACCTCGCTGAAGTTCGCTGCGATCAGCCTTTGGTCAGCCCCAGCCAGGGCAGCTTCGACCAGCGGCGCGTGGGCAATATCCGTCTCTATATAGTCCCCCAGCATGCCGTGTATCATGCTCAGCTTGCCCGCCCGACAGGCTTCCAACACACGCTTTGGACCCTCCGCTATGCCCTCGAGCCGTTGATGCATCTCGCGCAACGAATGTGCCCTGCCAGCCAGGGTAGACCGGGCCTCTCGTTTGGTGGAAAGGTTACGGGTCAGCTCGTCCTCTGTGCTTGCCAACCCAGCTACGCCCGTCTGCGCCTGCTCCAACTTCACCTGAGCTTCGTCTATAAGTTCCTGCGAATTTTTTCGCCTGGCTGTAATCTGACCATGCTCTATCAGCAGGGCTTTGAGATCTTCGGCCACCTCCGCAGCCCGGCCCATTAGGCGAACCTTGTCGCCCTCGAGACCCTGACGACGCATGCCGATTTTATGCACGTCGTTGTGCAGCTGCGAAGCCCGGCGGAGAATGTCCGCCACGCCCGTCCGCTCCTCGTCCAGCTGAACCTTGATGGCGGTTATAGCAGCTTCGCCCTGGGCGAAAGATTCACAAACCGCGTCGCTCTGCGTGCGGAGCTGGGCGACCTGAGTGAGAATTTGTTTCAGCTCAAGCTCGCCGGTAGCAACGTCTTTGGCGCAGTCCTCGATGCGGGCTTCGAGCGTTTCGCAGCGAGAGGTGTTGGCCAATATCTGCTCGGAAAGCTCCTCAACCCGCCTGGTCTGCATATCAGCCCGCTCCTGAAGCGTGGTTATCTGGGCTGAGACGCTCGACAACCTGGTCTGGAGCTGTCGCGAGGTCTGCTCCAGCTGGGCAGATTCCGCCCGGGCAGCGGTTTGAGAAGTTTCCAGCTGCGCGATGCGGGAATTGATGGTCGCCAGCTTTTCAATGCACACGTCCAGGCCGCCCTGCCGTTGCTGGCAGGTGGACTTCATGATGTGATATTGGCTGAGGAAATGCACGCCCCGCAGCTCGCGGAGCTTGTCGGCATACGCTTGATAGTTGCGGGCCTTGCCAGCCTGGAGCTTGATGGAACGCAGGCGCTTGGCGACCTCGTCGACGATATCCTGCAGGCGGAGCAGGTTCTGCTCGACCCGTTCGAGCTTTCGCATGGTCTCGACCCGTCGGCGTTTGTATCGACTGATGCCCGCAGCTTCGTCGAAAAACGCCCGCCGTTGCTCCTGCGTAGCCTGGAGAAATTCACTCACGCGCCCCTGCTCGATAATGCTGTACGCGTTGGCGCCCAGGCCTGTGTCCAGGAACATTTCCTTGATATCGCGAAGCCGGGCGGGCTGTTTGTTTATGAGGTACTCGCTCTGACCTGAACGGAACAGCCTGCGGGTAACCGAGACGGTGTCGCAGGTTTGCACGTCGCCATTGACGACAGGCTGGAGCTTGCCCTCGGCGTTGTCGAACTCCAGCGTTACCGAGGCGACCCCGCTAGGCCTGCGACCTGCGGCACCGTTGAAGATAACGTCCATCATCTCCCCGCCACGAAGGTTCTTGGCTGACTGCTCGCCGAGCACCCACTTGATAGCATCGACGACGTTGCTCTTGCCACAGCCATTGGGGCCTACGACGCAGCTTATGCCATTGTCGAAATCGAACTCAGTACGGTCGGCAAAGCTCTTGAACCCAGTCGTGATAAGTTTTTTCAGCTTCATCTCATTCTTCCCTGAAACAAATCCGAAACCGAACAGGCTACGGTTTGCGCACAAAATTATTTGCAAAAAACCACAACATCTAGCGGGTTGGCTTGTCGGGTCTACCCACAGACGGTGTATGCTGGTATATCTTCTGCAATTCCGTGGGCTTTTGCAAGACAAATTTTGCCTCGATGAGATTTTGTTGCGACATTTTGCACAGGATGCTGACAATTTGGCTATACGTCAGGCCAATCCCCTGAATATCCCATGTTTTTCGGCTTGGTCTTGGCGGGGAACCCAAGACGCGAATCAGGGGCCAAACCTTGAAACCCACCCGGAATTCGTCGCTTCGGCGTTCGGTGCGGGGGATTTTGCGATAGACCGCTATGTGAGGTTTCCACAGCTCAGGCTCCTTGGCGGCGGGGTCAGCCTTTTTGCTGAAAATGGTTACGTTTTTGTCGGACGTGCAGTAAAAAACCGGATTCGCGATTGGCATATTTCGGCCAAACAATACGATCTTGGGCTGGCCGGTGCGAATGACGTATATCACAGCCTCGCCGGCGGTATCCACGATATCGACCAGAAATTCCCCATCCACATTGTACCGGGTAACCGACGTATCGTCGCCCCGGGCCAGCAGAGCTTCATAGGCGTAAATCCGCACCAGTTCGTTGCGGTCGTCCAGGAGTTTTCGTAGCGGAGCGGTGGCTTCGAGAACGTCCGCGTGATAGCCTAGTTCTTTGATAGCCAGGAGCTGATGAGGCCCGGGCTTTACCGCGAAAGATATAACCACAGGCCCAGCCAGGTGCTTGTCGCCCAGCCTAAGCCCCGCACGGGCGGCGAAGAAAGACGCAGCCTGGTTTTTCGAGGAGTACATCCGCTGCACGGTCGCCAGGATACTCTTTCCCATGGCTTCCCACACCAGGGCCAGACCGTCGTGGTTGGCACCGGGACGGAGCATGGCCCGGGCGACGCGTTTGGCGCGAGCTTCGTAGGCAGCCGGGCCACTTGTTCGGGGCAGATGCATCAGCAGCTTGAGGAAATAGCGGTAGTTTTTGCGGTACCCAGGGGGGATTTTTATCTCGATATTGTAGCGATTCTTGGCGACCGCGATTTTTCGGCCCGGCGCGGAGAACCGCTCGTTTATGCGTTTTTGCAGCGTGCGGCATACGTGGTAGTTCGGCTTGCGAAGCTCCAGACGGATCGGCATATCTCGCACGACTTTGGCACCGTTCATGATTACGCCCTGTCGATATCGCGGCGCGTCGGAGGGGTTTGTGGGGTCGAGAAACGGGTTGACGAAGACCGTCCCCTCCGCCCAGCCCAGGGATTTGAGATACTTGTTTTCGCTGACTTTTCCGACGTCCCAATGCAGCCTGGTCGGCAGCAGCACGCCGCCGGCCAGGCTGGTGGTCTGGGTGCGAGGCAAGGCGGAAACCGCTACGTCTATCCGCGTGCCCTTGGGCGCGCCGGGCGGGATAACAGCGTCGACACTGACAGCTGCGGTGTCGTGGTCGTTGAGGAAAGCTTCGGGGGTTACGCTTTCGAGATTGTAAGTAGCCCGGCCTAGTTTTATCTCGTTGGTGAGATAGGCCTTGAGCTTCCGCTTGGCGGTGGGAGGCACTTCCGAGGAGCCTTTTTTGTCCAGCCCGACCACAATTCCCGTGCCCGTGATGGGCGCGTCGCCGCCACTGATAAGCGATGCGACTTCCGCAACCGTGCCAGCTACTTCCGGCGGGACGACTATTTTCTTGTGATGTTTGGATTTCTTCTTACCCCATGCGACCAGCTTGCCATCGCTGTCCCGCTGACAACCAGCCGGTGCAAAAGCGACACCCGCCAACAAAAAGACCATCGCAACATTCGTAACTTTCGCAACGCTCAAAAAAAATCTCATACGTTTCTCCAGATTCAAAACCAGCCAGGTAAACTACCCCTCATCGCCAGTGCCGTGGATATTCAGAATATCAATCCGCTTTTTTCAGCTCCGTCGGAGCTGTCTATCCATCCCATCTACTGATTATGGGCTGACTGTGGATTTGTTTCGAAATTTGGGTTTCAGATTTGTTTAGAATTTCGATATTAGAATTTCGAATTTGTTTCGGATTTCGGATTTCGAATTCGCTGTAAAATTTACGGTCCGAAGTCTGGTTCGCCTGGCCCTGGTGGCGGGGCGGTGGGTCTGGCGGGGCGAGCTGGCCTGGGCTTTTTGCGGGTGGTGGCGGGCCTTGGTTTTGGGCTTGGGGGCAGGGTCAGCTTTTGGCCTGGCTTGAGGCGCGACGGGTCTATCTTCGGGTTGGCGTCGATGATGAGCTTGGCGTATTTGCCGTCGCCATACATTATCTGCGCGATGCCCCAGATGGTGTCGTTGCGTTTGACCACATACGTCCGTCGGCCCGAGCTGGCCTGAGTGCCGCTGCGATACACGCTCGTGCCCGTGCCGCTCGGGGCGGTGGCTGCTGGCAGGGGCGGAATAATCAGCTTCATCCCAGCCCGCAGCCGGCGCGGGTCTATCTTCGGATTGGCTTTTTGTATCAGCACATATTGGTAGCCCTTGCCCTGGCCGTACACTTTTTTCGCGATGCCCCAAAGTCCCGCCCGGTCGCCCTTGGAAACAATATAAGTCCGTTGGCCCGTCGCAGTCGAGGTCAGGCCGACCGGCTTTGGCGTTGCTGGCGGGGCAGGCTTGTCAGCTGGCAGCGGCGGAATCCGCAGCTTCGTGCCGACCGAAAGCGTCGCTGGGTCCACGTCCGGATTGGCTTGGCGGATCAGTCGCCACTTGCTGCCCATAGCTGGGCCGTAGACTTTTTCCGCGATTTTGTACAGCGAATCGTTTGGCTGAACTACATAAGTATCCTTGCCGCGATACACCACCCGCTGGGGCTGATACGAAACCGGCGCCGCCGGGGGCGCCTCCTCAGCCATAGCTGCCGGGGCGTCGGAGTCAAGCTTGAAGTAGCTCCCGTCGGTGTCGCCCGAGCCTTGCTTTTCCGAGGCGTAACTGGTTTCACCTCGGCCTGGCTCGGCGGGTGTTTTTGCGGGGAGAACTTTGACCTGGGCCTGGGCGTCGTCCTGCCTGGTTACCGGCGAGAGCTTTACCACCGCCCGGGCAGCGTCGTCAGCCTTGGTCGCGGTTTTCTCGCCAGGCTGATCTTTGGGCATGTTCCATTTCTTGCCCCACTCCTTGGCTGCTTCTTCAGGCCCGCCCCCGGCGTCCACCGGGGAAGCTACCTCGATAGGCCCAGCAGGCATATCAGCGGGCCCGGCGTCCACAATAGTCTGGTTGTCAGCCTGTTCTTCCTGGACAGCCTGCGGCTCGGTTGGCTGATCCTTCCGCCCTGTAACGGAGTAGTAGGTCACGCCAACAACCAGGATCAACAACCCGACAACAATGCCGATTTTATAATCTTTACTCATCGCAATAACTCCATTCGATTGGTTGACTGGTTCACGGGTTTCCGGTTTTGTAATCTTTTCCCAGTCAACTAATCAACCAGTTAACCGGTCAACCAGCCATTATCTTCCCTTTGGCCTTGCAGCACAAGTTTTTAGTGGCCTGCCGTAACTATCCGCTGGGTGTCCCGGGCTATCATCAACTCCTCGTTCGTCGGGATAATCCACACTGGCAGTTTCGAGCCGTTGGCGGTAATCGTGCCCCGCTTGCCGCCGACGGTCGTCTGATTTCGCGCGTCGTCATAGATAACGCCGAATCGCTGGAGCTGCTGGCAGATCATCTGTCGCACCGGCAGAGAGTTCTCGCCAATCCCGCCGGTGAACACAATCGCGTCGATAGCTGGGAGAATGGCGAAATACGCGCCGATGTATTTCACGATACGATAAACGAACATGTCGATAGCCAGTTCGGCACTTTTTTCGCCGCGGTCGCGATGCCCCAACAGGTCGCGCATGTCGTTGCTCAGCCCGCTCAGGCCAAGCAGGCCCGCCTTCTTGTTCATGACTGTGTCCACCTCTTTGGCGGTCATGCCCCTGCCAACCATATACAGCGGCACGGCTGGGTCTACGTCGCCGCTGCGAGTACCCATAACCAGCCCCTCCAACGGCGTCATGCCCATGGAGTGGTCGATAGCCAGGCCGTTGTGTACAGCCGTCATCGAACAGCCATTGCCCAGATGGCAGGTGATAAGGTTGATCGTGTCGACGCTCTTGCCAAGCAGGCTCGCAGCCCGGCGGGTTACGTAGCGATGACTTGTGCCGTGAAAGCCGTACCGCCGCACGCCGTGCTTGGTGTACCACTCAGCGGGCACAGCATAGCGGTGGGCCTTGGGAGGCATGGTGGACAGGAAAGCTGTGTCAAACACCGCCACGTGAGGCACAGCAGGCATCGCAGCCATGGCTGCCTCGATACCCATGAGGTTCGGTGGATTGTGCAGCGGAGCCAACTGGGCGTTCTTGCAGATAATCTCGATAATTTTCTCGTCGATTCGGCAGGAAGCCGTCGCGTCCTCGCCCCCGTGCACCACGCGATGGCCTACGCCCTCGATCTCGTCGATACTGTTCAGCACGCCGATGTCCGGGTCTGCCAACTTGGCCAGGATAATCTGCATAGCTGCGGTATGATCCTTCGCCTTGACCGAAGTCTTGAGCTTGGTCTTCTCGCCCTCGAACTTGAACAGTGCGTCGCCCGTACCGACCCGCTCGACAACACCCTTAGCCAACACCTTCTCGGTGGTCATGCTGAACAACTGATACTTAATCGAACTACTACCACAATTGACGACAAAAACCTTCATAAAACACCTCGTAAAAAAGGATTCAGGAGCCAGGAGTCAGTAGTCAGTAGTCAGGAGTCCTGAATACTGACTCCTGGATACTGATTACTTTTTATCTCTGCAACCCTTCTACGACAAACACCCCTGTATGTCAAGCAGGTAGGGTCGGCCAGCTCAAAGCCTGGCCAGGAACTGGAATATCATATCACCGCTGCCGGGCAGGCCTTCGTGCCCAAAGTCGGGGAAAATCTCCATCGACTTGTTGGAGGTAATTTTGTTGTAGGCGGCAAATTGGCTGCTCGGCGGGCAGACGGTATCCATCAGGCCCGTGAACATAAGAACCTCAGCCTTTATCCGCCCGGCGAGGTGCTGGTTGTCGATATAGCCCAGCTTCTCAAAAATCTCGTCTTCTCGTTTGTGCTGCGGGTCGAACGAGCGGAAGTAGTATTTCAGTTCGTAATAGGCATCCTTGGCTAGGTCCATTTCCCAGACGCGTTTATAATCACACAAGAACGGACATTTCGCTGCAGCGAGTTTTATCCCAGGCTCCAGTGCAGCACATGCCAGCGTCAGTCCGCCACCCTGACTGCCGCCAGTCGCTCCCACACGGGCTTCGTCCACGCCGGGCATGTCCATGACGATCTTCGCCAGCTGTGCGGTGTCCAGGAATATATTGCGGAAGACCATTTGTTCCGGCGGGCCGTCCAGGCCACGAATAAGGTGTCCCCGCAGGGTCGTACCCTTCACGCCGCCTACATCTTCGCTCTGCCCGCCCTGACCTCGGCAGTCCAACGCAGCGACGGTGTATCCCGCAGCTACATGGGCCAGCAGTCCAGCCCAGTCGCCCGCGTTGCCGCTGTAGCCATGGAATATCAGCAAGGCTGGGTGTGGCTCGTCGCTGGCCTGGCGAGGCCTGGCTAGCTTGGCGTGTATCCGCGCCCCGCCGACGCCGGTGAAATACATATCCAGACACTCGGCCTGGGGCGTCTGAAACCCCGCTGGGACAAGCTCCATATTGGGGTCTACCGCCCGCATTTCAGCAAGGCTATCGTCCCAAAACTTGTCAAAGTCCGCGGGCTTGGGGTTCAGGCCCTGATAGGTTTTAAGCTCCTCAAGTGGCATATCGATTAGCGGCATTGTGCGTCTCCAGATTTTTTAGCTTCGGTCTTTAGCTGCGGTTTGGTGGATTGTATTTCAAACAATTTCGACGTAGCATACCGTGCAGCGTGTTTTGTCGAAAGTGTTTGTTTTTCGCCCAGCTGGGTTCCACAGCTTGCAAACCCCCCCTGCCATTCGTAGTATAGACAGCTTGTAGAGGATTTTCGGTGATGGTTGAGTCGATAGACATTTTGGCCTGGGCGTTTTGGTCTGCTGGGGTGTGGGACTGGGTGATATCAGCCGGCGCGTTCACAGCGGTGTTTCTGCTGGTGGTGTGCGTGTTTGGCCAGCCCGGCGAGGTTCGTCTATCGCCGCAACGGGTCTCCGCCATCGCGACAGGCCATACCGATCGCAAAACGGTTTTCGAAAATCCGCTGCTTGGCCCGGTGCTGCTGATTCTGCTGTCGCTGGCATATAGGTTGAACTTTCCCCAAGCCAAGGCGTTCCTTCGCAGGCAACTCGTCGCAGCGGGCAGCCCGAATTATTACATCGCCGAGGAATACCTTGCCTTGTCCATGTTGGCCGGGCTTGGTTTGGCTGCGGTGCTCGAGGCTGGCTATGTGTTGCTGGCGGGGAGCTTCAGCATATCAGCAGCCGTGGCTGGTTTCCTGCTGGGCATGGGCCTGGCGATCTATCAAATAACCGCCCAGGCGACAGCCAGGCTGGAGACGATAACCCGTCAGCTGCCGTACGCTCTGGATTTGATATCCCTGGCTATGGGAGCGGGAGCTACCTTCACCGAAGCTGTCGAAACCATCGTCAGCGAAGAAGACAACGGGGCGATAAACGTCGAGCTGCGGGCCTTGCTCGCGGAGATCGAACTGGGCACAACCCGCAAAACAGCCCTGGAAAACCTGGCCAGGCGAGTGCCGCTGGAATCGATGCGAAACCTCGTAGCCTCGGTAGCCCAGGCGGAGCAACTCGGCACAGCCTTGGGAGACGTCCTGCACGACCAGGCGAGCCTGATGCGAATGCAACGCTCCGTCCGAGCGGAAAACAAAGCCGCCATCGCCGGGGTGAGAATCCTCGTGCCCTGCCTACTGCTGGTCATGGCTGTAATACTAACCATCTTCGCCCCGGCAATAATAAGAATCATCCGAGACGGATTGTTTTGAACTTAGGCAATAGGGAATAGGCAATAGGAGTCCACGGATTGCTGTTTTTGTTTCTTTTTTTACAATAATTCGTGTTTATTGGTGTTCATTCGTGGTTCACTGTTTTTTGCTCTTACTGACGACTGATTACTAATTACACTTTTTTTACGGATTTAAATATGTCGCTAGCCAAACCGGAATTGATTTTTGTCGCGGGGCCGCGGGCTGGGCAGCGGGCGGTGCTGATGAGCAGCGTCTCTTGCCTTGGTCGGTCGCAGCAGGCTGAGGTGCGCGTGGACGAGCCTTGCGTCTCGCGCAGACAGCTGTTGTTTACCATGACCCGCGATGGCTGTGTTGTGGAAAATATATCGACCACGAACAAAATCCGCATCAACGGCAAAAAATACAAGGCAGGCAAGAAAATGATACTAGCTTCGGGCGATCTGCTTGGCGTCGGAGCTGACACCCAGCTGTTGTTCGTCGAAGCCCAGGACAACCCCCATGCTGTGCTCGAAGCATATCGCGAAAAATTCCCCGCCCAGGCTGTTGCACCCCCTGCTGAAACCAGTGTTGATCCGCCCGCAACCCAAAGGCTAAATATCGCACCGCCGCCCGAGCCAAGCCAAGCCAATGGGCAACACAAAGCCGATGACAAGACCATGGTCGATCGCGATGGCGATGACAGCGGCAAAAAGCACCGGAAGTATCTCATCGGCTTTGCTATTTATATGCTGGTCCTGGCTGGGCTGTTCGCTGCCCTGTTGGCTTGGCGGGGCGGGAAAAATGGCCAGGCCAATTCGTACGAGCAGGTAGCCTGGCTGACGAGTGAGGATATAGACCAGGCCATCGCCAGCGATCTGAGACGCTCGCCCAATATCGAGGCTTCCGCCCGGTCGTTGCGGATCGCTCGGGAGATGTTCCTCAACCGCCAACGCCTGCACGAAAAGGGCAACCTGTATCGGTGCGTGAAAAACTATAGGCTGTACCTCGCGTTCCGCCGAAAAAACAGACGCGTATTCACGCCGAAAGACGAACGACAATATGACATCGCCAAACAAGAGCTAGCCGGTCAGCTTCTGGAAATATACAAAAACGCCCGGGTCGCCTACGGGGCAGGCCGATGGGCAGACGCACGCGACGAACTGGAAGCATTGCTGAAATATCTGCCAGTCAAAGAAACCGAAAAAGACCCGCAAGTCCGCCAGGTAATAGTAGAAAACACACTGGCCCACCTGAGGCTAATAAGCAAAAAACGAACACAACAAAAATAGAAGTCGGGATTCAGGAGTCGAACATGGATATCATAGCTGCTAATTTTCTCGCCGAGGCGCGGGACTATATAAACACATCTGAATTTCTCGAAAATACGATAGGCCAATGGCTGATATTGCTGGGAGCGGTGCTGGGCGCGATGATACTCGGCAAGGTCGCTATGTTTTTCCTGCTGCACAGCGCGAGGAAAATGGACGCTATCGAAGAGCGGTTCATACTCACCAGCCTGTTCGCCAAAAGTCTCGCCAGGCCCCTGCCGTTCGTAATGCTCGGAGCTGGGCTGCTGCTCGGCGGGCAAGGCCTGTCGATGGAAACCGATATCCGCTGGCTGTACGAAAAAATCTGCCTGACCATAATATACCTGGCCGTGATATGGTGCGTGTTCAAACTGGTGGACATCGTCGAAATTTTCCTTTGCCATATTACCAGCAAAACCAACACCTCGCTGGACGACCAACTCGTGCCGCTGGTACGAAAATCGCTGCGGATAATGGTGGTCGTCATGGGCGGACTTTTCATAGCTACCAATATTTTCAACAAAAACATCGGTGCCCTCCTGGCTGGGCTTGGCATTGGCGGTTTGGCGTTCGCACTGGCAGCTAAGGATATGCTCTCGAACCTGTTTGGCTCGGCGACGATTTTCACCGATAGGCCCTTCGGCATTGGCGACCGGATACGTGTTAAAGATTTCGACGGCACGGTCGAAGAGGTAGGCTTCCGCTCGACACGACTTAGGCTGCTCAATGGCCATCAGGTCGTCCTGCCAAACGGCGTGGTCGCCAACGAAGCTATCGAAAATATTTCGCGACGCCCGTTCCTCAAACGCACGCTGGACGTTACGGTAACCTACGACACGACCCCCGAAAAACTCGACCGAGCCCTGGCTATTCTCCGCGAAATGCTCGACGCCCGGGGGGAGCATTTTCATCCGGACTTCCCATCGAGATGCTACTTCACAGACTTCAATTCCGACAATCTCTGCCTCCAGGTTATATACTGGTACACCCCCGCCGAGTGGTGGGACTACCTAGCCTTCAACAACGACTTCAACACCGAACTACTCCGGCGGTTCAACGAAGAGGGCATAGAATTCGCCTTCCCAACCCAAACCGTCTACTTGAAACAGGAACAAGATATCAGTAGCCAGTAGTCAGTTATCAGTTATCAGTAAAAACAAAAAAAGTAACCGTTCACGGTTTCAATAAATTTTGAAGAGTTATGACAGAATAAAAGTGTATGTTGCTTCTCGGCCTGAAAGGCCAGGCTACCTCAGCCCTTCGGGCTGAAGAAACAGCGTGAATGGTTATATTTTTTTAGCTCCATAGGAGCTGTCAAGCCATCGTGTTGTGGGATGGCTGTGTTTTTTTTTGTTTTTACTGATAACTGATAACTGACGGCTTAAAAAATTATGCCTACACCGGAAAATTCATTTGCGATGCGATACCAACGGCAGGAGCTGTTCGGGCCGCTGGGCTTGGCGGGCCAGGCCAGGTTGGCCGAGGCGAAGGTTCTCATCGTCGGAGCCGGTGGCTTGGGTTCCTGGCTGGGCGAACTGCTCGTCCGCGCGGGGGTAGGCCTGGTCAAACTCGTCGATGGGGATGTGGTGGACTGGACGAACCTCGCCCGCCAGGCTATGTACGAGGAACTCGACGCCGCCCAGGCCAGGCCCAAAGTTCAAGCTGCCAAAAACAGGCTGGCCAAAATCAACTCCGCCGTCGAAGTCCAAGCCATCGAAACCATGCTCACCCCCGCCAACATAGACGCCCAGGCCGGCGATGTCGATCTGATACTCGACGGCACGGACGACTGGACCTCGCGGTTCGTCATCAACGACTACGCGGTGAAAATGCACAAACCCTGGATTTTCGCCGGCGTCGTGGGAGCCCAAGGCCAGGTTCTGCCCTGCCTGCCAGGCCGAGGCGCCTGCCTGCGATGCGTCTTCGAAACCCCGCCAAGCCAGAAAACCGAGCAGGCGAACAAAGCATCCACCCGCGGCGTGCTAGGCCCCCCTGTCGCTACGATAGCGTCGCTCGAAGCCATCGAAGCGATAAAAATTCTCACGGGCCAAATCGAAGCCGTCAACACGTACCTGCTGAAACTCGACGCGTGGACGGGACAAATCCAAAAACTAAACACCAGCCAACCAACCCCCGACTGTCCATGCTGCCAGCTGGGAAAATTCGACTTCCTCCAGACCGAAAAAATGCAGCACAGTCGCCCCGGCTGTGAAGTTCGTCTAAAAAACATTGGAACGATATGACACGAAGCCTGATAGATCTTCACACGCACAGCACCGCCTCGGACGGCAGCTGCGCCCCCGCTGCGATTGTAGACGCCGCGGAAAGTTGCAGCCTGGCTGCGTTGGCTCTGACCGACCACGACACCACCGCGGGCCTGGCAGAGGCCGCGGCGCGAGCGGAACTCTACCCCCAGCTGCACTTCGTACCCGGCATTGAACTGTCCGCTATTTTCCAGGCTGGCACGCTGCACATACTCGGCCTCGGCATAGACCCCCACGCCAAGGCCCTTGTGAAACTGACCGCCCAACTCCGCCAAGCCCGCGAAGAACGCAACCCGAAAATCATCGCCAAGCTCCAGGCCCTGGGCCTGGCTATCGACATGGACGACGTCCTGGCCCGGCTGGTCGGGCATGGACAGGCCAAGGGACGCATCGTCAGCAGAGTGCATATCGCCGAAGCTATGCGTCGCAAGGGCCTGGTCCGCAGCACCAACGAAGCCTTCGAAAAATACCTTGCCAAAGACGCCAAGGCCTTCGTCGACAAGGAACAACTCGCACCAGCGGAGGCCTTCGGCGCGATCCGCGCCGGCGGCGGAGCAGTCGTGCTAGCCCATCCCGTGCAACTGCAAACCCAGAACTCCGCCCAGCTCGAGCGAATCGTCCGACAGTTCCAAGCCCTCGGACTCGACGGCATCGAATGCTACCACAGCGACCACACCCCACAATTCACGCGCGACTGCCTGTACCTGGCCCGCAAGCTGAACCTGCTAATCACCGGCGGGTCGGACTACCATGGCCGAGGCAAGCCAACCGTATCACTAGGCTGGCCTAGAACGCCACGAAGCATCATCCGAAAAGACTACGCGAAAAAATGGGCGATAGGCAAGTAGGCAATAGGAAATAGTCGCTAATTGCCCACTTGCCTATTGCCTATTTGCCGCAAAATGTATGTAATACGTAGCTATGAAAAATACTACAGCAAACGCGGACATATTGATTGTCGAGGACGAGGCCGCCCATGGCGAAGCTATCGCCGAGGGCCTGACCAGGCAGGGCCATAATTGCGTGCTAGCCCATGACGGAGCCGCCGCCCAGGCCCAGCTATCCGCCAAGGCGTTCGACATCGTCATAACGGACCTCATGCTCGGGCCTGGCATTGACGGGCTGGGCGTGCTGAAAATCGCCCTGGCCAAAACCCCCAACGCCAAGGTGATTCTCATCACCGCCCACTCGTCGATAGACACCTGCCGCCAGGCCCTGCAGAGCGGTGCGTTCGATTATATCGAAAAGCCTATCGACCTGGACGACCTGCGAGCTGTGGTAGGCCGGGCTGCGAAAATGACCGCGCAACGGCGGATAATATCCGACCTGAGGCACCGCCTGGACGAGAAGTTCGGCTTCGGCAATATCGTAGGCCATTCCGAACCAATGCTGAAAATTCTCGAAACCGTCCGCCGAGTCGCCAGCAGCGACATCCCCGTGCTTATCCTCGGGCCAAGCGGCACAGGCAAGGAACTCATCGCCAACGCTATCCACCAAAACTCCCCGCGGGCTGAAGGGAAATTCGTCGCTATAAACTGCGCGGGCCTAAGCGAGACACTGCTGGAGGACGAGCTGTTTGGCCATGTTAAGGGGGCCTACACCGGCGCCACGTCCGACAGGCCAGGCCGATTCGAACACGCCGACGGCGGGACGCTCTTTCTCGACGAGGTCGGCGATATGCCCCTTGCCATGCAGGCCAAACTGCTGCGAGTGCTGGAAAACGGCGAGGTCGTCCGGGTGGGTTCCAACGAGCCCGTTCGCGTGAATATCCGCATACTTTCAGCCACCAACAGCGACCTGGCGGAAAAGGTCTCCCAAGGCCAATTCCGCCAAGACCTCTACTTCCGCATCAAAGGCGCGACGGTCGAACTGCCCGCCCTGGCTCGGCGGCGCGAAGACATCCCACTGCTGATAGACCATTTCATAAGCCAAATCAATGCCACGCGCGGCACGAAAATAAAGGGCATTACCGCTGAGGCCAGACGGTTGCTGATGAGTTACGATTGGCCTGGCAATGTGCGACAACTTCGCAGCGCACTGGAAAACATGGTAGCCATGGCCCAGGGCGAACGGCTGACGGTAGAAGACCTGCCAGCGGAAATATACGCCCCGCCAGGCCAGGCTTCCGCCGGCGACCTGCAAGAGCTAGCGGGCATAAGCCTGGAGCAGGCAGAGAAACAACTCATCAGCAACACGCTAAAGATGGTCTCGGGCAACCGCCAACAGGCAGCCAATATCCTGGGCATAGGCGAACGAACGCTCTACCGCAAAATCAAAGAATACGACCTGAACGAGTAGCTGGTGGATTGGTTTTTCCCAGGCTGCGGGTCATATCAATTGGCTGCGGTCATGGGACGCGTCTTGCTCCGGTCCACCACGCGAGCGGCCTGCGACTTCCGGGAGGCTTTGAGTTTGTCGAAAAGCCGTCTTAGGTCATGGCCACATTCTTCGTACAAACCATCCTTTATTTCCCACAGTTCTCTGAGTATGGGGTCAGTCATCGTCCTCTCCTCCCATCAATTCTTCCGGCGTACATATCTCCGGACAGATGTAACCGTGCTCGGCTTCCAAACTTGCCCTATTGCCTACCTGCCTATTCCCTACCTGCCTATTCCCTAAAATTCAATCAGTTGTCGATATTCTTTCAGCCTGGCGTCGATGTCCGCCCGGGTGATGACTGCGAGTTTGTTCAGCGAAAAATCTTCCAGCTCCAGGCTGGCGACCACCGTGCCGTAGGCGATGGCTTTGCGGAGCGTCTGGCTGGAGAAGTCGTCTTGCTCAGCGATGTAGCCCATCATGCCGCCGGCGAAACAGTCGCCCGCTCCGGTGGGGTCGACCACGTTGGAACTAGGCCAACCGGGCAGCGGATAGGTCTGTCCGTCGATGAACAGCAGACAGCCATGCTCGCCCTTTTTAACGACGCAAAACTTTTTGACCAGCCGGGCTATCTCAAGTCCAGCTTCGACGATATTATGCCTGCCCGTCAGCAGCAGGGCTTCAGAGTCGTTGAGAACAATGCCGTCCAGTCTGCCCAGCAGTTCCGCCAACAACGGTTTTTCGGTGTTTATCCACAGATCCATCGTGTCAGCTACGACCAGGCCGGGCCTTTCGCACTGGCCCAGCAGTTCCATTTGCAGCCCGGGGTGAGTATTGGCCAGGAACACGTACTTGCTGTCGCGAAAGTTTTGCGGTATCACAGGCCCGCGCTCAGCCAGGACATTCAGGTCGACCGAGATCGTGTCGCGCTGATTAACGTCGTCCTGATACTTGCCATGCCAGCGGAACGTCTTCGAACCGGCGCGAACCTCCAGCCCGCCCATATCGATATTTGCATTGTCTTCCACAGGCTTGAGGAAGTCCGCGGGGCAATCCTCACCCACCACGCCGACAAGCCTGACCTGGCCGAAGAAGCTGGCTGCGTATGCAAAATACACGCTCGAACCGCCCAGCGCGTCAGCCACCTTGCCGGAGGGAGCCTCAACCGTGTCAATCCCGATACTGCCCGTTACAAGTAAACTCATTTTCGATTTCCTTCGTTCCAAATTTCATGAATTCAAATCAAGCTCACCATGAAGCACATGAAGAGCATGAAGTTGTTTTTTTGTTTCTGAAAAATCTCCATGTCCTTCATGGTGATTTTTATTCTGAATCTTGTCTACTGTTTCTCCGCCAGACAGCGGTCTATTCTGGCGAGGGTCTTGTCTTGTCCTAGCATGACCAGGGCGTCGAAAATCGGCGGGCTTATGGTCGTGCCGGTAACCGCTACGCGGATTGGCTGGGCGACCTTGCCCATGCCAAGCTCGTGGGCGTCGCAATAATCCTTAAGCCAATTTTCCAAATGCTCAGCCTCCCACGCAACCTCCGCCAACTGCGGGCGAATCTCTGTCAAGACCGCATAGCCTTGGCCCTCGTTCTTGGCCAAAACTTTTTTGACAGCTTTGGCGTCGAACTCGTAACTATCGTCAGGGGCGAAGAGCACGTCAGCTTTGTTCAGCACATCAGCGAAGGTGCGAAACCCCGCGTTGGACTGGAGCAGATGTCGCAGCAAGGGCTTGTCATCGGCTGGAATATTCGAAGTGGTCGTCGCAAGATATTGGGCGAAACACTTCAGCAGATGCTCGGGATCAGCCTCGGTCGCAGCGTCGGTATTAAAGGCCAGGAGCTTGTTGCGGTCGAACTTTGGGTTGCTCTTGCCAATACCGCTGATGTCGAAAAGCTCGACCAATTCATCGAGCGAAAATTTCTCGCGCCCGCTCTTGGGGTTCCAGCCCAGCAGCGCGATAAAGTTCATCAGAGCTTCCGGCAGATACCCAGCCCGGCGAAAGCCATCCACCTCGACATCGCCATCGCGCTTGGAAAGTTTCTTGCCCTTCATGTCCATTATCAACGGCAGATGAACGTACCTCGGCTCGGCGAAACCCAAGGCCTCCCGCAGCTGAATGTGCCTGCTGGTCTGCTTGAGAAATTCCTGACCGCGGCAGATAAGGTTCACGCCCATCAGCGCGTCGTCGATGACATTGGCCAGGTGATAGGTGGGCCAACCGTCAGCTTTGACTATTATGAAGTCGTCCATCTGGTCAGCTGAGACCAGTACGTCGCCGAAGACTTCGTCGCGGACGACGACGTCCCGAGCTGGGCTGGCGAACCGCACGACAACGGACTTTCCCTCTGCCCGGGCAGCGTCAGCGTCAGTTTCGCTTGGAAATTTCCCAGGCCTGGGGTACCGAAAATCCTGCTTCTGCGCTCGAGCGGCGTCGCGCATGGCTTCAAGCTCCTCTGCGGAATCAAAGGCGTAATAAGCCAAGCCAGCCTCGAGCAGCTGGCGGATATATTTCGCGTAAACGCCAAGCCGTTGCGACTGGCGGAACGGCCCAGCTTCAGCGTCGCCATCATCTTTGGCAAACCCCTCGTCCCAATCCAGCCCAAGCCAACGAAGGTCGCGCACCAGCATATCGACCGCCTCCTCGGTATGCCTCGCCCGGTCGGTGTCCTCGATGCGTAACAAAAACTTCCCGCCCAGTTTACGAGCCAGGCAGTAGTTAAACAGCGCCGTCCTGGCTCCGCCGACATGCAGCGAACCCGTCGGCGAAGGAGCAAAACGAGTCTTAATAGTTTCCATACAATTTCCTGTCCAGTTCAAAAAATCGTAACCATCCGCACAAAAAAAGAACCACGAATGAACACGAATAAACACTAATTGAAAAAAAGCAAAACAGCGAACCACGGATAAACACAGATAACCACGGATTTTTTTTAGGAGAAACAACAAACAAAAAATTTCATGCTCTTCATGTGCTTCATGGTGAATTTTTTTACTGACTCCTGACTCCTGACTTCTGACTTCTGATTACTTTAGCCTGCCGTCCTGGAGGGTTACTATTCTGTCCATTTCGTCAGCCAGGTTTGTTTCGTGGGTAACCATGATAATAGTCTGGCCTTCCTGACGATTGAAACGCAACAGCACGTCCATAATCTTTTGGCCTGTTTTACTGTCAAGGTTGCCCGTCGGCTCGTCAGCCAACAGGAGTTTTGGTTTGTTGGCCAGGGCACGGGCAATAGCGACGCGTTGTCGTTCTCCGCCGGAGAGTTCCGCGGGTTTGTGCTTCAGTCGGTCGCCCAGGCCAAGCTCGTCGAGCAGCCCAGCTGCCCGCTGCTGGCGGGATTTCCCGCTGGCCAAAAAGCCTGCCATCGACAGGTCGACCATAGCGGGCAGAGTCGCGTTTTCCAACACGGTAAGCTCCGGCAGCAGATGATAGAACTGGAAAATGAACCCCACGTCCTGGCTGCGCGCGCGATTGCGCCGGGGTGAGGAGAGCTTGGCGGTATCGACGGATTCCAGCATCACCGTCCCGGCGGTTGGTTTGTCCAGCAAGCCAAGCAGGTGCAGCAGCGTACTCTTGCCGCTGCCGGAGTGACCATATATGGCGACGAACTCGCCCGCTGAGACATCGAAGCTGACGCCCTTTAGCACCTCCAGCGACACCCTGCCCATGCGGTATGTTTTGTGCAAATCCACCGCGGAAACCAAAGGCCCCGCCGAGTTGCCGCCGCCGATAGCCCGGCCTGCGTCGCTGCTTTTTTTCCGATCGTTACTCATATCGCAATGCCTCCACAGGCTCCATGCGGGCAGCGCGGATGGCGGGGATAAGTGCCCCGACAAGTCCCGCCGCGATGGCACCGGCCACGATGAAGCACGCCATGTTCCAGTCTACCTCGTTGGGGATACACTCGAACATGAAGCTCTTGCGAGTCCAGACCCGCAGGCCGAACATGCTGTCCGCCCAGTCCTGAATGGAGTTGATATTTTTCGTAGTGTAATACCCCGCCAAAATTCCAATGATCGCGCCGAGCAGGCCGATAGCGGCCCCATATGCGAAGAACAACCCCGCCACGCCCCAGCCACTGGCTCCGAGGGCCTTCAGCACGCCGATTTCGCGAGTCTTCTGCACGACGATTGTGTAAAGAATGACGAACACCAACGCGACGGCGACGATTGACATGATCGCCATGATGATAACCACCAGCGTCCGCTGCTGCTCGATAGGCCCGACGACCGCCATCTGCCGCTGCCGCCAGGTATCGACCGAGACGTCGCCGATAGCCGGAGCCAGGAGGGTGGGTTTGTCGGCGTAACCCCTGGCGAATTCCTGCCATAGGCCCTGGATTTTCCCCGCGATTTTGCGGAGGTCGCCCTCGGAAGGCTGGCCTTTGACTTTGATATGGATTTGGTTGCAGCAAGCCGGGGCGAGCATGATGCTCGGGTCATCGGCGTCGAACTCAGCCTGCATATTGTTGAGCTGCTGGAGCGTCTCGAACGGCACATATACCAGCTTGGAGTCGATGCTGGAGACGTCCGTCCTGCTGTCGTCGATGACGGTGAACTTCCGACTGTTGAGCGACACGCCCGTCATCTGCAAAGCCTTGCCCAGCGGCGCGACCTGCAGAATAACGCGATGGCCCGGCACGAGGTAGCGGACGGTCTCGCCGATATCGGTGCGGAAGCTCAGCCCGGGAATACCCAAGCCAAGTATCACGCGATCAGCTGGCGGTTCAAGACGGGTCAGGTCGACCAGGTCGTCGATTTGCAACTGGAGGGCCGCGATTTTATCCGCAGCGATTTGTTTGTCAGCTTCGGTTTTCGCCCCGGCCTGGGCGCTGCGGAGTTGTTCGCGCAGACGGCTCATTTGGCCTTGTTTTTTCTGCGCCAATTCGAGGTGTCGCAAAGCCTGGTTCTGTAGCCAGACCGCGTTGTCGATGCGATACAGCAAGTCCCGCTGCTTGGGCGTCAGCGATTTGTCGCCCAGCGTCAGCCTGAGCATCTGGAGATTTTCAATCGTCGCCGTCTGCCGGGCCTCCGGCAGCTTGGCTAGTTCCTTGGCAAACTCCCGCTGGACAATTTTCCGCATTTCCAGCCGATGCTTTTTTATCGCCGCGATGGCCTGGGCTATCGGCGGGTCGAATGTTGGAGCCGGGTTCCCAGCCTGGACGAACAGGCCCGTCTCGAAATCGGTCATCTCAGCCCGGCCTGGCAGGCGAATGCCCGCTATCTGAACATGCTGACGAAAGTTCCGGTCGTTCTCCACCCGCAAAATCCCCAGCCCGAGGATGAAAGGCCCAGCCGCCTCGACTTCCGGCACCTCGCGCTTCATTTTCGCGATGAATTCGTCGTACCAAGCCAACCCCCGCTCGCCCCGGCCTTCGATAATGATATCCCCAAACAGCCCCTTGGCTGCAAGCTCGATCTTGTTCAAAAAACCGGTCATCACGCTGACGGACACCAACATCATCCACACGCACAACGCGACCCCCAGCACCGCGAAATACGCGAAAACCTTGCTACGCAAATATCGAAGACATAAAAAAAGTTTATACATTGGCGTTCCAGTTATCTGATAAGAGTCCACAGAATCCACAGAGTAAAAGCGGATTTAGTGAACCTTCGGTTTCACGGATTTTTATTTTTTAACTTCTTTTTTGTCATTCCCGCGCAGGCGGGAATCCATGTAAATTTGAAACCCGGTGAATAGTCCCCCTGGATTCCCGCTCCCCGATCGGGTCGAGGACAAGCTTCGCGGGAATGACACAAGGGAGCAGCCATAAAAGATAAATCAAAAAACAATCGGTGTAATCTTCTTTCAATCAGTGTAATCCGTGGACTCCTATTTGCCTATTTGCCTGCTTCGGGTTTTAGCATTGGGAATAGTATCACATCGCGGATGGTTTGTGTGTTTGTCAGGAGCATTACCATTCGGTCGATGCCGATGCCCATTCCGCCCGCTGGGGGCATGCCGTG